>Ga0136653_10001606_pt1 | contig 12258 bp, 12 predicted proteins | sample LakKivw275mmetaG_FD_94866 | JGI IMG/M metagenome (GOLD analysis project Ga0136653, IMG submission 94866) | Anoxic lake water microbial communities from Lake Kivu, Rwanda to study Microbial Dark Matter (Phase II) - Lake Kivu water 275m metaG... | ecosystem: Environmental > Aquatic > Freshwater >... | reverse complement strand
GCGCTGCCGATGATTGCCGTTGCCACATCCTTGAATGTTCCGGTCAAAGGCACATTTTCGTCAAGGACTTCTACGTCAAGCGCGGCATTAAGGCTGGAATCAAAGCCTATATCCGCAGTGCCGACAAGATTTACGATGCTGCTTTTTAGTTTTATATCTTCGCTGTATACGTGCCTGTCGCTGACAATAAAACTGCACGAGCCATCGCTAAAGACGATATTGGCGAAATCACGCGCGAAGACAAAAGAGCCCAGGCCTTTAAAAAGATCCAGCTGCCAGAGATTACCGTCGGTGATAAATAACCTGCCGTTACCGCCAAGCTTAGAAATATCCCTCCAGAAGCCGCTGAAATTAGCGCTTGCTTTAACCATTCCGGCAAGCGGTTTATTTTTTAAAGCGGTATCGCTTTTAAGCTCTTCCAGAGATACGCCGTCAACAGCCACCTCAATCCTATAGGGAAAATTAGCGGAGCTAAGATTAATTTTAGCCTGAGAGGAGACTATGCCTCCGTAAAAATCAAAACTTAACCCCTGAAGCTCCCCTAATCCCCCGCGCTGAAGATAGTTGACAATGAGATTACTCCCTTTAAAGCCGTATAAAGAAAAGAGCGGCCCTTCAATTACAACCTCAATATCGCAGGCGGTGGGATTATTCAATTCTCCGTTCAAGTTAGCCTTCAAAGAAAGGGTGCCTTGCGGTTTCATCGCCGCGAAATCAAGCTTCAGGCCGCCTAAGAGCTTCTCCATCGCGGCCAAATCTATTCTTGAATCTAAGTTAAGATGGGCTATTGAGGCCGGCGCATCAGCAATATTAATGCTTCCCTTAATCCATACTTCGGATTTAAGGTATTCGGCATTGAATTCCGCCAAATTCAGCAACTTGTCTTTTATGCTGAATGACGTTTTAAGCGCAAGATCCCGGGAAGATAGCGTTAAATTTACCGACGGCGCGGCATAATCCTTAAGCATGCCGCCGGTTTTACAAGGCAGGTCTCCAAAGTAAAAATTCAGATCCTGCCAGGTAAGCTGATTCTGATCAAAATTTATCCTCCCTGAAATATCGCGTAATCGGACTTTGAATTTATCCCAATCCAACTGCCCGTTGATGATATCTAAAATCCCCGAATAAATTAATGGGCTGCCTGGGCCTGCCGGCTTATTAATATTCAAAAAAAGCCTGCCTTCCCCCGTCAACTGGCAGGGCAGGCTGATAGCAAAACGTTCCTTAAGCAGGCCGGATGCCGCATCCAATTGTAAGTTAACCCTTGCTTCTATGTTGATTGCGGGATTTTTATAATCACGCAGGGTCAATTTAGCTTCTACGGGAAATCCCAAAGCTTGAGCTAATATCTTATCCGCGGATAACCCGGAATTATCAAACTTGATACCGGCATTAACGGATTTAATTTCGCCTGTTTCTTTGATGCCGGAAAGTTCTCCGTCAATGATATTAGCACTGCCGGCATAAGCCAAAGATTTTGCGCCGGTGTCAAACTGGAGACGGCAATCTAACTCTGCCCGGGCTTTTAAAATAATGTCATTTAGGCCTACGCTGATATCGTCGCTGCTTTCCGCTTTCAGGTATATATCGGCTTTTTCATCTCTGTAGCGCAGGTCGGCTATAATATCGAGTTTCCCCTGCTTTACCGCTATCCCGCTATCGCCGTAATAAGGGCAAAAATACCCCGGCAGCACATCTTTGGCAATTACTTGCGCTTTAAATTCGCCGCGCAGAAGATTAAAATCCCCCCCTGCTTCCACTTTAGCTGCGTCAACGACCTCCGCCTTTAATTTAAACTTGGCCAAAGACGGCAAAGGAAAGCTCACTCTGAAGTCAAGATTTCTTACCTTTGCCTGAAAAGGGATATCCAGGGAATCATCGCGAAAATCCAGGGAACCGTTGCTAATATAAATATTATAAACCAGAAAGCTAAAAAGCCCTTTAGCGCCTTCCTGTTGCGGCCGGTTAAGGAGCTTCCCGATATTAAAACTTTCATCCTGCCTGCGTTGCAGGAATAACGAAGGTGAAATTATTTTAAGCGACGGCACAACGACCTGCCTGCGGATTAACGGCGCCAGAAGAAAACTGCACTGTACTTCCGCGGCCTTTAGGACAGGGGCCTGGCCGTCGGATAAAGAAAATTCTTCCAGGACCAGGCCTTTGAATATGCTGAAGCGGATTTTTTCAAGGCGCACGGAAAATCCGCTTGCCTTCTCAATAGAATCCGTGAGGGTTGATTTTATTTTTAGCGGCAGGAATACCTTATTTATATAGATGAGCCCGAAGGCAAAGGCGATAAATAAAACCAGCAGGATAATTAAAAGGGCTCTTTTCATAAAAACGGCACATTAGGAATCGGTAGAGCAGCCAAGGGGCAAGTTTCTGTCGATAAAATCGGCGATCTTTTTCTGAGTCGGGGCATCGATACTATAAAATTCCAGCCCCATGCCCGGGTGGATCTGCGGCTGGATCTCTTTCTGCACCAGCCAGACGATCTTGGCGTCCAGATTTAATTCACCCGGCTTCGGCAACAGGGAGAGCTTTATCTGCAGGATTTCTCCTAGCGGGAAGATCTTCGGGGAAAAAACCAGCATCCCCAGGGCGCTGATATTAAGCACCTTGCCCTTATTAAACGGCTCGCTTGAGTTTTTCAGCCGGTACTGGAATTCTATATCCATAGGCAAACGCTTGAACCTGCGGCGCAGTTGTTTTTTTTGAATCTCTGAAATAATCCGGTCCTCTTCAAAGCTTTTCAGGGCAAAATCTTCGTCCTCATGCATCTCAAAAACCCTATCTAGCCCTGAGACAGAAAAGATCTTTCTGATGTGCGCGGGCACATTCAGCAATTTTATCCTGCCCTTATGGTTGAGGACATCCTTGTAGGTAATCGCCAAAACCGATAGCCCGGCGTAATCCACGAGGTTGACGTTCTCAAGGGCGCAGAGTATATCCTTATAGCCGTTGCTTAAGCACCAGCCGGTCATCTCTACTAAATTGGCGGAGTCTATATCAATGCTTCCGGCAAGGTCGAGAATAGCGACGGATTTATATCTTCTGAAATTTATCTCCAGCATAGGTTTTATTCTAACAGAAACTTACGAAACTACAAGCGTCAAAAGAGATCAGGCCCCTTTTTTAAGCATACGCGCGGCGGATGCAAGCGCTTCGCTTTTTGATCTGATTCTGCCGATTGCCTGCAACTCTTCTATTTCCCGCAGTAGCTTTCCGATTAAAGGAGACGGCTGCAGCTTGAACTTGCGGATCAAATCATCTCCGTTAATCAGTTTGGCCGGCGTTACCTCCTTCTGTTTCCTGAAGTACTCACGGATTAAGCCTGCTACCAGTTTTTCGTGCCTGGCGCGCGAGGCAGTTGTGGTAAGCCTGCCCCGGGTTGCCCGCTGGTCGGCAAGCGAAACCAAGAGTATGCCGATAGCGTCACTTGAAGTATCGCGGAAATACCTGAATTTTGCCCGGCGGCTGATGGGTTGAACGTCTGAGAGATACCCGGGCCGCAGATGGCAAAATGCTATTCTCCTCAGGGAATCGGTTTCGTCATTAGAAAGCTTAAGCCGTTTTGCTATCGTTTTAACCATCCCTGCCCCGATCATTTCGTGGCCGTGGAATATCAACTTTCTGCCTATCTTACGCCTCGCCTTGGGCTTGCCGATATCATGCAGGAATGCCGCCAGTTTCAGCAGGCTGCCGCGCTTCCTGCCGGAAGACAAAATTTCCTCTAAATAAAAACGGATCTCATTATCGCGCGATAACTCTGCCACGATAGAACTAAGGTTGCTCAAGGTCTGGAAGGAATGTTTTAGCACATCAAGATGGTGATAGGGCCCCTGATTTAGCCCGCGCATCGCTTGGATCTCCGGAAAAATAACTTTAAGAACCCCATACTTATCCAGCATAAGAAAATATTCGCAGGCCTCTGCTGTATCTAAAATTTTGAATAATTCGTCGCGGATACGCTCTCCGGAAACAGTAAAGAGTTTTCCTGCTTTACGGCGCGCCAAAGACAAAACTGAAGGGGTTATTTTAAACCTGAGGCTGGCTGAAAAACTGAAAGCCCGCAAAATCCTTAGAGGGTCTTCGTCAAAGGCTTTTTTTTGCGCCAGCTTAATCTGTCCGGATTTAATATCCCTGATTGCCCCGTAAAGGTCAATTAAGCGGCCGCTGTCCATATCCATTGCCAGGGTATTGATGGTAAAATCGCGGAGCAGGAGGTCTTTTTCTATTGAAGGTGCGCGGAAATCCGTAAAGTCCAGGGTATAGGTTTTCTCCCCTGCCTTATTTACCAGGCGGCAGGCGCCATGCTCTTTATCCAGGACCACGAAACCGCAGCGTATCTTTTTTGAAAGCGCGCGGCCGAAATTTATCGCTCCCTTTTTAAGGGAAAAATCCAGATCCGGATTGGGCTTTGCTCTTTTTAAAACGGCGTCACGCAAAAACCCTCCCACAAGGTAGAGCTTAATCTTACGCCCAGATGCAAACGCGCCGACAGCGCGCAGAATCTTTTTATCTTCTGCCTGCAATTTAAAAACCATAACTCTTATACATTCGCGGCCAGCGAAATTCCGAGAGAAACGAGGAAAAAACCGTACCCTTAACTATGCGGGTGAACAATGGCCGCTCAGTATTTCGCTCCTTAAACCGCGGGGTCTTAGCCCGCGGAGCTTCATTTTGGCTGATTGAAGATCTCTGATTTTTTAATGATCTCGTCTTCAACGAATATCGGCACATGCGTTCTCACGGCAAGGGCAATGCTGTCCGAAGGCCTGGCATCGACGCTTTTGATCGTTCCGGAGGCGGTTTTCAGGATGATTTTGGCGTGGAAAGTATTCTCCTGCAGCTTATCTATGACAATCTTCTCGATTTTTCCTTCGAGATTGACGATTGTTTCGGCAAGCAGGTCATGGGTCAGAGGCCTGGGAGGCACAAACCCGCTAATCTTTAGTTTAATCGCCGAGGCCTCGGATAGCCCGATAACAATCGGCAGGATCCGGCTACCCCCTTTCTCCTTTAAAACGATGAGCTGATCATGCCTCTTCTCATCGATTACAATCTTATTTAATTCCATTTCTACCATAACGATAATCTCAGCCGTTACTTACGCGCCTTCGATTTTTCCTTGCTTAATATCCCTTTTAATTCCATCATAAACTGTCCAACATCCTTAAACTGCCTGTAAACCGAGGCAAACCTGACATATGCGACGTCATCGATGCCCTTTAATTTTTCCATCACTAGTTCCCCGATGCGCGTCGCCTCAATTTCTCTATCCGACTTTTTTTGGATTGCCCTCTCTACCCAAGTGGCGACTTCTTCCATCTTCTCAAGGCTGATCGGCCGCTTCTCGCAGGCTTTCATGATTCCGGCAAGGACTTTCTTGCGGTCAAAAGGCTCGCGCCTGCCGTCCCTTTTTATCACTACCAACGAAACTTCTTCTATATATTCGTAAGTCGTAAAGCGCTTGCCGCACTTTAAGCATTCGCGCCTGCGGCGGACGGCAAACTCCTCCTGTGTTGCGCGGGAATCTACGACCTTGTCTTCTTTATAACCGCAATAAGGACATTTCATTATTAGTAACTAGTAAATTAGTAACTGGCAACTGGTAATTTTATTTCTGTTTATCAATTGAACGGATTAAACCATTAATAAGCTTGTTTGCTTGCTCGCTTAAATCAAATAACAATTCAAATTGGCCATCATTCAACAAACCCAAATCTTTTGTTAACAATAGAAAATTCTGCGTTTCGCTTATAGACCCCCTGGCATTGTGATAAAACCTAATCTTATCATTAAAGTGGAACCTGCTGAATCCTTCAGCAATATTCGCAGACACCGAAAAAGCAGATCTTCTAATTTGGCTCGTTATTCCGTAGAGTTCCTCTTTGGGAAAATTCTCTGTTGCCTTATATATCTGTATGGCAAATTGATGTGCTTTTTTCCAAGCATTTAAATCATAAAAATCCTTTATTTCACCCATTACTAGTTACCAGTTACTAGTTACCAGTTACTTTATTTTTCTTGCCTTTATACCCGCTTCTTTCAGGAAATCTGCTGCCATTTTATCCGGGTATCCGTCGCTGGCTACGATATCTTTGATCCCGGCATTGATCAGCATCTTAGCGCAGATAATACAGGGTTGATTAGTAGCATAGAGGGTACTCCCCTGCACGCTAATGCCGTATAAAGACGCCTGAATCAAAGCATTCTGTTCTGCGTGCAGCGCGCGGCAAAGTTCATGGCGCTGGCCGGAAGGTATTTTTAGTTTCTCGCGGATGCAGCCGATATCCAGGCAATGCTTCAGTCCACGCGGAGCGCCGTTATAACCGGTGGCAAGTATCCTTTTATCCTTCACTAAAACAGCTCCCACGTTGCGGCGGAGGCAGGTTGAACGCCTGGAGACTAAATGCGCAAGTTCCAGGAAATATTCATCCCAGCTAGGGCGCTTATGCGTAATTTTTTTCTTCATCTTTTTCATCATAATTGAGGATAAAGAGGAAATCTCTTCGTCAGATCCAATACCTGCTCTTTTATCTTATTTAATTCTTTACCGTCATCGCTTGCCTCAAGAGAGCGGTTAATCAATCCGGCTATAGCGCGCATATGCGATTCTTTCATCCCGCGCGTAGTTACCGCTGCCGTTCCCAGGCGTATACCGCTGGTAGTTACCGGGCTTTTCTTATCAAAGGGGATAAGGTTTTTATTGACGGTGATATTCACTTTCCCCAGCAAGCCAGAGGCGTCGGCGCCGGTAATCCTTTTGGCATTTAAATCTACTAATGATAAGTGCGTATCCGTGCCTCCGGAAACAATCCTAAACCCGCAAGCCGCCATTGTTTTTGCCAATTCCCGGGAGTTCTTAACGATCTGCCTCTGGTATGCCTTAAATTGCGGGGTCATCGCCTCTTTAAAGATAACTGCCTTAGCGGCAATGACGTGCATCAGCGGGCCCCCCTGCATTCCGGGGAAAACCCGGCTATCAAGTTTCTTAGCAAACTCTTTTCTGCAGATGACAAAACCCGCGCGCGGCCCGCGTAAGGTTTTATGCGTCGTGGAAGTTATAAATTCCGCATAAGGTACCGGGCTTGGATGCACACCGGCAGCTACCAGCCCTGCGATATGCGCCATATCCACGAATAAATATGCCCCTACTTTATCGCAGATCTTCCGGAAGGCCTTGAAATCTATTTTGCGCGGATAGGCGCTGGCGCCGGCTAGGATCATTTTCGGCTTATGTTTTTTTGCCAAGGCCTCGATTTCGGCGTAATCAAGCATTTCTGTTTTTTTATTTACGCCGTAAGTTGCTATTTTATAAAACATCCCGGAAAAATTATGCGGGTGGCCGTGGCTTAAGTGGCCGCCACAGGCTAAATCCATGGCTAAAACGGTATCGCCCGGCTCAAGCACTGCCATATATACCGCCATATTCGCCTGGGTACCGGAATGCGCCTGAACATTGACGTGCTCGCAGCCGAACAATTTCTTTGCCCTCTCAATCGCTAAGCGCTCTGCTTGATCAACGTATTCGCATCCGCCGTACCAGCGTGCCCCGGGATATCCTTCGGCATATTTATTAGTCAGAACCGACCCCTGAGCTTCCAGAACCGCAAGCGAAGTAAAATTCTCGGAAGCGATTAACTCAAGGTTTTCTCTCTCCCTTTTTAATTCCTTTGTTATTACTTCATATATCTGCGGATCGCTTTTTCTCAAATTATTCATCATCTTAAATCCCTCTAAGCCTTAACCTCAGCCTTAGCCTTTAATCTTTAACCCTCTCTCTATCTTCTCAATCTTGTTCAGGCGCCTCTGATGCCTGCCTCCCTCAAAGCCAGTATTCAGCCATTCCTTTAATATTCTTTTGGCTAAACTTTCGCTGACAAAGCCGGCACCCATCGCCAGGACGTTGCTGTCGTTATCTTTACGCGATAAACGCGCCGCTTTAATACTTGCGCATAAAGCCGCGCGCACTCCGGGAAAACGGTTAGCAACGATGGAGTTACCGATGCCGCTTTTACAGATTAAAATTCCCCTTTTAAATTTATCCCGTGATATCTCCGAGGCTAAATCAGCCGCAAAGTCAGGATAATCGCAGGATTGCTGCGTATAGGTGCCTACATCCTCTACCGCATAACCTAAACGCAATAGATAATGCTCCAGGACTTTCTTTAATTTAAAACCTGCATGATCCGAACCGATTAAAATTGTTCTAGGCAATTCTGGCTTCCCTCCCGTTTAGATTATCTGCGCGACCCGTTGGACCGCCTGCTTGATTACCGAAAAAGTCTCGGCGTAAAATTCCGGCGACCTGCCGATGGGGTCATCAATATTAAGGTTAGCATCTTTTATTTTAGCCCCGTTAGAAATTTTTGCAAGGCCAAATTTATTATTTCTAACGGGGTTAGCAAATTCTTTCAGCAAAAACACCCTATTTTTTACTTCCGGGGCAAGGCGCAGCACCATCTCCTCCTGCGGCTTCTCCATAACCAGGATAAAATCAGACATTGAGATTATTTCTTTGTCCGCTCTTCTGGAGCGGTGGCCGGAAACATCTATCCCCTCCTGCTGCAGCAACTTTTGAGTTTGCGAAGAAGCCCCCATGCCGGCAAGCATCATAATTCCGGCAGAAAGGACTTCTACGTCATTGCGCCCATTCTCCTCCATTGCTTTTTTTAGCAGGCCCTCTGCCATTACCGAACGGCAGGAATTACCGGTACAGATAAAAAGCACCGTCTTTAGGGCAGATACCCTCCTGATCTCTTCTGCTTTAATCGCTCCTTCGCGAACCACTCTAAGCGGTTGAGAGGTCAGATCTACAACCGTAGATTCCTCCCCCAATTTCGTAGCCCCGGCATCAATGGCAAGATCAACCCTGCCGTCAAAAGGCGCGATCGCTTCCTGAAAATTCTTCGGCGCAGGCGAACCCGAGATATTAGCGGAAGGGCAGACTATCTGCGAATCGGCAAATTCAATTACCTTAAGCGCGATTTCATCATCCGGCATACGCATACCGACTGTGCCCTGATTACGGTGCTTTAAAATCAGCGTCAAAGGGCCGGGCCAGAATTTATGCATCAATTTATAGGCTGCCACGGGGATACCGCGAGCAAATTCTTCCACCCGGCTGGCTTTTTCGATGTGATATGAAAATGGCTTGTCCGGCGGCCTGCCCTTGAGCTCATAAAGCCTCTGGAGAGATTTTTTATTCCCGGCGTTTACGGCGATACCATAAACTGTTTCAGTCGGGATAATCACTAACCCGCCAGAAGCTAAAACAGCGGCAGCTTCCTTAAGAAATTTTTCTTCGGGATCCAGGTAATCGATCTTTAAAATTCTTGTTTTCAAGGCTTTATTTTGGCCCTAATGATTTTGTTGCGCATCTTCTTCCTATAAATCAATAATTTCCGGGCAATATTTTTATCCGTAAGCGCGAGAATCTCAAGCGCAAAGAGCGCGGAGTTTTTTGCGCCCCATTTACCGATAGACATACAGGCAACCGGGATGCCGACAGGCATCTGCGCCGTAGAAAGCAGCGAATCCAGGCCTTTTAAACTTTTTGTCTCTATGGGAATACCGATTACAGGCAAAGTTGTATGCGCGGCAATTACTCCGGCTAAAGCAGCGGAACCGCCGGCCGCGGCGATAAAAATTTTTGTTCCGCTATCGGCTGACTTCACTACATAGGCAGCTAATTCTTTGGGCGTCCTGTGCGCGGATAAGACTCTTGCCTCAAACCCTACTTTAAACTCCTTTAAAACATCAATTGCTTCCTTAACCGTTTCTAAGTCTGATTGACTACCCATAATGATGCTGATCGGCTTACTCATAATCCCTCCGCTATTGCCTGCCTGCCGGCAGGCAGGCTTTTTTCCCGATATCCCTGCGAAAATGTATCCCCTCAAAATGAATTTTATCTGCTGCCTGATAAGTCCTATCTATCGCTTCTTTGATTGTATTGCCTAAGCCGGTCACGCCCAAAACCCTGCCGCCGCTGGTAACAATCTTGTTGTCTTTTTTTGCAGTGCCGGCATGGAAGACCACAACACCGGCAATCGCAGCGGCCTCATCCAGGCCGGTTATCTCTTTGCCTTTCTGATAATCTCCAGGATATCCCCCTGAAGCGCAAACAACAGAAACGCAGGCGCGGTTCTCCCATTCCAGATTTTTAATCCGCGATAATTTTCCTTCCGAAACAGCCAGCATCACTTCCGCTAAATCTGACTTTAAACGGGGGATGATCGCCTGAGTTTCCGGGTCTCCGAAGCGCACGTTAAATTCTAAGACCTTCGGGCCGCGCTCGGTAATCATTATCCCGGCATACAAAACCCCGCGGTAATCTATACCTTCTTTTACCAGGCCGCCAATCGTCCGGCTGATGACGGTATCCATGACTTCTTTTAATAATTCATTTGTTACAACCGGCGCCGGCGAATATGCCCCCATTCCCCCGGTATTTGGGCCCTGGTCATTATCAAATACGCGCTTGTGGTCCTGCGCCGAAGCAAGGGCGATAACTTTACGGGAATCAGTCAGCACCAGGATTGACGCTTCCTGGCCGGTTAAGCACTCCTCCACGATTACCTTGTCCGCGGCAGAACCAAAAACCTTATCCTGCATCATCATCGTAACCGCGGCAATCGCTTCATCAACGGTTTTAGCGACTACAACGCCTTTTCCCTGCGCTAAGCCGTCTGCTTTTACTACGCAGGGAGCCCCTATCTGAGCGATATATTTCTTTGCTTCTTCAGCGGCCGAAAAAACCATGCATTCAGCAGTAGGGATACCGTATTTATTCATCAGCTGCTTGGCAAAGACTTTGCTCGCTTCCAGCCTAGCCGCATCTTTTGCCGGGCCAAATATCCGTAAACGCTGATTACTGAACTCATCGACGATTCCAGCGCTCAATGGGCCCTCCGGGCCGACGACAGTCAGGTCTATTTTTTCTCTGCGCGCAAAATCTAAAAGCCGCGGAATATCATCGGCTTTTATATCAAGGCATTCAGCCTGCTGCGCAATCCCGGCATTGCCCGGCGCGCAAAAAATCTTATCCGCGAGCGCCGACTGCGCGATCTTCCAAACCAGCGCATGCTCCCGCCCGCCTGAACCGATGACTAGTATTTTCATATTATCTCGACTTCTTTTCTACCCTCTACGGCTTCCCCGATGATCAGGGACTTTAATCCCTGAGCGGCTAACCTGGAAATTACAGCGTCCGCATTGTCCGGCCGCGTTATCAATACCATGCCGATGCCCATATTAAAAGTATGGTACATCTCTTTATCTTCGATCCCGCCTTTCTTCTGCATCAGGCGGAAGATCTCGGGCACAACCCAGGAATCTTTATAAATGCGCACGCTTACTTTTTTAGGCAGAATGCGCCCGATCTTATCGTAAAAAGCCCCTCCGGTTATATGAGCGATTCCTCTAACCCCTAACCTATAACCCCTAACCTTAAGCAGGTTTAACACCGGCTTAACATAAATCCTCGTCGGCTTAAGTAATTCCGCGCTTAAACGCTTCTGCTCGCTCGGCGGAAACACTTTCCTCACCAGCGAATAGCCGTTGGAATGTATTCCGTTTGACTCAAGTCCGATTACTAAATCGCCTGGCCTGATCTTAGAGCCGTCGATGATCTGCTTGCGCTCAACTACGCCCACGCAAAAACCGGCGATATCATACTCTCCTTGTGCGTACATCCCCGGCATCTCGGCTGTTTCTCCGCCGATCAAAGAGCATCCGGCCTGGATACAACCATTATTAATCCCCTTGACCACATCGTAAAGCACGCCCGGCTGGAGCTTGCCGGAAGCGATATAATCCACGAAAAACAGCGGCTTGGCGCCTACGCAAAGAATATCATTGACATTCATCGCCACCGCGTCGATGCCTACGCTATCATGTTTGCCGGTTAAGAAGGCGATCTTTAACTTTGTGCCTACGCCGTCGGAAGAAGAAACCAGAACCGGGTCCTTGTATTGATCCTTGGGGAACTTATAAAAACTTCCGAAACCGCCGATATCGCCGAGCACCTGTCTGCTGAAAGATTTCCTTACTAAGGCCTTAATTCCTTTCTTAAAGCGGCCTGCCTTGCGGATATCAACGCCTGCTTCTTTATAGGTAAGTTTTTTCACCCCGTTAGACCTCCTTTAATGCGATTACGAATGTAACGCTTGCCCATCCCTGTCTTTAGATATTTTTCCCTGCGATATGCATCTTCTTTATTCAAGCATGCTTCGTAATATAACAAGGCCG
>Ga0136653_10001600_pt1 | contig 12282 bp, 9 predicted proteins | sample LakKivw275mmetaG_FD_94866 | JGI IMG/M metagenome (GOLD analysis project Ga0136653, IMG submission 94866) | Anoxic lake water microbial communities from Lake Kivu, Rwanda to study Microbial Dark Matter (Phase II) - Lake Kivu water 275m metaG... | ecosystem: Environmental > Aquatic > Freshwater >... | reverse complement strand
CCTAAAGAGTACTTCGTTGAGGGGATGCAGCCGGAAGTAAGAGCCGGTATGGAAGCCGCCATAAAAAAACTAGAGGAACTCGGTACCAAAATTGACCGTGAGGTTTCCCTGCCGCTGACCAGGTATGCACTAGCAGTTTATTATATAATCGCCCCTTCCGAAGCTTCAGCAAATCTCGCTCGGTACGACGGCGTTAAGTACGGCTACTCCTATCAGGATGCCAGCAATATGTGGGAAGCCATGGAGAAAACAAAGCAGTTCGGCTTCGGCGCCGAGGTCAAAAGGCGCATTATGCTGGGTACATATGCACTTTCAGCAGGCTACTACGATGCCTACTACCTCAAGGCTCAAAAAGTGCGCACCTTGATAATAAGGGAGTTTAAAGACGCCTTCGAAAAATACGACGCGCTGGTTACGCCTACTTCGCCTACCGTGCCGTTCAAGCTAGGCGAAAAGGTCGACGACCCCATTCAAATGTATCTTAGCGATGTTTGTACTCTGCCCATAAACATCGCCGGCCTGCCGGCTATATCGGTGCCGGCTGGCTTCGTCGACGGTTTGCCCTTTGGTATGCAGATTATCGGCAAACCATTCGATGAAGAAACAATACTGCACATCGCTTACGCTTATGAGCAGGCGACGGACTGGCATAAGAAAAAACCTTCCATCTAGAAAAGTCGGACCCACTTCAGATATTCCATTTTGCAGGTATGGGACTGGAAGAAGTCGAAGTCAAGTGTTATTCCGGGCGTACTTACGCCGATTGGCCACAATCGTTTCTCTGGAAAGCAAAGGAATTTAAGATAGCCAGTATAGAGAAAGAGTGGCTGGAGCCGGGCAAGAAATGCTTCAGGGTCGTAACCGAAGATGAGAAGCGCTTCGAACTCTGCTATAATGAGGCCCAAGACAATTGGTGGCTAACCTGTCTGGAGTAGAGGAGGTAATATGAAACAGATTTTTGAAGCTCTAGAAAAAGATGCCCGGCTGACACCCGAGCAAATCTCCACCATGACGGGTAAAGCCGTGGCCGATGTTAAAAAAACCATCAAAAAGGCCGAGCAAGACCGGGCCATTTTGAGATATAAAGCCATTATCGACTGGACGAAACTGGGTGAGGATGAGGTCCTGGCACTGGTTGAGGTCAAAGTCGTGCCGCAACGCAACGTTGGCTTCGATGCGATAGCGGAGCGAATCTATCGCTTCCGCGAAGCTCGCTCTGTCTATCTCGCTTCAGGCACCTACGACCTGGCCGTTCTTGTAGCCTGCAAAACCATGCAGGAAATCGCTGTTTTTGTCTCAGAAAAACTGGCGCCCTTGGAAGCAGTGCAGGGCACAGTTACTCACTTCATACTTAAGAAATACAAGGAAGACGGCGAAATTTTTGAGGGTGGCGAAGAAGTCAAGCGCCTGCCCATAGCCCCTTAACCGCAAATCAATTCCCTGCTTTGCCGGGAGGAGGTCTCTTTGTCCAAAAGTGAATCTGGCCGTACCAGACTATCTAAAAGATGTATATCCGAAAAGGTAAGGGCACTGCCGCCCTCGGGTATCCGGAAATTCTTTGACTTGCTGTCCTCTATGGAGGGCGTTATATCACTGGGCGTCGGCGAGCCTGACTTTGTCACTCCCTGGTACATTCGTGAAGCCGCCATCTACTCACTTGAAAAAGGCTACACCATGTACACATCGAATAAGGGCACGCCCGAACTAAGAGCCGAATTGGCCGGATATCTTCAATCCCGCTTTGGTTTGACCTACAATCCTGACGATGAAATACTGATTACGGTCGGCGTCAGCGAGGGACTTGACCTGGCAGCCAGAGCCATACTCAACCCGGGCGACGAAGTAATCATGCCCGACCCCTGCTATGTTGCCTATCCCGCAGCTATAAGTCTGGCCGGTGGCACACCCGTCAGGGTAGCAACCAGAGTAGAAAACGACTTCGAAGTAACCGCTGAAGATATAGAGTCTAGTATCACGGAAAAGACAAAAGCCATTCTAATTGGCTACCCCTGCAATCCCACCGGTGCAGTTCTGCCCAAAGAAGAGCTAATCAAAATTGCAGAGGTAGCCAAAGAGCACAATCTCCTGGTCATATCGGACGAAATCTATTGCAGCCTTGTTTACGGAGTGGAGCATACGTGTCTGGCAGCCCTACCTGGTATGCGTGACCGTACCATCCTGCTAAACGGATTTTCCAAAGCCTATGCTATGACCGGATGGAGAATAGGATACGCGGCCTGTAACAAGAAAATTATTGGAGCCATGACCAAAATTCACCAGTATACCATTATGTGCGCTCCGACGATGGCCCAAATGGCAGCGCTTGAAGCGATTAAAGCCGACGACCGAGAAGTCGATGCTATGGTACGAGATTACGACCGTCGGCGCCGGATCATCGTCAAGGGCTTCCGGGGCATTGGACTGCCGTGCTTCGAGCCTAAAGGCGCCTTCTACGCCTTCCCCTCTATAGAGGTAACGGGCATGACCTCCGAGGAATTTGCAGAAAAGCTGCTGATGGAGGAAAAGGTGGCTGTAGTCCCAGGGTCCGCATTCGGCAACTGCGGCGAGGGCTATGTACGATGCTGCTATGCTACTTCCCTTCCCGATATTGAGGAAGCCCTCAAAAGGATGGGGCGATTCGTAAATAAATACCGAAAAAATAAAGACTAATCATCAGCAGAATAAATATTTTAACAGGATAAAACACATATGGATTTCCAGCTAACCGAGGAACAAAATTTAACCCGCCAGGCTGTAAGGGACTTTGCTGAAAAGGAAATAGCCCCGATAGCCAGAGACCTGGATGAAAAAGAGCATTTCTCAGTTGAATTGACCCAGAAGATGGCTGAACTCGGTTTGCTTGGCTGCTTCGTAACTGAGAAATACGGCGGCTCGAATATGGGGTACGTCTCCTATATCATCGCGGTCGAGGAACTGGCCAGGATTGACGGCTCACAGGCAGCTACCATCGCTGCCGGCAATTCTTTGGGCATCGGGCCGATCTACTATTTCGGCAACGAAAAACAAAAGCAGGAATGGCTGCCCAGACTATGTTCGGGAAAAAACCTGGCGGCATTCGGTCTCACTGAGCCGGAAGCCGGTTCTGATGCCGGCGGCTCCAGAACTACGGCCGCACTTAAGGGAGATCGCTGGATTATCAATGGCCGGAAAATTTTTATCACCAACGCCGCCTGCTCCATAACCGGAGTAGTCGTTGTGCAGGCTGTAACCGGTAAGCGAGAAAGTGGCGGAGCTGAGCTAAGCTGCTTCATCGTCCCTAAAGGCGCCCCTGGCTTTACTGCCAAGGAAATGAAAGGCAAAATGATGTGGCGGTCATCGAACACAGGCGAGCTGTACTTCGATGACTGTACGGTACCCAAAGAAAATCTTCTCGGTAAAATAGGTGACGGCTTTCATCAAATGCTGGCCACTCTGGACGGAGGCCGGCTAAGTATCGCGGCGATGGGACTGGGCGGCTCCCAGGGTGCCTTCGAGATAGCCCTGGAATATGCCAATTCACGCCTGCAGTTCGGCAGGCCAATAAGCTCATTCCAAGTCAACTCTTTCAAACTGGCGGATATGGCACTTGAAATAGAATTAGCCAGGAACTTTTTGTATAAGGTCTGCTGGATGCGAGAAAACAACCTTCCTATCACTAAAGAGGCAGCCATGGCTAAACTATATTGCTCCGAGATAATGCATCGATGCGTCCACCAAGGCTTACAACTGCACGGCGGCTACGGGCTTATGAAGGATTTCAGAATTGAAAGATTTTATCGAGACCAAAGGCTTCTTGAAATCGGTGAAGGCACTTCGGAAATCCTGAGGATTGTGATTGCTCGCCATATTGGTGTAGCTGGGAGGGCGATATAGGAGGCAGAATATGAAGACAGGCAAGGATACTGAACCCACAACGAAAAGTTCCGCGTCAAGGACGCAAGCAAAACACGAAGACTTTATTACAGCTGCTGCCCCGATAGCCTCAAAAGTATCAAGGAAAGAAAAGGAAGGACTTGGTGAACGGATAAGCGCCGCCCGACAGATGCGTGGCCTGAGCCTCGATGATATAAGCAGCCGGACCGGTATCGATGTGGCTACATTAAATCGTATCGAGTTAAATGAAATATTGCCTCCGCTGGGGCAATTGATCAAGCTAGGCAAAGCCCTGGACATGAAAATGGGCTATTTCATATCCCCTGGCGTCGATAAACCAGTAACCATCGTGCGGAAAGGCCAGGGGCAAGCAGTTGCGCGATATGGTAAAAAGAAAAGTCAGCAATTCGGATACATCTACGAATCTTTAGCGCCTGAAAAAGCGAACCGCTTAATGGAGCCCTTTATCGTTACGCTGCTGCCAACCGAAACCGACGAGTTCTCGGCTCACGATGGACAGGAGTTTATCTATGTACTGGAAGGGGACATGAAAGTGCGGATTGGAAACCTGACAGAGACTTTACATCCTGGAGATGCAATCTATTACGATTCAAACCAACCACATCTGGTTAAGGCAGCAACCAAGGCGAAGACCACCATACTTGCCGTGTTATATACGGGAGCCAAATAGCTCTAGTGCTGCTGGGAATATTAGAAGTTCAGATGAGACCTTGATTATGAGGCGGCCAGACGCCTGGATTTGGTATCCATGATAGGGGCCATATTATCCTGCCTATAGTATCTGTAGATGCCGCGTCCCTGCTCCTTAGCCAGATACATAGCTGAGTCGGCAAACTTCAGCAGGTGGTCAATATCGATGCCATCATCAGGAAAAACAGCGATGCCTATGCTGGTCGTTATCTGAATCCGATGGCGGCCAAAGACAAATGGCTCTTGAAAGGCATTTAGTACTCTATCAGCGAACTTGGAAAGGTCGTTTATCTGTGAAATCTGGGGTAAAACCAGTACAAACTCGTCGCCACCTATACGGGAAACCGTATCACTCCTGCGCATAATACCGGTCAGGCGTTGACCTACCGCTTTCAGCAGCTCGTCGCCTACACTATGCCCAGAAGCATCGTTAACTTCCTTAAATTTGTCCAAATCCAGCATCAATACCGCCAGCCGATGTCCATTTCTTCGAGCCAAAGCCGTCCCTACCATAAGCCGGTCACTCAGTAAGACCCGGTTGGGTAGGCCGGTAAGAGAGTCATGAGTCGCCATCTCGGACAACTTCTGTTCAAACTGTTTACGCTCGGTGATATCACGGCTGATTGACCGGAAACCGATGATTTTTCCTTCCTTATTTTTAATAGGTGAAATCGAGTTCTCCAAGTATATCTGTGTCCCGTCCTTTTTAATTGTGGCAAAAGGAAACGATTTCACCGATTCCCCGGTTCTAAAAACTTTATTCCATGTCCTGTAGACGTTCTTTACGTCTTCCTTTGGCACATAAGCCTTATAGTTCAATCCGATTAATTCTTCTCTGGAATAGCCGAGTTGACGGCAAGCAGCATCATTAGCGAAGGTGAAATTTCCTTGAAGGTCAACTTCGTAATAGCCCTCCTCTATCTCCTGGAGAATAGTCCGATACCGCTCACCCGATAGCCGCAAAGCCTCTTCCATCTGTAAACGTTCCGTGATATCCCGGCTTATGCCTCTGAATCCAACGATTTTTCCACTGTTATTGCGGAGTGGAAAGACAGAGGTCTCGACTAATATCAGCTTACCGTCCTTTCTCAGCTGTTCCTGAATACACGACTCGTTAGGCTCACCCGTGCTATATACTCGTTTATAAATTTCAAGCTGTTCCTTTATTTGTTCGGCTCTGGTGTACACTCGATAATTCATACCCATGAGCTCACCCCTGGAATAACCCAGCTGCCGCCACAGGGCATCGTTGAAAAAAGTGAAATTACCGTCGAGGTTTACCTCGTAATAGGACTCCTTCATGTCATCCATGATGGTCCGGTACTTATCCTCTACGGTAGCCTTAACTTTTTCCAGTCCCTCTTTTTCGGTCATATCTGGAGAGCTATTCATGCCCTGCTCCTTTGAGACCAGCTTCGCGCACATAAATAAATTATTACCTCGCTTCGGATTTCAGTCTAGCTATGATGCGACCGGATATAGTCCTTCACATGGGCTAAAACAAAGAGCTGTTCCGGCACACAAGCAAATACTCCCGATTCCCAGGAGGGTATGTTAACTTGCTGCAATGCCTCACTCTGGGTGAAATATACGTCAGGACCAGCGCAACGTCTCAGTGCCTGCGCCAACCTTGTCAGCTTCGTTCTCCTAGATTTCCTTCTTTTCTCAATTCTTTTCATATATTTTTCCACCTCCTCTGAGCCATTTATGCTTTTTACTAGTCACCTAAAATATACTACTGCTGGATTCTTAATAGAATAGCCAATAGGTAACTTTAGACATAGTATTTAGGTACACCTACTTATGGTCTACTTCAGGTGATTACTTTAGTAGGATATGAAGCTACCAACTACGGAACAAAATCGTGCAGAAATTCATGTTGGAGCTTCAGGTTTGAAGCTATAAGCTCTGTGTCTCTGAATCCGGCACGTTCGCCCTGCCAATCCACAACCTCACCCCCAGCTTCCCTGACCAGAAGCAGACCGCTGGCAATATCCCAGGGGAACAGATAGCGATGAAAGTAAAGGCTGACTCTGCCGCAGGCGACATAGGCCATACCCAGTGACGAAGAACCCAATAACCTAACGCAGTGCACATGACCCCAGAGACGGTTAACGGTTTCCAGCATCTTTCTGCCCATTTCCTGGCTGTATCCGAGGTCGAGCCCCACTAGAGATTTCCGAAGCGAATCTATATTTGAAACGCGAATGGGGGATTCGTTGAGATAAGCGCCTTTTCCCGCCTGTGCACAAAATAGCTCATGTCTTATCGGTTCATAAGTTACGCCCAATATAATGTCGTCATCTCTGACCAGGGCTACGTTAACACAGAAAAATGGGATGCCGTAAGTGTAGTTGTTGGTGCCATCAAGAGGATCGATTACCCAGGTGTAACCCTCCGCTGAGTTTGAGGGGTTCGATTCTTCGGAGATTATGCCGAAACGCGGGTATTCCCGTTTCAAAAAATTAATTAAAAATTGTTCCGACAGAACATCGACCTCGGTAACCAGATTGCCGTGGCTTTTACGCTTTACCTGCTTTACCGAACCGAATTGAGCCAGTAGGATTTCGCCAGCCTGTTTGGCCGCAGTAATTGCTACCTCAATCGCACTTTTTCCACTGGTAGACGAAGGCAGCTCAGGCATGGCGAACTTCATATGTCCCGAGGCAACAGACCCATCTCGTCTTTGACCTCGGTGAGTGTTTCTTGAGCGATGACTTTGGCTCGTCTGGCGCCATCCGCTAGCACTTCCTTCACGAATTTTGGCCTGGCGGCAAATGATGCTCTTCTTTCACGCAAAGGCGCCATCGTCCTGTTGATTCCTTCAGCCAGCAAGCCCTTGCAATCGACGCATCCTATATCGGCTGCCCGGCACCGGCTAGCTATGTCGTCCACCTGACCCGTATTGAAGAAACCATGGAGGGTAAATACATTGCAAACCTCGGGATGGCCGACATCCTTGCGATATTTACGGGAAGGGTCTGTAACCGCTGTCATGACGGCTTTCTTGGTTTCCTCGGGTGTAGCTGCTAGTTCGATAACGTTATTGTAGCTCTTGCCCATTTTCTGGGCGCCGTTGAGCCCCAGTACCGCAGGGAACGAAGTTAACTTGGCCTGCGGTTCAGGAAAGGTGTCACCGAATAGCATGTTAAACCTACGGGCAATTTCCCGTGCCAGCTCGAGATGCGGTAGCTGGTCCTCACCCACCGGAACCACTTCCGCCTTATACAGGACTATGTCGGCAGTCATCAGTACGGGATAACCTACAAGTCCGTAGTTGACATTTTGTGGCTGCATCCGCGCCTTCTCTTTGAAGGTCGGCACACGAAGCAGCCATCCCAGCGGCGTAATCATGCCCAATAGAGTAAACAGCTCCATTACCTCAGGAACATGTGATTGAACAAAGAGAATGCTTTTTTGCGGGTCGAGACCGGCAGCCAGCCAGTCAAGCATCATTTCATGGATGTCTTGCTGAAGTCGGTCGGTATTCTCTAAGGTAGTTAAGGCGTGGATGTCTACAACGCAGTAAATGCACTCATATTCATCCTGCAAAGCTACATAATTTTGGATGGCGCCCAGATAATTGCCTATATGCTGTCTTCCGGTGGGGCGGGCACCGGAAAAGACGCGTTTTTTCATGGTTCCTGCCAGTTTAGCATAAAGGACACCCAGCTACAAACGTAATGCCTGATTAATTGAAGGAGACATCAGAAGAACTCGGTGGCGGCTACATACTTTCCGGCGCATTCATGCCCATCAGGTGAAGCGTTCTGGCCAGTACAATCTGAGATGCCTTAACTAGTTTAAGGCGCGCTCTGGTCAGCTCCTGATTCTTAGAAACGACTCGGCACTGTTTATAAAAGCTATGGAAAACGGTGGCTAAGTCCTGCGCGTAGTAAGGCAAATGATGCGGCTCCAGTGTCTCCGATATTAGTTCTGCTATCTCAGGCAGTCTGGTCATCCGCCGTATCAGCGTTAACTCCGGCTCGGAAATAAGGAGAGAAATATCGCCATTACTGAAGTCTATTCCTTCTTCCTGAGCCAATTTAAGGATGCTGCAAATCCGAGCATGAGCGTATTGAACGTAGTAAACAGGATTGTCAGCCGATTGCTTTTTAGCCAGTTCCAGGTCAAAATCCATCTGGGCATCGGCTGAGCGGGAAAGAAAAACAAAGCGGCAGGCATCGGGACCAACTTCGTCTATTACCTCTCTCAGGGTGATAATATCGCCGCTGCGCTTCGACACTCTCACTATCTGCTCTCCGCGCCGCAACGTAACCAACTGGCAGATGATTATTTTTAGACGTTCGGGATTTATACCTAGAGCGGTGATTGCCGCCATCATGCGGGAAACGTGCCCCTGGTGGTCGGCTCCCCATATATCAATTACCCTGTCGAATTTCCGCTCCAGCAATTTATTGTAATGATAGGCTATGTCGGAGGCGAAATATGTGGGCGAACCATCGCTACGTATCAAAACATTATCTTTGTCTTCGCCTAGCGCCGACGAAATGAACCAGGTGGCATTTTCTTTTTGGGTTACATAACCACCTTTCTTTAGTAACTTCATAACCTCGTCAAATTGACCATTCTTATATAGGTCCTGTTCGCTGAACCAACGATCGAAATCGACACCAAGTATTTCCAGGTCCTTTTTAATACTATCTATAACCTTCTGGCTTCCTATTGACGCTATCTTTTTTATAAAGTCACCCTCATCGAGTTTTTTCAAAGCCAGGCTGTCCATAATCTTTTTGTTCTCGATAATTTCTTTGGCCAGATCAATCATGTAACTACCAAAGTAACCGTCACTTGGCATCTCATCATTAAATCCGCGACACTGTTGAAAGCGAACATACAGCGAACGGCCAAATGCGTCTAACTGGCTGCCGGCATCATTGACGTAATATTCCTTCTGAACTGCGTGGCCTGTGGCGTCAAGTACGTTAGCCAAAGTGCTTCCCAGAACTGCCCCCCGCCCATGTCCGACATGCAAGGGCCCGGTTGGATTGACACTTACAAACTCAATCTGGACAGATTTGCCCTCACCCAGATAGATATTGCCGTAGGACTCGCCGGCATCAAGAATAGCGGCAACTTGCTCGGTAAGCCAGCTGGTGCTGAGGTAAAAATTGATGAAGCCCGGTGCAGCGACCATCATTTTGGCGACCTCAGGCAATGGGGGTAAAAATTCAATGATTTTCTCTGCTATATCAGCGGGCGCCTTCTTGGTCGTCCTTGCCAGCTTAAGCGGCAAACTGGACGCATAATCGCCATGCTCCGGATTCTGCGGACGTTCAATGACAATTTCAGGTAAAGCCGTCGCTGCCAGTAAGTCGTCTTGTTGGGCGGCTTTGGCAGCGTCTTCTAATGCCTTAACCAGCCTGTGCTTTATAAACATTAATACGACGAATGATAACTACTGAGATTACTCGCCGGGCTCCGAATAATAGAACTGGATTGGCGAATACCTATATATAATAGAACTACCATCATTTACTTTCAAATCAGCTCAATTCACCGCCTGTCTGCCAGACTCTGGACATCTCCAGTGCCAGTAGCTTGTGCTCGGGTAATGTCAGTCCCGCATCCTTTTTGAACAGGGCGATGGCCTCATTGCGAGCGAGTTCCAGTAACGCTCTGTCAGAAAGTCTGGCCATACGCAGGTCGGGTAATCCGCTCTGCCGCGTACCGAAGAATTCACCGGGGCCCCTGAGTTCCAAGTCCTTCTCAGCCAAAACAAAGCCATCCTGAATTTTTTCTATAGCTTGCAGTCTCTCACTGCCCACAAGCGATGGTTTCTCAGCCAGGAGTAAGCAGTAACTTTGCCTGTCGCCACGTCCAACACGCCCCCGGAACTGATGCAATTGCGATAAACCGAAGCGGTCTGCAGCCTCTATCAACATGACGCTTGCATTGGGAACATCGATGCCGACCTCGACTACAGGTGTGGATACCAAGATATCAAGCTTTCCATCTACAAAGCTTTTCATTACCTTGTCCTTGTCAGCAACCGGCATCCGGCCATGGAGCAAACCTAATTTAAGGTCGGGAAAAACTTCCTGTGATAAACGCTCATACTCAGCTACCGCAGCTTTAGCTTCAATGCTCTCGGACTCTTCGATCAGAGGACAGATAATAAAGGCCTGAGCTCCCGACTTTATTTCCCGGCGGAGGAAATCATAGGCCTTTGCCCTTTGCTCCGGCCTGAGCCACTTTGTCTTTATCTCTTTCCGACCGGGAGGCAGCTCATCTATGACACCCAGGTCAAGGTCACCGTATAATGTTAATGCCAGCGTCCGTGGAATAGGCGTGGCCGACATCACCAATATATGGGGATTAAATCCTTTTTGGCGTAAGGCTAAGCGCTGTAAAACACCAAAGCGATGCTGCTCATCGATTACAACCAATCCTAACATAGGGAATTCAACTGCTTTTTGTATCAGCGCGTGTGTGCCGATGACTATGTCTACCCTACCGGATTCAATTTCTTCGTGCAGAGCCGATTTCTGCTTTTGGCTTAGACTGCCGGTTAGCAGTGCAAAGGAGATGGGATGCGAGAAGATTCCATGGAAACGACATAAGTTGCCCTGTTCTTCATTCCGCTCACTCACCCTAGAGAGAAGCAGGCAAATGTTGTGAAAATGCTGGGCGGCCAGTATCTCCGTAGGCGCCATCAGTGCCGCCTGGTAACCGTTATCGGCGGCTGCAAGCAAGGCAGTCACTGCTACTACCGTCTTGCCACTGCCTACCTCACCCTGAAGAAGACGTGACATAGGCTTCGTTTGCTGTAAATCTGCCAGAATTTGCTCCAGAACACGCTGCTGGGCTCCAGTGAGGGAGAAAGGTAGAGAACTTATGAATTTGTCCATACTCTCACGTGATATCTTAAGAGCGTATGCCGGTTGGCTCTCCTGCCAGTCACGTTTCCTGCTAAGCACGCCCAACTGAAGTAGAAAAAGTTCATCAAATGCCAGCCGTCTTCTGGCTTCAGCTTTTAATGTATAGTCATCCGGATAATGAGTTTGAACAATCGCCTGGGATAAGTCCATGAGCTTAAATTTACTTTTCATTTCCTCTGGTAAGAAATCATTCAGTTGTCGAACCCAACCATCGAGCGCCCTCTTAATTACATTCCGCACCTGCCTCGGATACAGGCCGCTTGTTAGTGGATAAATTGGAACGAGCCGACCGGTGTGTATAAGCTCTTTATCTTCGACGAGCTCCCATTCCGGTGATTCGAATACTTTATTTCCCTTAAACTCCGTTATCTTGCCACTAAGGACAACCTGAGCATTGGTATGGAAATTTTTAGCCAGGTACGGCTGGTTAAACCAGACTGCTCTCATGTTTCCGGTCTCGTCACCAAAAATGACCTCCGTTCCCTGCTGAGGCCCGAGCCTGGCTATTCTGGCTTCCCACACAGTTGCTAGCACTGTCTGTTCTTCACCAACTTCGAGTTCGGCAATGGTTTTTCTCTGGCTGTAGTCGAGATGTCGCCTAGGGAAAAAGTAAAGCAAGTCCCGTATAGTCTTGACTCCAAGCTTGGCCAATTTACTAGCTGAACCGGCCGCAATGCCCTTTACTCTCGTCACCGGCGATTCCAAACCACCGGCTCTTGCCAACGAATCTAATGTAATACGGCCTTTCTTAGGGCCTGTTTTTGCGGTGGCGCCTCGACCCTTTTTCTCAGGTATG
>Ga0136653_10001597_pt1 | contig 12286 bp, 11 predicted proteins | sample LakKivw275mmetaG_FD_94866 | JGI IMG/M metagenome (GOLD analysis project Ga0136653, IMG submission 94866) | Anoxic lake water microbial communities from Lake Kivu, Rwanda to study Microbial Dark Matter (Phase II) - Lake Kivu water 275m metaG... | ecosystem: Environmental > Aquatic > Freshwater >... | reverse complement strand
GTCTGTGGTCACTTGGACGCAGACCGCGATCGTCGGCGCCTCCTGCCTGCGCGTATGCAGGTCGCAGGCAGGCGTCTCGACTACAGAGGACCCCAGACGCAGTTGGAGGTAGCCGGTGCCCGACACCAGTGATGGAGTGACGAGAATATGGTCGACAAGCTCCGTCGACAACTGTCCCTCCTTCATCGGGTCCGGAAACTCCACAGTCCAGGCGGCGGCCTGGGTCTGAGCATCCATTGCGTGGGTCAGCAGCTTATCCGGCTCAAGGAAGGAGCCGCGCAACTCGTCAACGATGTTGTAGAGCAGGTATTCGGCTTCGATCTCATCCGCGAACGGGCCGTCATTGAAGTCCCCTATGAGCATGATTCCAGCCGGGCCGCCGCTATTGGCCAGCCGGGCGTCGACGTATCTTCGCAGCAGTCCGGTCTCTGCAGAGAGCTTCTGTCGAGCGTCCAGGGCCTCAAGGACAGCCGCTTCGTCTCGATTGTCCCACTGCTCCTTGGTCTTGAGCTTCGAGAACTTGGACTTCGTATGGACGATGAGTATCTCCAGCACTCGACTCGGTCGGATGAGGTCTTCAGACTCAGGGCGAGCGGGACTCGGTCGAACCGGTGTTTCTTCCTGTCCTCCTTCTTGAATTTCACCCGGAGATAGTAGTAGAAGTTCGACCTCAGCATGCGCAGCGCATCGTCCTCGGGCGGTGCCGTGACGCGACTTGCCAGCGGCCGGCGGACCAGCGCAAAGACGGACTGCCAGCGCTCGTTGGATTGGTAGGTGGCGTGCTTGTCGCCGGTGTATTTCTCGACGAAGAGCTCCATCTGGGCATTGAGCGGCGGCCCCTCCTCGATGCCGATGATATCAGGGTCCACTTCTCTGATTACCCCGGCAATACGCTTGCATGGCCCGGGAACGTCGGCTATCGGTGCCAACTTGATACCACTCCTCAGGTTCTTGCCGGGGAAAGACGCCGGGATCTTTCCGTCCCAGTCCTTCCATTGGGCACCGAAGAGGGATGCCATCCACTCACAGTTGAACGCCGCCAGTTTGAGTTCAGGCACGGGCACTCCTTTCTTTCATGTCACACAGATGGCTGTTGAAACCCGCCGCAGTACACCATCGAGACGGTGCCTCGGGCATCGGGGCCCTTCGGGCATCTCGTTCGTTCATCTCCAAGCAACCCCTGCGTGCCAGACTTCAGCCGGCACGCATCAAGAGCTTGGAGCGCGTTCTGCACATCTGAGGCACACGCATCTTCAGTGCCAAGGAACGACGGAACGCAGATGCGTAACTTACGTGAAGCGGGCGGGTGAGGAGTGTATCCGTTCGGTGACAAGTGCTGCTGGATTTGCCGCCGCCGGCTGGGTCAGTCCGCAATCGAGAATCGACTGGGAGGAAGATGAGGGACGAGGGACTGGGGACTAGGGACCAGCCGCGTTCCATCAGCCGTTCGCCGTCAGCGGTAGGCTGTTCGGGCTTGTGCTGGCTGTGGGCTTGAGGTTTGTGGCTTGAAGCTCGCGGGCTACGCCCGCGACAATCTGCAATCTACAATCGGCAATCTCAAATGCCTATGGCGCGGCGGATTGAGAAAGGCCGTGTCCCCGAAACTCCCGGAACTCAAGATGCCCGCGGGCGGAATTGGGGCGCGGCCCGATGCCCGTGCCGCGCGTCGGGTTGATATGGGCGTGTCCCCGAAACTCCCCGAAGTTCCAGATCACTGAGGAGGATCGTATACTGCGCCCATGAACAATATCGCGCCGGACCACGTGTCGGTGATGGCGAAGAAGAACGGGTGGTCGGCCTTGACCACATCAGGCACACCGCCGACCACGCCGAAGGCCATCACGGCGACTGCCTTGGCGCCGGCCTCGTTGACCTCCACGTGCGCCGCGTGCCTCGCATCGCCGAACCACACCGGTTGTAGCGGTGACTCGGCCACCATGGGCGTGAAGTCTGCGAGCCTAGATTCGAACGCGCTCTCTATGCCGAGAGCTGACAGGGGACCCTTGAGGCTCGCAGCGTACTCGATGGTGAAACGGGGCAGCGCTACCACTATCTCGGCAGTCTGGAACTCAGCCATCCACCTGCGCCAGTTGTCATCGTTGAGCTTCTTGAGGAACTCAGGCAGGCCGAGCGTGTCGTCAGGCACGAACACGTACATGCAGAATCTGCGGTTCGCGAACGGCGGCGCGACTGCCGAGAAGCTGTCCGTTCGCAGGCAGTCGAAGTCCTCCTCGTGGAACATCATCTGCCGCTCGACTCGGCTGCCGTCCATAAGGTGGAAGTGCTCTGCTTCCGTGTACCTCGGGCTGAATGGCTTGGCCCACTTGCCCTGGAAGCGGACGGCGCTGAGCAGCAGGCCAACGTCAGTTGGTCTCAGGGAGCCTACCAAGTTCGGGATAAGGCCGTTAGTCTTCTCGGCAGCCCAGCCGTTGATCTTCTTGATCGCCGAGGGACTGGCGAAGTCCAGCGTCTTTGCTGTCGCGGCGTAGTCTCGTCCGCACAGCGACAGGAACTGCCTTCTGAATTCCAGCCCCTTGCGTCCCCACAGCGAGTTGGCGATGCTCAGTTTCACGGGCCCGTGCAAGCCCGGAAGAGACCTGAGCAGCGCTGCGTTAGCACGGTTGACGCTGTCAAGCCCGCACCCAAGTGCGGACACTATTTCTTCTTGGGTCTTGCCGCCTGCGCCGTTGGCGGCCATCGCCAGGCACAACTCGACTGCTGCCGGGGAGATAACCACGTTCTCGTTCGCTGAATCCGGCGCAAGCTGAGCAAAGAGCCGGAACGCGAACTCACGCGTGTTCGCCAGACTGGTGACGTCAGACCTCTTCGGTTGTCGCGAGCATCCCAGCACCGCGGCGGCAACGAACAACAGGGCCGCAGACATAGCGGTCAACTTGGTGGTACGTAGAGCGGGTGACCAACGGGTGGACGACACTACGGACATACTAGGACTTGCGGGCGGGGGTGTCAACTTGAATGCCGAACGCCGAACTCCGACCGACAATCTACAGTCAGGATTCGAGATGCCCGCGGGTGGAATCGGGGCGTGCCCGATGCAATTCCCGCGCGGCGGATTGAAATAAGTAGTCCTCCATACTCCCGAGTGATCGCCCGGACTAGTCGAGCACAACCAGCCTGCGGACGACGCAAGCCCCTGGACTCTCTGCGCCGGACTCAGAGCCTGTCCTGACGAAGTAGGTCCCGGGCACAAGGTCAGTCTTGGCCGTCCGGACGAACCGGCCGGAACGGTCAAAGACATCGGCCCGCCGAAGCCACGGCGGCTGAGCCTTCCCGCTCCGCAGCACTAACGCGAATCCGTTTGGGTGCTCTTCGCGGGCTACGGCACCGCGCGCTCGCCCGGCGCTGTACATGGTTGCCAGGTCAACCGCCCTCTTAGCGTTGACCTGCCCATAGCCGTACTCTTGGTCCCGACCGGGGTCACCCAGGTCAACCGCGGACGCGTCGAGTATCGCCCGCACCTCGTCTGCGGTCAGGGCGTTATCTACCGCCAGTACCAGCGCGGCCACGCCTGATACCTGCGGCGCGGCCATCGAGGTGCCCTGCGCCTCCACGTACGTGCCGCCGGTTGCGCAGGATATGATCTCAACTCCGGGAGCAACCACCTCCTGCTCCGGACCGTAGCTCGAGAACTCCGCAAGCTTCGACTCGGGTTCGGTCGCTCCCACTGCGACGCACTCACTGTACGCGGCCGGGTATCCTATCTCCTTTCTGCCGTCGTTGCCCGACGCGGCCACTATCGTCACCCCCAGTTGCTGCGCGTACTCGCACGCCGCCTCTACTGCGCCGGACGGCCAGGGCGAGCCGAGACTCAGGTTGATGACCTTGGCGCCATGGTCAGCCGCCCAGGCAATCCCGGACGCGACGTCTTCCTCGCGACCCGAGCCGGAGTCGCACAGGACCCGCACCGACAGCAACTGGACGAGCGACAAACCGGCAATCCCTTCGGAGTTGTCCCGGCCGGCGGCGATAATGCCCGCGACATGGGTGCCGTGGAATGCATCCGGCAGGTTCATATTGTCCGGCTGCGGGTCGCTGTCATTGGCGATGAAGTCATACCCAAGCTCTTCCGGCAGAAAGCTGGCTGCAAGGTCCGGATGGTGCCAGTCAACGCCGACATCAACGACCGCGACCTTCACGGCCATCGAACCGCCGGTCACGTCCCACGCCTGGTCAGCGTACATCACCCACTTGTCCCACTGGCTGGACAGGAAGTAAGGGTCATTCGGCAGGACCAGGGCCCTCATGCGCAGACTCGGCTCAAAGAACCTGATGCCGGGCATCCGCAGAGCCGACAGCTCAAGCGTGCGCTCGCGCTCCCCGTCGCCCGCCGGGAAGCAGACAACCACGAAGCCGCAGGCCGAGTCAACCCGAACTACGCTGCCGCCCTGCCGTATGACCCAGTCGCCGGTCGCGCCAAGATAACCCGGGTCGAACCCGACCACAAACCTGCCCGGGAACCGGTCCGACGCCGGGCTGTCCCACGCCGACCCATGCATTCGGGGCTTGCCAATCTGAGCCTGAATCTGCCTGACCGCGGCCAGCTCGGCCTCACCCACCGGGACCAGGTCCGGCCGGGGAAGCAGAGCAAGAATGATGAATATCGCGCTCATCCTGTCTACTCCAGTACGAACCTTACCCAGCACTCCACATCGGAGCTGCCGGAATTGACGAAAGCCAGGCGGAACTCGCCGGCCCGAGGCAGCGCCTGCCGCACGCTCGTCTGCGAGAACTCGTCCTGCTCGTAGACGGCAGTGTAAGGCTGATTGTCGACAAACTTGCGGTAGTTGTCCTGGTCCAGCCACAGGAACTTCGAGAGCGTAGCGCCGGACGCGACCTGCACCCCTCCATCCAGCGTGTCTCCGGCTCCGGCAGCGAAGGCTATTGCGCTCTGCCGCTTCGCGCGCACGACCAGCTTTCCCAGGTAGATGCCGGCCTGAGCGGCGGTGGCAATCTCGACCGCGGCGGTGTCGCTGAAGCCCCTATTGCCGGCAGCGTCATAGGCGATGCAGCTCAGCGAATGCCGGCTACCTCTGGGCAGAGCCGATGCGTCCCAGGTCGCCGCATACGGCTCAGAAGTATCGGTTCCCACCGTCAAACCGTCGGCGCAGAACTCGACGTAGGTGACCCCGACGCTGTCGGTCGCGTCTGCCGCCATCGTCACCAGACCGTTCACGATTGCCGAATCGGCCGGGCTTGTCATCTGGCAGGCCGGCGGGGTCGTATCGTGACGGAACCAACTGCATCCGGCGAATAGCGCCAGCGCGGCAATCGCGGCCGGCGCGACACAGGGGCGCATCATCGTACCTCCTCTTCCTAAATGTCTGTCACGCACGGAACGGGGTTCGGTCACTTGTTCGATCATACCAGGATTCCAAGACTCGCGGCGGGTTTCGCCGAGTATGAGGCCTGCGGCTTGAGGCCCGAGCTGCGGCAGTCGCCAGGATGGCCGGGCGTGAATCCGGCGACTCCCGGAGACGGTTGCACCTACTTCACCAGCACGAGCCTCTGGCCGGAGACTCCGCCATCCGGCGCGGCTACCCGGACAAAGTACGAGCCGGTCGCCTGACCGGTAAGCGAGAAGCGGTGAGCTCCCTCGCTCAGAAAGCCGCGGTGGATCTGCTGTCTGGTCCGGCCGGTGAGGTCGCACAGCCTGATGTCGTAGCGGCCGGAACAAGGGATTGCCAGAACGAAGTCGGGCGCGGCGGTTACGATGCTGCGCGCGGCGACCGGGGCCGGCCCGGAACGCGGGGACTGGGTGACGCCGGTCAAGGGGCTGTACTTGGCGACCAGCAGGTCGGAGCCGAAGGTCACCGGGTCGGTCACAAAGCCGGTGATGATGGGATTCCCGTCATTGTCACAGGCGACGTCAGAAGCTCCGTCGGTGTCCGAACCGCCGTAGGTTGTGGTCCAGAGCACGTTCCCCGCCGAATCCAGCTTCATGGTGAGGCAGTCGTACAAGTTGTCGGCGCCGGTGTAGCCAGCAACGTAGATGTCGCCGGCTGAGTCACAGGTCGCGCCGGCAGCGGCATCGTCCACGTCGAAATCAAAGACATTGTCCCAGACCAGAACTCCCGTCGAGTCGTACTTCAAGACCAGCGCGTCGCTGGCGGAGGTGTCCTTGGCGGTCGTTCCTGCAACTACAATGCTGCCATTCGGGTCAATGGCGAGGCCGCTGGGGGCGTCGTTGGCGGCGCGGTCGTACACTCGGGTCCAGATGGTGTCGCCGTCCGGCGCGAGCTTCAGGACCAGGATGTCGAAGGTTGAGAAGTCCCCGACGTAGGCGCACGCCGCGATATCTCCGGCGGCGTCGAGCGCCAGTCGATACCCGATTTCCGCCTGCGCGAGGTCGTACGTCCGGGTCCAGATGGTCTCACCCGCCGGACTTAGCTTGGCGAACCACAAGTCCAGGCCCATGCCGGTGAGACACGTGCCGGAGACGTAGGAATTCCCGGCCGAGTCGGCCGCAATACCGATGGCGAGGCAGTTCGAGTCGGCCCGGAGCCACTCCAGGTCCCCGTTGGGGCCGTACTTCGCGGTGAACGCATAAAGTGACTGGAAGCTGGAGAGGGTCTTCCAAGCCGGGCCATTGCCGACGGGCCGAAGCAGGTTGGGGTCGGCGCCGAGGTCCTGGCCAAAACCGGCCACCAGGATGTCGCCCCCGGAGTCAACGCACGCGTCATAAGCAAAATCATCCAAGCCGGAGTCGTAGGTTCGGGTCCAGATGATATTGCCGGACTGGTTCAATCTCACCACCAGCCAGTCGATGGTCGAACTCGGCTGCGCGTAGCCGGCGACGGCGATGGCGTCCGCTCTGGAGTCGATGCCGACCCCTGCTTCATCAGAACCCAGGTCCAGTCTCCTGACCCAGAGCGTATCCACGCCAGAGCCGGCAGCCATACCCGATAGACAGACGAGGATTGCCAGTGTGGTAGTTCTCATTTTCGTCCTCCAATCGGACCGCGTCCCCACGCGGTCCCTGCAAGAAGATTCCACGGTCCGCTCTACCAGCTTGAGCATGGCTCGATTTTAGGCCTCGCGGGCGGTGGTGTCAAATGCGCGGGCGGAATCGGGGCGTGGCGACCAGCCAATCTGGAATCTCGAACCTGGAATCCTCCGTCTCGTTGCGTTGCCCGATGCCAGGGAGCGGTCGGGACCTGTTTCGTATCGTCCCCGGAACTCGTCGTGCTGAACGGAACCGGAGCGAGTCCGGAGATGACCCTGCGCGCTAGTTCGTGGGCGCCCAGACGTACTTGCCTGTCTTGCCAATGTAGCCAATCTTCCCAGAGTCAGCCTTGACCCGCGCAAGTCCGCCGGAGAAGTCCCCGGCGTCGTGGAACTGCGGGCTAATGACGAGTCTTCCGGTCTTGTCAATGTAGCCATACTCACCGCGAGAAAAGACCCACGCCAGTCCCTCGGAGAAGCTTCCAGCGTAGTAGTAAGACTGGGGATTGATGACGTACTTGCCGGTTTTGTCAATGTAGCCAGACTCGTCGCCAGCCCTGACCACAGCCAACCCTTCGGAGAAGCTCCCGGCGTAGTCAAACTGCGGGTTGACGACGTACTTACCGGTATTATCGATGTAGCCATACTTGCCGCCGACCCTGACCACAGCCAGCCCCTCGGAGAAGCTGCCTGCACGCTCGAACTGCGGGTTGATAATGAGTTTGCCGGTGTTGTCGATGTAGCCATAAGCGCCATCAATGGAGACCCATGCCAGTCCTTCAGAGAAGCTTCCAGCGTAGTAGAACTGCGGAGTGATGACGTACTTGCCGGTCTTGTCAATGTAGCCCGACGCGCCGTCAACCCTGACCACTGCCAGTCCCTCGGAGAAGGTCCCGGCGTAGCCGAACTGCGGGTTGACGACGTACTTGCCGGTCTTATCAATGTAGCCGTACTTCCCAGAGTCAGTCTTGACCCATGCCAGGCCGTCGGAGAAGTCCCCGACCTCGGCGAGCGACGGCTCGATGACAAGGTTTCCGGTATTGTCGATGTAGCCATACCTGTCGCCAAAAGAGACCGCCGCCAGTCCGTCGGAGAAATCGCGGGCATTGTCGAACTGCGGGTCGATGACGATTTCGCCGGACCTGTCAATGTAGCCCCATCTGTCTGCGACCCGAACACTGTACAGACCGGAGTTCTCCGGTGCCCGCCACAGGTCACATGACAGTAGCGCCAGCGCGGTTACGGCCATTACCAGACAGATTCCTGCGATCCTTGATACATTCACCGATTCCTCCTATCAGCACTTGGCGGACTTGCCTGGACTGCCAGACTGATCGAACTGAACCCGGCAATCAGGGTGCGGTCAGGGCAGGACGGCAATCGTCGTTAGGATCGTACTCCGTTGGAGACGGGCAGTCTGGCGCGCCGTTTCAAGTACGGCCATCAACCGAAGTTTAGGGTTCACAGACCTTGATGTCAAGTATGGCCGTTTGGCTGAAGGCCGAGTGGCCGGACAGTCTCCAACCTGCAATCTGAAGTGTCTGCGGGGCAACCCAATGCCGGGCGTCAGTGCTCCTCCAGGAACGCGCGGATGGCGGAGGCGGGGATGCAAGCGGAGAGGCCGGGCGTCAGGAACAGCCGAGGACTTGAAGCGAAGCATTGACGTCGTCCGTGAGTGGTTTGAATACCAGCCGCAGGGTTTGCTCCGATGTTCCTTCAACTAGCTGCCGTGCAAGCATAGCGTCGGACACCGCATAGCCGCCCATTGCTTTCAGCAGGAAAACTAGTTGCTTGCTCTTGTTCACCTTGTAGTCCTGTCTGACCATCAGTTCGCGGACCTCACCGAGCTTGTAGAAAGCGCGGTCGCGAGCCGCTTCGTCCGAGAATAGACGGGGGCGCTCTCCCACACTCTGTTCAAGCAGCCGCAGGAGGAAGTCGTCAATAGCGTGGCGTGCTACCGAGTACTTCTTCATCAGCGCATCGCCGGGGAGACCCTGCGGCACAAGCGCTACTTTACACCCCTTGAACTCCAGCAGCGGCGGTTGCTCCGATGTCACCTTCGCTTCTGCTCCGAGGTCATGCGCCAGTCGTCGCAGCAGGGCCGGGCCATCCGGTGCTTCATCCAAGTCCCTGGCAACAATCAAGCCTCTCGCTCCGAAGTTCACCAGCGCCCTGATTCCCTTCACTTGCTCCGTGAGTCCGCCGCGTTCGCCTCTCTTCGGGTATATGGTAGTCGGGCGTAGCACTCCTTTGGCTGCGAGCCCCTCAAGAACGGTTCGGTCGGTATCGCCCTCGCAGACTATCGCGGGGAACGGTTCTTCTTCAGGCGGCACAGCGCGGGTCGACGCCCATGTCCATCAACACGCGGGCGTCGTTGCGGCCCACGCCGCGGCAGGTAAGGACGCCGTCCTTCAGTTCCGTATGGTGCAGGCCGAACTCGACCGAGTGCTCGCTACAGGCTGCCAGGAAGTGGTCGACCGTTTCCAGGCTGTGGGTTGTCGCCAGGACCTGCAGGTTCCGCTCTTTGGCCGCGCGCACAATCCAGCGTGTGATGTCGGCCTGAGCCCGGCAGTGGTGCGCCGTCTCCGGGAGAAGCGGGACACTTCCCATATTTCCAGTCTTCGTCAATGACGGGTTGGGCTCACGCGCCTGCATGGGCAGGATTGTAGAGCTTGACAGCCGGGGAGTCAAATCGAGCCGGGCCGTCACCGCTCCTCCAGGAATGCGCGGATGACGGAGGCGGGGAGGCGAGAGGAGAGGATGGAGGAATGAGGAGGGAGGAACGAGGAGTAGGAACAGCGAGGGCCGCGGATTATTGAGGAACGAGGATAGAGGAGGGAGGAAAGGACGCGAGGATGGAGGACTGAGGAATGAGGGGAGAGGATGGAGGATTGGGGAGAGAGGATGGAGGACTGAGGCAAACGACTGCGGCGGTGGGTCATCTGGTCGGCCTGCGCCTGCCCGGCCGGTCGGTCGCTACGATTGGTTCGGCGAGGGCGGCGCGCCGGCGGGCACGGCGCGAGCGGCGAGCGTCGCGAAGGACGAAGGCAAGTTGGGCCGAGCTTGCCGGTATCAGGGCAGGCCTGGCAGTGCGCGCTACTCGCCGCTGACTCTCGATGACCGGCGCTGCTTCGTAGCCGGGTTTGATGGCCAGGGCCTCGGTCATCTCGTTGCGCAGGTCCTCGGTCGGGCCGACGTGGTAGAAGTGCGTGAACGTGCGCTGGGTATAGCCGGCCCAGTGTTCTCCGAGATGGCCGTTCTCGCGGTACTTGTTCTTGCTCCACATGGAGAGGGCGACTCCGCAGTCCAGGCCGCGCGCAGCCACTGCCAGGGCCTCTGCATCAGCGTTAGCCCATTGGTTGTAGTAGTCGGTGTGACGGCCGATATAGGGCGGGTCCAGATAGACGAAGTCCGCATCCGTAGAGGACTCGAGCGTGGCCTTCCAGTCCTGCGTCTTGAAAACCCAGTCGCGGCCGGACATGACTTCCGCGACTTTGGCGACCTGGTTGGTAATCTTCGTGACGTAGGCGCGGCTGAACCGCCCGGGCTTGTGGCCGAACGGCACGTTGAAGCCGCCCTTGCCGTTGAACCGCATGACGCCGTTGAAGCAGGAGCGGTTGAGGAACAGGAAGGGCAGCGAGCCGCCTTCCGTATTGAACTGCCGCCTCACGGCGTAGTAGAAGCCCGCGCCCTCGCGCGAGAGCTTCGTTCCGTATTCGGTCAGGAAGTCGCGGACCATGCGCGGCGTGACGGCGCCGGACTGAATGTCCTGATAGAGCCTGATGATGTGGACGTTAGTGTCCGCGACCAGTGCTCGGTCGGGCCGGAGGTTGAACAGGACCACGCCGGAGCCGAGGAACGGCTCGACCCACCGACCGCGGCCGTCCCACGCTACGTTTCGGCAGATGAAGTCAACCAGCTTGGTCTTGATGCCCTGGCACTTCACCGGCGGCGCCCAGACGTGACGAATGGGCCGGGGGAGGAATCCGGTTCCGTTCTCAGCCATTCTTGTACTGGAAATAGCTCTTAAGATTGTGGTATGGAGGGGCCTTCAGGTCAACTGCTCGCGCCATATCACTCGTCAGATAGTAGGTCCAGTAGTCGTCGAAAAGCCGTGCGCCATTGGGAAACTTGGTGAAGGGGTCGGTTCCGGTCTTCAGGGCTTCCACTGACGTGGTTGAGCCGATGTTCTTCGTGTTGCCGCTTCCCGGGCGGTCGGCGGCGATTCTCCACTTCTCCTGCAGGAAGAAGTCGAAGTCGCGAATCACGGAAGGGATGCTCTTGAGCGCGGCGAGGCGATACTTCCGTCGCTCATCGATGAGCACAGCCTCGATGGCCCGACGCACTGCCGGCGCCTTGCCGCGCGGTACTTTGAGGGTCCGCGCGAGGCTGTCGAAACTCTCGTCGGTGGGACCGGCGACGAACCTCACAAGGAGCGCGTAAGCACTGCTTGAGGCCGGATACCCGAGCTTTGCCAGCCGGAGCGCCGCGTTGTGTGCGTCAGAGCGGGTGTACAGCACGCCGAGTACTTAATGGCGCCGATAGGTGGCATAGGGGAACATTACGTTCTTGTTGGATTGGCGGTTCCGGAAGTAGCTGGTGAAGGCGCCCAGTGTCATCCCGTTTGCGCGGTCCGGACTGACTCGGTACGTGCTCTTCAGGTCCAGCGCGACCCTGATGCCCGTCTTCTTCTGAACGAATGAGATGTCCGGGTAGTGATTCTGGTGTTGGCAAAGGTACATGTCGTAACCGTTCTCGTGAGCGAACCTGACCAGCACCGGGAATATCATCAACTCCACCACCTTGGAGACGACCTTGGTGTCAAGACTGATGGTGTAGATGTTGCGGTAGACGTCGATGAAGCCCTTGACGGTCCAGACATTGTCCTTGGTCTGAACGACGCGGAAGAAGTCAGTGAAATAGGGCTCCAATTGGGTTTTGAACTCGTCAGTCCGGCCCATCACGGTCAAACTGCGTTTCACAGAGCCTTGAGTACCACCCTGCAGCAGCACGGGTCGGGGAAGCTGGTCTCGCAGTGGAGGAGACTCATGTCACTCCCGTTTGACATCAGTGGTGAGGATAATCTGGATTCCGGCAGAGTCAAGCCCCGCGATTGCGCCGGGCGGCGGGCGGGAGCCGGCAACGGATGGCCGGGCGCCGGGCGGCCGAAGCGCGAGGCCCAAGAGCGGACTGGAATCTTGTCGAGAGCTGCGACGAGACCATCGACCAATGACGTAGGACCGAGCAGGGCGGGAACGAGAGCGGGTGGAGTAGCGGGTCCAGTAGTGGCTCCAGCAGCGGGTGGAGTAGCGGGTCGGGCTAC
>Ga0136653_10001596_pt1 | contig 12289 bp, 11 predicted proteins | sample LakKivw275mmetaG_FD_94866 | JGI IMG/M metagenome (GOLD analysis project Ga0136653, IMG submission 94866) | Anoxic lake water microbial communities from Lake Kivu, Rwanda to study Microbial Dark Matter (Phase II) - Lake Kivu water 275m metaG... | ecosystem: Environmental > Aquatic > Freshwater >... | reverse complement strand
GGATCAACCCTGAGTAGCAATCGAATGGGTTGATTGCTAATTCTCCTTTTTATATTAGAAAAGCAAATAGTTTTGTCAAGACGATTGACTTAAAACTTTCCTTTTGCTAATATATGGCTATGTGGAGATTGTTTCTTCAGGCAGTTTCCGGAATTTTAGGGTTTTGGCTCGCCGATAAGTATGTCAAAGGAGTGGACTTTGCCGGTCCCTTAATTATTATCCCTAAATCGGAAACGGAAATCGGCCAACTTTTCGGAACCCTTGTTTTTATCGGAACTCTCTGGGGTCTGCTGAACTTCTTTGTCAAACCAATCTTAAAGGCAATCACCCTGCCATTAAGAATTATTACCTTAAACCTTTTCAGTTTAGTGATTGCCATGGGACTTGTCTGGGTTATCGATATTCTTTCTCGGGAACTAACCATTAATGGTATTATTCCCCTCTTTTGGACGACCTTGATCCTCTGGGGTATCAGCGCTTTCTTAACCACTTGGCTGCCGGATAAAAAGTAGATATTATCAACATCAGCAAGCGCTAATCCTATGAAAGCTTATTTACCCTTAGCTCAACTTATTATTGCCATTCTCTTAACCGCTTCTATCCTTTTACAACAAAGAGGAACTGCTCTGGGCTCGTCTTTTGGGCAAGAAGGCGGTTTTTACGCCACCAGGCGCGGCTTCCAGAAAAAAATTCTCTGGTTAACCATTATCCTGGCAATCCTTTTTGTTGCCACTGCCATTCTAAATCTAATTTCCTAATGTCTCTACGTTCTCTAGTCGATAAGGCTAAGGAAAGCCTAAAAAAGAAGCTCTTTCCGGCTGGTCTACCTTCCTGGCGTCAATGGAAACAAATCCTTCAAGTTCTAACTAAAAGGGAAAAAAGACAATTAATAATTCTTGTCCTCTTGTTTTTCGGTTCCGCTGTTTTTTTAGGTATTAATTTCTATTACGACCATACCGAATTGGTACCAGCGCCAGGCGGAGAATATATCGAAGGCGTCATTGGTCAACCGAGATTCATTAATCCTATTTATGGAGTTTTAAACGATGTTGATCGAGATCTGGTTCAGTTACTTTTTTCTGGTTTAATGGATTACGACGAAAATGGTCGGCTCATTCCCAGCCTCGCTAAAGAATTCCCGACAGTTCTTGGCGACGGAAAAGTCTTTGAAGTCAATTTAAGAGAAAATCTTTTTTGGTCGGATGGGACAAAACTTACCGCTGACGACATTGTTTTTACCGTGAAAATAATTCAGGATCCTGATTACAAAAGTCCGCTTAGAGCCAACTGGATCGGGGTAGAGGCGAAAAAAATCTCTGACTCCGCCGTCCGTTTCACGCTCGCTTCGCCCTACACTAGTTTCTTAGAGAATCTAACCATAAAAATACTTCCCTACCATATCTGGCAGGACATTTCTAGCCAAAACTTTCCCCTCTCTCCTTACAATCTCTCTCCGGTGAGCTTAGGCCCTTACCAGATAAAAAAATTGGAGCAGGATAAAGAAGGTTCAATAAGGTCTTTAACGCTGACCATTAATACCAACTACTATAAAAAAAATCCGTATCTCAACGAGATTACCTTCCGGTTTTTCGATAATGATAAAGATTTAATTAAAGCTAGTCGAGAAAAAGAAATCCAAGGACTTTCAATTTCCAATCCGAAAGATTACGAAACAGTTGAAAAATTTGGTTTTCAGGATTACCACTTTTCGGTGCCCCGCTATTTTGCTGTTTTCTTTAATCCCTTAAAGTCGGAAACCTTAGCGGAAAATCAAATACGAAAGGCATTAAACTATGCCACCAATAGAGAGGAGATTATCAAACAGGCACTCCTTGGAGAAGGAAAAATTGTTCAGTCGCCGATATTGCCAGAAATTTACGGGTTTTCCTCGCCGACAACCTCTTACGAATTTAAACCAGAAACAGCCAAAGAGATCTTAGAAAAAGCCGGTTTCATTATGAATGAGGCGGGAATACGGGAAAAAACCATTAAGGAAGAAAGTACTTTTCAACTTAAAAGTGATTTAAAACTCGGTTCGCAAGGACAGGAGGTCAGAGACCTCCAAACCTGTTTAGCTGACCCGACAGTTGGCGGAACAGAGGTTTATCCAGAGGCTAAAATTACTGGCTTTTTTGGTCCGGAAACAAAAAACGCAGTTATCCAATTTCAAGAGAAATATGCGAAAGACATTCTCGAACCGCAAGGGCTTAAAAAAGGAACTGGTACGGTCAGCAAAGCCACCCGCACCAAGTTAAACGAGCTTTGTGGCAAAAAACCGGATAAAATCTTATCATTTTCTTTTTCCTTAACCACAGTTAACCAACCTCTCTTAATTGAAATCGCCAATATCTTAAAAAATCAATGGCAATCTTTGGGTGCCAATGTTGAAATTAAAACCATTGATATTGAAACCCTAGAAAGAGATGTGATCAAACCACGGAATTATGAAGCTCTGCTTTTTGGTGAGGTTTTAGGCGCTATCCCTGATCCATTTCCCTTCTGGCATTCCTCACAGAAAAAAGATCCGGGGCTGAATTTAGCGATGTATGAAGATAAGCAAACCGATAAACTATTAGAAGAGGCACGGGAAACTCTGGATTTTAGCGTGGCCAAGGCAAAGTTGGAAGAATTCCAGAATAGTTTAATTGAATCATCGCCGGTTGTCTTCCTTTATAGTCCTGATTATGTTTACTTAGTTAGAAAAGAAGTCAAAGGCATAAAAACAAAAATGATTACCGACCCCTCAAAAAGATTTTCCGGAATTGAAAACTGGTATTTAAAAACTAAAAGAAAATGGCAGTAAACCCCGTTAGAAAGGACAGTGGTTTTAATCCTCTTAGAGACTTATCTCTAAACGGGATAGGCCCAACCGCTTTATATTCATCCCCACCGTTCCAAGGAGGAACGGGGTTTTCTAACGGGGCAAAGATTAAGCCGGCAATTCGCCGATTAAAAGATTTAAAACAGGTGATTTACGATAAAAATTGGTTAAACAAAGCTCGCGACTTTCCCGTTTATTATATGTATCGAGGGGTTAAGGAAGAAAATGGCTTACGTTATGATATTACGGTTATCCCTCCAAAAATGCTCGGTGAAGAATTTACTAAAACTCAAGGTCATCATCATCGTGGTAAATATGGGGAGCTTTATACGATTCTTCAAGGTGAAGCAATTTATTTAATGCAACGGTTTGAGAATAAAAAAATAACAGATGTTTTTGTTGTCAGAGCGAAAAAGGGTGAAAGCGTTGTCATCCCTTCAGGCTATGCTCACATTACCATTAATCCTACCCGAAAAGTTCTTAAAATGGCTAATTGGATCTCGGAAAAATGTCAGAGTGTTTATGGCTTAATCGGCAAAAAAAGAGGTGCTTGTTATTTTTATACGAAGAAAGGCTGGATTAAAAATAAGAATTATGGTAATGTTCCTTCCTTACGATTCAAAAAACCATTAAAAACCGTACCCAAGGATTTAAGTTTTCTAAAAGGCTTAATGGGGGCGGGTGGTGAAATTGGCAAACACGTACGGTTCAGGGCCGTATGCCGTAAGGCTTGAGGGTTCAACTCCCTCCTCGCCCACCACGCGGGATAAATCCAACTCTAATTAAAGTGAATTTGAACTAACTAGTACTGCTTACCTGAAAAATCAGGCAGAGATGAAAATGTCCATGATTCAGTCGTTAGCAGTCTAAAACATCAACAAATATGCAAAAAGAACAAAATCTCCGAATAATATCCTTAGGTGGTTTGGGTGAGGTCGGCCGTAATATGATGCTTCTTGAGTGGCAGGAAAAGATCCTGATTATCGATATGGGTTTTAGATTTCCTGAAGAAGATATGCCGGGCGTGGACTTTATTATCCCAAATATTAATTACCTCAAAGGAAAAGAAAAAAATATTGTCGGCTTAATCCTCACCCATGGTCACTATGATCATATCGGTGCGATTCCCTATCTGATTGACAAGATAAACGGGAATCTACCAATTTTTACCGCTCGGCTGACCCGGGGAATTGTTTTAAAACGACAAGAAGATTTTCCTCATCAGCCAAAACTAAATATCGAAGAAGTAAAAGATGGGTCGCGGATTAGCATCGGACCGTTTAGGGTAGAATTTTTTCGAATGAACCATAATATCCCCAACAATCTCGGGCTGTTTATTAATACGCCGATCGGCAACATTGTGCATACTTCCGACTTCAAGTTTGACGAGACTCCGGTTAACGACCTACCGACCAATTTCAATCGTTTGAAAGAATTAGCCTCCCGGAAAGTTCTCCTTTTAATGTCTGATTCAACCGGCGCCGAAGCAGAAGGACATTCTCTTTCGGAAAAAACTATTTCCGAAAACTTGGATGAAATTTTTAAGAAAAGCCGAGGTAGAATCATTGCCGCCACCTTTGCTTCTCTGATAAACCGGATTCAACAGCTCATTTCCTTATCGGAAAAATATGGCCGGCGGGTATTCATCGAGGGCTACAGTATGAAAACCAATGTGGAAATCTCCCAAGCCATGGGGTTTATTAAGTTTAAAAAAGGCACTCTTGTCCAAACCAAAGAAGTTTCTAAATATCCAGATTCAAAAATAACTGTTATCTGTACCGGCGCTCAAGGCGAAGACCGAGCCTCGCTAATGAAAATTGCCAACAAGGAGCATTCTTTTATCCGTTTAAAGAAAGGGGACACAGTTATTTTTTCCTCATCGGTTATTCCGGGAAACGAAAAAACGGTCCAGATGCTTAAAGATGAAATCTTGCGCCAGAAAACCACTGTTTATCATTATAAAATGATGGATATTCATGCCGGCGGCCATGCCCAAACTGAGTTGATAAAACAAATGATCGAGATTATGAAGCCAACATTCTTTTTGCCGATTCACGGACAATATTCGATGTTGGCGAGCCACGGCGACATTGCCAAAGATGCCGGCATCCCTGAAAAAAATGTGGTTATCGCGGAAAACGGCCAAATTATTAATCTAAACAAAAAGAAAATTTCTCTAGAAGAGAAAACTATTCCCTCTTATTATGTCATGGTCGACGGCTTGGGTGTCGGCGATGTCGGAGAAATAGTTTTAAGAGACCGCCAGACACTCGCCAAAGACGGTATGTTTGTGATTATTGCCGTGGTTGACCGACAAACTGGTAAAATCAAGGGTTCTCCTGATATAATATCAAGAGGATTCGTTTATCTTCGGGAATCAAAAGACCTGCTCAGCCAAACGAGAAAAAAAGTAGTTGAAATTGTCAGCCAGGCGACCGGTTCAGAGGGAATCGTCAACTGGGCTTATATCAAAGATGAAATCCGCAACAAAGTCGGCCAATACCTCTACACTAAAACCCAGCGACGTCCAATGATTTTGCCTGTAGTAATTGAAGTGTAAGAAAGACTCTAAGTCTTAAACTTTAAATCGTAAACTACAAACTACTAACTACCAACTAAAAACTAATAAAATGAGAGTCTTTAGCGGCATCCGACCTACCGGACAACTCCATATCGGCAACTATTTAGGAGCGATAAAATCTTGGATTTCCCTGCAAAAAGGAAATGAATGTATTTTTTGTATTGTTGATCTCCACGCGATCACCACTCCTTATGATGCCAAAATTCTCCAGAAAAATATCCTTGACATTGCCGTTACTTATATCGCCGCTGGAGTCGATCCGGCAAAATGTATTCTCTTTGTTCAATCACAAGTCAAAGAACACTCTGAATTGGCTTGGCTTTTGGGAACGATTACCCCTTTAGGAGAGCTTGAACGGATGACCCAATATAAAGAAAAGGCAAAAAAGCACCCCGACTATGTTAATGCCGGATTATTAAATTATCCGGTTTTAATGGCGGCTGATATCCTTCTTTACCAAACAGAGGTTGTACCGGTAGGTAAAGACCAAGAACAGCATGTTGAACTGGCTCGCACCATTGCCAGAAAGTTCAACAAATCTTTCGGCGAAACTTTTATTGAACCAAAAACAATGCTCCCGAAAATCGGAGCCAAAATTATGTCTCTCCAAGACCCAAGAAAGAAAATGTCCAAAACCGATGACCCGGCCGGCTGTATCAGCTTATTCGATGCCCCAGAGACGATTGAGGAAAAAATTGCCAAGGCCGTCACCGATCCCGGCAAAGAGATAAAATACAACCTCGCCAAAAAGCCGGGAATCGCCAATCTGTTAACGATTTACAGCCTGTTCAGCGAAAAACCGATTAAAGAATTGGAGAAAGAATTTAAGGAAAAAAACTATTCCCAGTTCAAAAAAGCCACGGCCGAGCTTTTAATAAATTCTTTGGAGCCATTCCGGCGAAAACAAAAAGAGCTTCTCGCAAGAAAGGTCTATCTTCAGGAAATCTTATCTCAGGGAGCCAAACGTGCCCGAATTATTGCCCAATCGACCATGGTTGAGGTCCGAAAAAGAATAGGGTTATCTTAAAGCTCTCCACCCGAGATAATTCCGATAAGTTCTTCCTTTTTTTCGTTCAGTAATTTTCTGGTTTTGGCTTCGATGACTAACCGTAAAACCGATTCGGTATTGGAAGGACGGACCAGAAACCACCAGTCATCGAAATCAATTCGTAGACCATCTAAACGGCAGATTCGGCCGTTTTTGTTTTTAAAATGCTCTTGTAACTGATGAGTTATTTTTTCTTTATCGGCTATCTTAAAATTTATTTCCCCAGAATGGAAGTATTTCTCAAGAGGATGAACTAATTCGGAAAGTTTAACTCCCCTCTGGGAAAGTTCTTTTAAAATAGTAAACAAAACAAAAAAGGGAGCCTCGCAGAAATAATTTTCTTTGTGGAAATAATGACCAGACAGCTCACCACCAAAGACAATCTTTTCTTTTTTCATCTGGTTCTTAATAATGGCGTGGCCGATTCTTCCAGCGATCGGTACTCCCCCAGTTTCTTCTATTATCTCCTTAACAACATTGCTGGAACGGATATCGTAATAAATTTTCTCCCCAGGTTTTTCCTTAAGGATTAAGCTCGCTATCAAAGCGGTAATAATGTCAGCCGGGATAATCTTCCCTTTTTCATCAACAAAAAACATTCGGTCGCCGTCGCCATCGAACGCCACGCCAAAATCGGCTTCTCTAATAACCACCGCCTCCTGAAGAGATCTTAAGTTCTTTTTGGTTAATGGATCAGGGGAATGGTTAGGGAAGTTTCCATCTAAATGGGAAAAAAGGTGATAAATGCGGCAATTGGTCTCTTTAAAAATTGGAGGAATTAAAATTCCCGAAACGGCATTGGCGGTATCAACGCAGATCTTAAAAGATTTAATCTTTTTAAGGTTGATTTTCTTTTTAACGAACTTTACGTAAGAAGTTAAAACTTTCTTTTTTGTTATTCGTCCTTTTTTCTTCTTTTCTTTAAATTCTCCCCTTAAAACAAGGGTCTTAATTTCTTCCAGCCCGGCCTCTTTACCGATGGGATCCGCCTCTTTACCAACTATCTTGAAGCCATTAAAAACAGGTGGGTTATGAGAAGCAGTCACATTTATCCCTCCATCAAAACCAAAATAGGCAACGGCCCAGTAGAGCATTGGGCTGGTGGAAAGTCCGATATCAATCACCATTCCTCCCTCGTCTACCATGCCTTTTACTAGATTCCTAAAAAGGACGGGCGACGACAAGCGATTGTCCCTGGCCGCGACGACCCGCGGATTCTTTTTTTTGAGGAATTTTATAAAACCACGGCCAATCAAATAAGCGGCTTTCTCATTGATTTCTGTTGGATAAACTCCCCTGATATCATAAGCCTTAAAAATTGCGGGCGAAAAGTCAGGCGTCTTGGCCAAGCTCGAAGCTGATTGTAATTTTTGTCTTTTAGACTTGATTTTCATCATCAATTATTATATCATGTTTTTATGAAAAACTATGAAATTAATCTCCTCATATCACCCGACCTTTCTGAGGAAGAAGTAAGGCTTTTAAGCGAAAAAGTCGCCTCTTTTATTAATAACGAAGGGGGAAACCTCATTGAATCCAAATCGCCTCTAAAAATAAGAGTTGGCTACCCAATCAAAAAGAAAAAAGAGGCCTATTTCATAACATTTGTTTTGTCTTTGGAAAGTGAAAAACTTAAAAGCTTTGAGAAAAAGTTAAAGGAAGAAGGACAAATCCTTCGTTATTTGATCACCAAAAAAGAACCAGCCAAAGAAATTATCAGAACGAAGGTGATGCCGCCAAGGGAAGTTCTAAGAGAAGTTCCAAAACCAGAGAAAAAGGTCGAGCTCGAAGAAATTGAAGAAAAATTAGAAGAAATTCTTAACGAATAACCTCTATGAATCTCAATCGGGTTATTCTCGTCGGCCGCGTGACTTCGGTTCCAGAAATGCGCACCACCCAAGGAGGACAAAGTGTTTGCACTATTAGAATTGCCACCAATCGAAACTGGACCGATAGTAGCGGCCAAAAACAAGAACAAACGGAATTCCATAGCGTTGTTTTGTGGCGAAGGTTAGCTGAAATTGCCTCGCAATTCCTCACCAAAGGATCTTTGGTTCTGATTGAAGGGCGGTTACAAACAAGATCTTGGCAAGATACGAGCGGTAACACCCGTTGGCGAACAGAAATCATTGCCGAAAGAATGCAATTAGGACCGAGGTCGATGACAGCTCCCGGGGAAACTCCGGCCGCCCCGCCGGACACGGAACAACCGCTAAAGGAAGAAATTCCTATCATTGAGGAAGATGAAAAAATAGACGTCAACGAAATTCCCTTTTAACTCATTACGCCAAACACTATTGCCTATTGGCTAATGGCTATTGGCTAATGCTATGGATTGTTATTTTTGTCAAAGAAATATCAAAGAGATTGATTTCAGAGAGATTAATTTACTGAAAAAATTTGTCTCCGGGATGTTAAAAATTAAAGCCAGAGAACGAACCGGTGTCTGCGCTAAACACCAGAGGAAAGTTGCCCGGGCAATCAAACAAGCCAGGCACCTCGGCTTGATTTCGCCTACTCGAAGATAATCCTGGTTAGAAACCAAATGAAAGTTAACTGAAGAACTTAGGCGAAACCACCAGGTTTTCAGACAGCTTTCGTATCCCGAGTCGCTGGGTGAGGGAACTATCGGTGAATGAAACTTGATGGTTGAGTAAATGACTCAGAAGACCAGAGTTACCTCGCTAAAAGAAATAAAGCGTAAAAAGAAAAACTGCCTTACTGGCAGTTTTTCTTTTCTTCCCTGATATTTTATAGAGAGGTCTTTCTTATTGCCGTGGTTATTTTTTCTAAAATCTCCGGGTTCTCTTTAAGAAAAACTTTGGCTCCTTCGGTGCCTTGCCCTATTTTTGTGTCTTCAAATTGAAGCCAAGAACCAGATTTTTTTATGACATCGCATCTTATCCCGGTATTGATAACGTCCGAAATCCTGGAAATCCCTTCATTATAAAAAATATCAAATTCGGCGATTTTGAAGGGAGCGGCCACCTTATTTTTCACAATTTTTGCTCTAATTCGATTACCGATAATTTCTTCGCCGTGTTTTATTTGAGCAATTCGTCTTAAATCAATTCTCACCGAAGCATAAAATTTTAAAGCCAACCCGCCGGGAGTTGTCTCTGGATTCCCATACAATTGGCCAATTTTCATTCTTGTCTGGTTAAGAAAGATCACCGCTGTTTTTGTTTGGGCAATAATGGCCGATAACTTTCTTAAAGCTGAAGACATCAATCTGGCCTGAAGACCGATCTGAAAATCGCCGATCTCACCGGCAATCTCTGTTTTTGGAGCTAGAGCGGCTACCGAATCAATGACAATGGCATCAACTTCACCAGAGCGCACCAAAGCCTCAACGATTTGCAAGGCTTGTTCTCCGGAATCTGGCTGAGAAATCAAAAGCTCGTCAACATCAACGCCGATTTTTTGTGCATAATCAGGATCCAAAGCATGTTCGGCGTCAACAAAAGCGGCTACTCCGCCTTTTTTTTGGGCTTCAGCGCAGACATGAAGGGCCAAAGTGCTCTTGCCGCTTGATTCTGGTCCAAAAATCTCAACAACTCTTCCCCGCGGAATCCCGCCAATACCCAAGGCAGAATCTAAAGAGATTGAGCCGGTGGAGATACTGTCAATATCAACCGGCCTGACTTCTTTCATTTTCATAATCGCCCCCTCACCAAACTTTTGCTTTATTTCCGCTACCGCCTCTTCAAGGTTGCTTCTAGTGATCGCCTTATCTTTTTTGTTTTCTGCTTTCTTTTTTACCATACTTTTTTCGATAGTTTATGGTTTAAAGTTTATAGTTTAAAGTCACGTCTAGACTTTTTTCCATTCCTCCTCTTCACCTTCCTTAACCGATTCTTCAGGAGTTTCCTCTTCAGGAACAATTTCATTAATTGTGGCCCGGTTATCGCTTAAGTATACCTCTCTCGGCTTGGCTCCCTCTCCCGGGCCCACCACGCCTCTTTCTTCCAGCATATCAATCAGGCGGGCAGCTCGAGCGTAACCAAGCCGTAATCTCCGTTGAAGCAAAGAGGCAGAAGCTTTTTTCGCTTCAATGACCACTCTTTTAGCTTCCTCATACAAAGGATCTTCCTGGTTGTTTAAGGTTATTTCTCCCAAGTCGGTTGCCGGTACTTCGAGAGCTTTTTTCAGGCTGGTCGGCGGAGCCAAAAGATTGGCTGGGGCAGGTAAGGGTTCGGCTTCAGGCAAACCGGCAATTTCTTCTTCGACTTCACTTTCTTCTAGCTCTGGCGTCTGGGTTCTGACAAAATCGACGACCTTTCTGACTTCTTTTTCGGAAGCGTAGGCACCCTGAACTCGTCTTGGTTTAGACACTTCGGCAGAAACAAAAAGCATATCGCCTAAGCCCAAAAGTTTTTCGGCGCCGGCAGAATCTAATACGGTTCTTGAATCAACTTGGGAGGCAACTTGGAAAGTAACCCGAGAAGTGATATTCGCTTTGATTAAACCAGTGATAACCTCGACCGAGGGTCTTTGCGTTGCCAGAACCAAATGGATGCCTACGGCTCTGGCCATCTGCGCCAATCTGACAATACCTGCTTCCATATCACGACCTCGGGCGGCCATTAAATCAGCCAACTCATCAACCACCAAAACAATATAGGGTAGGAGTTTCGCTTCTTCCTCGAATTCTGCTTCTTTTGTTTCTCCTTTTTCTTTGGTCAACTGATTATTTTTAAAAAGTTTTTGTTTTTCCGATATCAGTTCGTTATAACCGCCAATGTCTCTGGCTTTAACTTTGGCTAAAACATTAAATCTTCTTTCCATCTCGCCAATAAGCCATTTTAAGGCGTTACAGGCAGATACCGCTTCAGTAATGATTGGTGCGAGTAAATGGGGGAGATCTCGGTAAACAAAAAATTCTACCTTTTTCGGATCGATCAAGATAAGTCGTAAAAGCTCTGGGGAATTTTTATAAAGAAGGCTTAAGATAAGAGAATTCAAGAAAATCGTCTTGCCGGTGCCGGTCGAACCAGCAACCAAAAGATGAGGCATCCGGCTAAGATCAGCATAAACCGGCAACCCGGAAACATCTCTGCCGAGAGCAACCAAAAGATTTGCCGGCGAATTCTGGTAATTGGGATGTTCGAGAAGATTTCGCAATCTGACTCTGGCCCTAACGCGATTAGGAATTTCAATTCCCACCAATGATCTGCCAGGAATCGGCGCCTCAATTCTGATCGGGTGGGCGGCTAAAGCCAAAGATAAGTCATTAACCAGAGCAGTAATCTTTGAAAGTTTTATCCCTTCAGCTGGTTTTAGGGTATACTGGGTCACGGTCGGGCCAATATTAATTTCTCCCATTTCCACGGGAATATCAAAATTCAACAACGTCTTTTTAATGATGGCTGAATTAAGCTTGGTGTCGCCAGAGCTCGGGTTTTCTCTATCTATTTCTAGTAAATCCAATGGCGGCAGTTTATAGTAACCAGCTTGCGCCCCAAAAGCATTTTCCAAAGATTTGGTTTTCATCTGAAAAGGAACTGCCGGCGTTTCAGCTTTCTCCGGCTTTTGGGGAAGAGCTGGTTCTATTTCTTTCACTTTGAATCTCGGAGTAAAAATCTTTTTAATTAGTGAGGGTTGCGCTTCTTCATTTACTGGAATAACTTCTAGTCGCCTCGGCTTTTCCCGTTTTAGCAGTTGACGAAAGATAATCGCGCCAATGAAGACTAAAGTACCAAAGATAATTTGCGTAACCCAAAAGCCAAATAACTTAAAGAGCGAGGAGCCAAAAAGATACCCAAGTAACCCGCCGCGACTTTTTATCTCAATAATTGATTTACCGCCCTCAACTGCCAAGGCACCAAATATACCAGCT
>Ga0136653_10001594_pt1 | contig 12295 bp, 12 predicted proteins | sample LakKivw275mmetaG_FD_94866 | JGI IMG/M metagenome (GOLD analysis project Ga0136653, IMG submission 94866) | Anoxic lake water microbial communities from Lake Kivu, Rwanda to study Microbial Dark Matter (Phase II) - Lake Kivu water 275m metaG... | ecosystem: Environmental > Aquatic > Freshwater >... | reverse complement strand
GCGTGGAGTGGCTGCCGATGGCCATCGGCCATTCCGATTGAGGGCTTTGCGATGTCTCCAGACGAAAACAGGGTGAAGGAATCGGAGGTTTGAACAGTTTGTGTGTCCCTTCTTGCTCCTCGGGATCGGCCGGTCTGGTGTAATCCCGACCATGAAATGAGCGTGGAGTGGCTGCCGATGGCCATCGGCCATTCCGATTGAGGGCTTTGCGATGTCTCCAGACGAAAACAGGGTGAAGGAATCGGAGGTTTGAACAGTTTGTGTGTCCCTTCTTGCTCCTCTGCTAACGCACTGCTAACGCATGGTCGCTAACATGACCCACTGACCATGGCCTACCCCTACACAACCTCGACTCGACCCCAAAACGCATGGCCAGTCTTCGCCCCGTGTACGGGCTCCGCCTTGGCAAGCCGGGAAATCCTTTGCAACCCCGAAAACGCATGGCCGCCGGTATTTCTCCATGAACACGAGAGTGGAAATCCGTGCAGACGTTTGTCATGGCAAACTGCGAGAAAGCCATGTTGACGCGGTGTTGAGGATGGTCAATACTGTGGGCAGTGTGGGTTTGACAACACTAGGTAGATATGGTTTTGGAGCGAATCCATCTTGATGCGAAGCGACTGGTGCCGTTCTGTCGGCAACACCACATCCGACGACTTTCCGTTTTCGGTTCCGTGCTCAGGGACGATTTCCGCCCTGAAAGCGACGTGGATGTAATGGTGGAATTTGATCCCGACTTCGTGCCGGGCTTGATCGGTTTTGTCGGCATTGAGATGGGACTGTCGGAGCTGGTGGGGCGAAAAGTCGATTTGAATACTCCACGGTTTTTCAGCGAACCGCTCAGGCGACGGGTTCTGTCTGAGGCGGAGGTGCTTTATGCCGCGTCCTGACGATCCCACGCATGTCCGCCACATGCTTGAAGCCGGCCGGAAGGTGCAGGCGTTCACTGCAGGCCGCGGCAGGGAGGACTTGGAAGAGGATGAGTTGCTGGCGCTCGCGTTGGTGCGTTTGCTGGAGATCATTGGAGAGGCCGCGACACGGATCACGGAGGAGACCCGCAAGGCGAATGCGGCTGTCCCTTGGGCGCAGGTCATTGGCATGAGGAATCGACTGATCCATGGATACGACGTGATCGACCTTGATATCTTGTGGCGGACGATCACCGCCGATATTCCGGAGTTGGTGCTTGCTTTGGAGAAGATTGCCATCTGAGCGGCTGAGGGACAGGAGACCTCACGTCTCCACATTCGACAAATGACCTGACCCGCTGACCATGGCCTACACCTGCACAACCGCAACCCGGAAACGCCTGGCCAGTCTTCGCCCCGTGTACGGGGCTACGCCGTGGCAAGCCGGGAAATCTCTTGCAACCCCGAAAACGCATGGCCCCTTTGCGCAAGTGGAAAGAGATGGGCTGACAGCTAAGGAACATGCACCTTGGAGATGAAAAGATGACCGACGAGAAGAAGGGCCTTAAGAGCGCGTTCGACCTGGCGATGGAACGCCTGGCCAGCAAGGGCGACGGTCTCACACAACTAACCGCTGAGCAGAAGGAATCCCTGGCCGGCATTGCCGCCAAGGCCAAAGCCGCGTTGGCGGAGCTTGAAATCGTCTACGGAAAGAAACTGGCCGAAGCCGAGGCCGCCGGCGATGCCGACAAGACGGCCAAACTGAAGGAAACAATGCGGATGGAAGCAGCCCGGATCCGGGACAGGGAGAATGCGGAGCGGAAGACAATCCGCTGATTGCCCGCGCAATGCATGGCAGCCATGGCAACGAAACAAATACTGGTGGTCAAGCTGAGTTCGATGGGAGATCTCTTCCACGCGCTGCCTGCCGTCCACGCCCTGCGGAACGGCCTGGATGCAGAGGTGGATTGGGTTACCCAGCCGGAATATGCGCCCCTGGTGCGGTGTTTCCCGGACATCCGCGACGTGATCCCGTTTCCACGGCGTGGCGCTGTCATGGGCCTGCCGGGATACTGGCGCGCTGTGCGGCGCAGGCGGTACGATCTGGTCATTGACCTCCAGGGGTTGTTGAAAAGCGTTCTTGCCGCCCGGATGGCGATTGCCGGCAAGGTAATCGGCCCCTCCTTCTGCCGTGAAGGCAGCCGATACCTGTATGATGCTGTGGCCGGCCCTCCCAACCGGAACCGGCACGCGGTGGATGAGGCTTTGGACATCGTCCGGCATTTCGGATTGCCGATGGGTGAAGCGGTGTTCCCGGTCCAGTTTCCGCCGGTGACGCCTTTTACCAGCAGCCTGCGGGTGGGGATTATTCCGGCCTCACGCTGGCCCAACAAGAACTGGCCGGTGGAGTACTATGCCGAGATTTCGCACCTCCTGATGCATCAGGAAGGGGTGACGATTCATCTTTTCGGCTCCGAACAGGAACGAGGGGCCTGTGTGGCCATCCAGCATGCGGTTGAGGCGGGGCATGCCTGCAGCCGGGTGGTGAACCTTGCCGGGCGTACCGGCATGGCGGAACTCGGCGGGTGGCTGAAGGCCATGGATCTTGTTATTGCCAATGACTCCGGACCGGCGCATATGGCGGCGGCGGCCGGAACGCCTGTTCTGGCCCTGTTCGGCCCCACGGATCCTGTCCGGACGGCACCGTACGGCCCGCGGAATCGCGTTGTGCAGGCCGATCTGGCATGCCGTCCGTGCCTTGGGCGGCAGTGCCGTCGGGAAATTCCCGACTGCATGCGGACCATACGACCGGAAACCGTGTACCAGGTTGCACGGGAGATGCTCGGGGGGGGCAGGCAATGAGGGGAGTGGCGTGGATCGGGGTATTGCTGCTGGGACTGTGCACCGCCGGATGTTCCAGGCCCGTGCAGCAGGCCGACGGGGATGAAATGGACCACCCGATGATGATCAAGGCTCGGGACCTGGAACAGCAGGGCGACATCGAGGGCGCGCGAAGGATCTACACGGTAATGCTGGAAAAGCACGCCGACATGGGCCGTGCGCACCTGGGGTTGGCCCTGCTGCTCGACCGGCCCGGCGGCGATCCGGTGCGGGCGGTTTATCACTATCAGCGGTACCTGGAATTGCGGCCGGACACCGAGAAGCGCAAGATGATCGAAGGCCGGATTCGCGGGGCCACTGCCGCGATGGTGCGTGCCGTTTACACCAATGAAGCTTCCGTGGCCAGCCGGCTGGCGGAACTCGAGCGGGAACATCAGGACTTAAAGGTGCAGAAGGCGAATCTGGAAACACGCCTTGCCCACGCGCAGCTTTCCTTGCGCAATTACCAGAACCGCCAGGCCAGGCTGGCCGCGCAAGCTGAACGGTCGCTGGAGGCGGGAGGCATGGCGGCCACGGACATCCGGCCGGCCATACGAACGGTCAGGGTCCAGAAGAACGACACGTTGCGAAGGATCGCCATGCGGGTGTATGGCAGCCAGGACCGGTGGCGCGATATCTACGAAGCCAACCGCAACCTGTTGCAGAAGCCCGAGGATGTCAGGACCGGGCAGATGCTTGTGGTTCCGGAGTGATATCCCCGGGCTTGAACGGATGGCGTGCGGATGGTAGCGTCATATTCGCATAACCAACGCGCGTGCATACAGGACGACAAGGAGGTCAACATGGGTACGACAGACTTTTTCGACATGGATTTGCAGCGGCGGGGCTCCGCCAAGGGTGGATTGGGGCAGGCGACGGACGTCGTGGGAAACCTGAAACCCGATGAACTGCCGGCACGGCCTTTGTCGGACCTGAACCTTACACGCATGGCCCGGCACCGGGAAGAGGTGAACACCCAGGTTGCGACAGCCAAAGTGGAGATCGAGCGGCTGCGCCGCCGGCAGGGCGATCTGGAGCGGGAGAAACAGTCCCTCGAGGACCTGATGGACAAGCAGGACCAGTACGAGCGAGGCAAGCAGGAGATGATCCAGCGTCTTTCCGAAAGCGTCGTGTCGCTGGAGAAACTCGAGGAGAATGCGGCCCGGCAGACCGAAATCTATTCCAGCCTCCGCGCGCGATTCGGGCAGTATGTGGAGGAATTGCACGGGTTGAATGACGCGGCATGGTCCGACGATGCCTTCCGCGAGGAACTCAACAAGGCGGTTGTGCAGATAGACGCCATCCGCAAGGAGTTCGTCAAAGGACAGGCGGCGGTCGAAGCCGTGGGCGGTCCGGTCAAGCTGTTTGACGAAGCTCGGCCGCGGCCGGCGGTGGTGGAAGCGGACACGGAACCGGCGCGGGGGTTCCTCGGCTGGGTAAAGATCGGCATAGCCGTCAGCGCGCCGCTGATCCTGACGATTATCGTGGCGCTGATTATCCTCATGGCGGGGCGGTAACGCCCCCGGCGAGACGCGTATGCGACGGCCAGCGGCCAAGAATCAACGTTTGCAGGAACGACTCCACTCCCTGAATCGGGAAATGTCGCGCGTGGAGACTACGCTCCAGACATTGTCCACAGCCGTGGAGAATCCCGACCGCGAGGAAGCCTTGCAGAAAATCCGTCAGCAGCTATCCAAGCGGACGGGGCGGCCGCGGAGCGCTTCCGACGAGGAGTCGGGCAACGGTCGTCTGGTTCCGCGGGAGGATCTCTTCGAGAAGGCGTCCGCCGCACCGAACACCACAGCGGAGGGGCCGGACGAGGAAAACATGACGGATGGGGGGGGTGTGGCCCCTCGATCGGGCCCCGACCAGCGTTTCGCGCAGTATTTCGTGACTGGCGGCCTGCAGTCCGTGCGTCCGCTTCGTCAGGAGCGACGGGTGCAGCGCAACAAGGCCATCGTGATGGTGGTCATTGCCATGATCGTGCTCTACGGGGTGTTCCAACTGCTGTTCTAGGCGGTTTCAGGGGTAATCGCGGCACAGGGCCACAAAGATTCCGCCTTGTCTGGCAAAAGGCCCCTTGACGGTGATCCGACGATCGCCGTGCCAGCCGGTGAAAACCACATCGAACGAGTCCAGCCCCGGCGGGCACTGAACCCGCGCCACCGCCAGCGAGCGCGGCAAGGTACGCCACGTTCGCTCGTCGGGTGTTTCGACGGCAAACAGAAGGAACCGGACCATATCGCCCAGGTCCTCGTTATGGGCCGCAACCACGGCGGCAATGCTTTCCTTGACAGCAATGCGGGCAACGGCCTTGGCCATACGGCGGGAGGCCATTTTCTCCCGGTGAAGCGCCCGCAGCGTTTCGGTATCCGTGAGAATCCGGGCGGAACCAAGATGCCGGCCCCCGGCATACAGGTCTGCACCGGCGGCGCCGGCGCTGCCGGAGAGATCCACAAGGCAGACCAGTTCAGAACCGGTGAAGCGGGAAGGGTCGGCATTCCCCGCCGGGGTGGCCGGGGAGAACCTGCCGGTGGCCGGATCCATCGGTGTCTCCGGCAGAAGCGAGGCGGCAATCTGGTATTGGAAGGCTGCGGCGCTTTCGTCCCCCGCAAGCGAGAGGCACAGTCCGGCCAGGTAACGGCTATAAGCGTCGTCGGCGAAACCATCCAGCTTTTCCTGGAGGCGGATAATATTCCGCGCCTCGACGCCCGCGCCCTCCCATTGCCCCCGGGCCAGGTAGTTGCGGGCCTGGAAGGAATGGAGCAGGGTGCGTTCGCAGGGAAGACCGCGGAAGGACAGCATGGAATCGTTGACCAGCATGCTGGCGCCGGCCTTCGAGACGCTGTGGGTCTCCAGTTCCTCTTCCAGGCGGATGGCGCGGGCGAGGTCCGCGGCGCTGCCGTCATAGTCGCGACGCACGTGACGGATCATACCCCGTTCCATCAGATGGCGTACGGCGTCACGCCCTTCCGGAAGGGTGTTCAGAGCGGCATCGGCGGCTTCCAGTTCGCCGTCGTGGAAATGCCGGAGGGCTGAATCCAAGGGGACGGTGGCGCATCCGGCGCCGATCCACAAGGCAGCGAACCCCACCAGGCACAGGCTTGGGCGCCGGATCATGGGACGTCGTCCGCGAATCTTACCACCCGATAACGGGCTTGCTGGCGCCGCGGGCGCGCTCCTTCTGCGCGGTCCATGCGATCAGTCCGGTCTGCAGATCGGTAATCTCCACCGTGAGCTGATAAAAGACTTCCTCGGCCTTGGACACCCGGACCTGGCGTGGTTCCTCCTTCTTGAGTTCCACCAGGGAGCCGGTGAGCATGTAGCGGGCGCCGAGCTGGCGTCCGATCGCCACACGGGTTTCCGGCGTGCAGTTGGCCAGTTGATAGCCTTGTTCCTTCAGCAGCGTGTCCCGCTGGCTTTCGTTCACGAAATCGGCCTTGCCGTTGTTGATCACCACAGTGCGGATGGTATCCGTGATGGCCTTCGTATCAATGTGGCGGGTGGTGCGGTTCTGGATGCCCATGACGACGAGAATGGGTTTCCGGCCCCCCTGATCCAGGGTTTTCCAGGAGGAAACATCGTTGCCAACGCTGTTGCCCAGCCAGCGGAGATCGCTGTAGTCGTAGCCGGTGTCCATGGGCTTGGCGGTGGCGACATCCACCTCGCGCACGGAGGCGCGGAAGGCCCGGCAGCCGGAGCCCAGCATGGCGATGGCGAGCAGTGCGAGAAACCCTTTCCAACAAGCGCTTTGACGGGACATGATGAAACCCTCCTGTGGATTCAAGTTGTGAAAGGCATGATAGAGCATGAAAGGGGTGACAACAATGCAATTTCCATTTCTTGCCACAGGGAACCATAGTTCAGTATACTGTGGATGTGACAAATGAAATGCCATTTCTCCCGGGGACCTTTCCGCGCGCCATCGCGCATCTTGACGGCGATGCGTTCTTCGCGTCGGTCGAGCAGGCGCTGGTGCCGGCGCTACGGGGACGCCCGCTGGTGACCGGGCAGGAGCGCGGGATCATTGCCTGCCCGAGCTACGAGGCCAAGGCGCTGGGGATTGCGCGGGGCATGACGCTGGGGGAAGCCCGGCGCCGGTGTCCGGGGCTGGTGGTGCTCCCGAGCGATTACGAAACCTATGGCCTGTATTCCCGGCGGATGTTCACGATCATGCGGCGCTTCACGCCGGCGGTGGAAGAGTATTCCATTGACGAGGGATTTGCCGATCTGACAGGCCTGCGGCGGCTGCACAGGACGTCGTACGAGGAAATCGCCCTGGCGATGAAGGCCGCGATCCAGCGTGAGCTTGGGATAACAGTTTCCGTCGGCCTGGCGCCATCGAAAAGCCTTGCGAAGCTTTGCTCCAAGTTCCGGAAACCGGATGGGTTCACAGCCCTGGAAGGACGCAGGATACACCGGTTCCTGCCGGAAATCTCCCTGGGCAAGGTATGGGGTTTCGGGCACAACACGGTGAGTCTGCTGGAAAAACAGGGATTGCGCACAGCCTATGACTTTGTGATGCGGCCCGAGGCGTGGGCGGCCCGTCTTCTCGGAAAGATCGGGCGGGAAATCTGGCATGAACTGCGCGGGGAGTCCGTCTATGCCGTCAATCCCGATCTGCCCAAACCCCAGGCATCGGTCGTCAAGTCCAAGACCTTCACGCCGCCATCCTGCGACCGTGAGTTTGTGTATGCACAACTGGTGCGCAACGCGGAACAGGCGTTTGCCAAGCTGCGGCGGCACCGGTTACGGCCACGGGTGATGGGGGTGGTATTGCGGCGGCAGGATTTCCAACATGACGGGTTGGAGGCAAAGCTGGAGCGGGCGACCGCCTCCACGTTGGAAGTGCTGCCACTGATCCGGACCCTCTTTGAACACCTCTACCGGCCGGGAATGGAATACCGCGCGACGCTCATCTGGCTGGGTGCACTGGAAGAGGATTCCGCCGAACAGTTGGAACTGTTCGAAGATCGTTCCAAGAGGGATGCGATGCGGTGCGCGGCCGTGGCGGTGGATGGAATCAATGCGCGCTATGGCCGGTACACAGTGCAGACGGGTTCCGGACTGATTCTGCGGGATAAACCGGCCATGCCGCGCGATGCCACGCCGGCGCGACGCGGCGAGAAACTGCCCGGCGAAACCGACCGGCGCAGGCTTGGTATTCCCAGAATGACGCTGACGGTATGAAACTGCAGCACCACGAAAGTGGCCGTATGCTTCCTGGAAATGCCCGCAGGGAAGCGCTTGCCACTGCCCGGAAGCATCCTTCTGTGCGATGTTCATGTGCGATGTTCATTGAAACTGCCGCTGGAAAATGCTTTTCTGAACGCCACGAGCACGTTTACCCTCTGCCGATGACAGAGGACGGGAACAACCCTTTGGCAAGCGAATGAGCGGGATTCTGGCAAACAGTAACGGCCCTGAGGATCTGGCCGGACTCAGCGTGGAGGAACTCCAGACGCTGGCCGCCGAAATCCGTACGCTCATTCTGGACACGGTGAGCCGCACCGGCGGGCATCTCGCGTCCAACCTGGGTTCGGTGGAGTTAACCCTGGCGCTCCTGCGGGTGTTTCACCCGCCGGCCGACAAGATCGTGTGGGATGTGAGCCATCAGGCCTACGCCTACAAGATCCTGACGGGGCGGCGGGACCGGTTCCACACCTTGCGCCAGTTCGGCGGGCTTTCGGGGTTCCTGAGCCGGAAGGAGAGCCCCTATGACGCTTTCGGGGCGGGACATTCCGGCACGGCGCTGTCGGCGGCCCTCGGCATGGCTGTGGCGCGTGACCGGCGCGGCGACGCGGAGCACGTTGTGGCGGTTGTCGGCGACGGGGCGCTGGGCTGCGGGATCTCTTTGGAGGCGCTGAACAACATCGGAGCCACCGCGCGGCGGATGGTGGTCGTCCTGAATGACAACGAGATGTCCATCTCGGCCAACGTGGGCGCGGTGTCCCGGTACCTGGGTGAACTCCTGGCCAATCCCCGGTACAACCGATGGAAAGCGGGCATCGAAAGCGCCGTTTCCAAGGTCTCGGGAGGTTCCCGTCTGCTGCAGCGGGCGTACTGGCGGATGGAGGAAGCCATCAAGAGCATGTTCCTCCACAGTGTGCTTTTCGAGGAACTCGGCCTTCGCTATGTGGGACCGCTGGACGGGCACGATCTGCCCCGGCTGATCGCCGCGATGGAAATCGCCCGCAGCTACGATCGCCCGATTCTTCTCCATGTGGCCACGCAAAAGGGACGAGGCTACTCGCCAGCGGAGGCCTGTCCCGAAGCATGGCATGGGACGCTCGGGTTTGACGTGGCCACCGGCCAGGCGGTGACCTCGGGGGTTTCCCCGTCGTATTCGCAGATCTTCGGATCGGCCATGGAAGTCCTGGCGGCGCGGGATCCCTCGATCATGGCCATCACGGCGGCGATGAAGAGCGGGACCGGCCTGGCGCCGTTCGCCCAGCGGTATCCCGAGCGTTTCTTCGATGTGGGCATTTGCGAGGAACATGCCGCCATCTTCGCCGCGGGCCTTGCGGCGGAGGGATGGACGCCGGTCTTCGCGGTGTATTCCACCTTCGCCCAGCGATCCATCGATTGCATCATTCATGACGTCTGCCTGCAGCAGTTGCCGGTGATTTTCTGTCTCGACCGGGCGGGAATTGTCGGGGATGACGGTCCAACGCATCACGGGGTTTTCGACATCGCCCTCCTGCGAAACATCCCAAACCTTGTCATTCTGCAGCCGTCGGATGGCGTCGACCTTGTGAATATGCTCTACTCGGCCACCCGCTGGAAACGGCCTGTTGTGATCCGGTATCCGCGGGGCGGTTGTCCGGGGTTCGTGATGCCGGAGCGGTTCGAGGAGATGCCATGCGGCACGGCGCGTGTCGTACGGGAAGGCTGGGAAGTGCAGATCTGGGCATTGGGCGACATGCTCCCCCTGGCGGCTGGAACGGCGGATATCCTCTCCGCGCGCGGATTCTCCACAGGCATTGTGGACGCGCGTTTCGTTGTCCCGTTGGACGAGGAAATGTTGTCGGCGCAGAGCGGGAAGGCGCGGTGTTTCCTGACGCTGGAGAATGGAGTGTCTGCCGGCGGGTTCGGATCCGGTCTTGAGGAATTCCTTGTCGGGCGCGGGTATGGCGGACGCATCGTCAGGGGCGGTTGGCCGCGCGAGTTCCTGCCGCACGGGGCGCCCTCGATCCTGATGAAGAACCACGGCCTGACTCCGGAAGCGCTTGCGGACCGGGTGTCGCATGCGCTGGGCGGGTGACGGCCATGCAGGAATGCTGGACGGTACTATTTCGCGCCGGGATGATGTTCCTGATCATGCTGGCGGGGTCATGGGCGGCCCGCCGCCGATGGCTTGAGCCCCGGACGGGACAGGCGGTCGCGACACTGGTGGTTCAGGCCGCCCTGCCGGCGCTGGTGTTCACGCAGATGCTGGAATGCGTGACGGCGGAGAGCCTGCGGCAGACCTGGTACGTTCCGTTGCTGGGAATCTGCACCCTCACGGCGGCGGCCGGGACCGGGCGGGTCCTGTTGCGGCTCTTTCACGTGCCGGAGGCGTCCGTTGGCACTTTTCTGCTTCTGATATCCTCGCCGAATTGGGTCTATCTGCCGCTCCCCATCGCCGAGGCGCTTTATGGAGACCAGGGTATCCGCTTCGTGCTGCTCTTCAATGTCGGAGCCCAGATCGCGTTCTGGACGCTGGGGCCGGGGCTTCTTGCCGGGCACAGGATCGCCGGGACGGTAGCGGCCTTTTGGCGAAACCCCGGGTTGATGGCCACGGTGGCGGGGATCGTGACAGCCCTTGTGATCCCCGCGTCGAAATCATGGGGTGACGGGGCTTGCACAGGTGCGGCGGTGATGCCGGATCTGATTGTGGCAGCGCTGCGCATGCTGGGCAGCCTGACGATCCCGTTGAGCCTGCTTGTGGCGGGGGCGCAGTTGTACGAGCACCGATCCTTTGGGCCTGACGGGGGCTGTCCGGCATTCGGGGTGTTGCTGGGGCGACTCCTGGCGGCGCCGGCCATTGCGCTGGGTGTTCTGCTGCTCATCCGGCGGATGACAGGGTGGGGCTTGGGGCGCGAGGACTTGACGACCTTTGTCATCATCGCGTCGATGCCGGTGGCGATCAGTTGTACGGTGCTTGTGGAGAGCTACGGCGGTGACCGTAGCCTGGCGTCGCGAGGCATCCTGCAGACAACGGTGCTCAGCCTCGTGACGGCGCCGCTGTTTGTCCTTCTGGCGCAGTGGCTGGCATAGCCGAAAGACGGGAGGCGGGCCGATGTTCAGGCTTTCCGAGAAAGTGCAGGCGAAATTGCGGGATCTCCCGGACAAGCCCGGGTGCTACCTCATGCGGGACCGGCGGGGAAAGATCGTGTATGTCGGGAAAGCCGTATCCCTCCGCAAGCGGGTTCAGTCCTATTTCCGCGAGGGGACGTGGCGCAAGTCGGACCCCAAGCTGCGCGGTCTGGTCCGCAGCGTGGAGGATGTCGAATGGATCGTCCTGCGCAACGAGGCGGAAGCCCTGCTCACCGAAAGCCGCCTGATCAAGGAGTACAAGCCCCGCTACAACATCGATTTCCGGGACGACAAGCGCTTCCTGATGTTACGCATTCATCCGTCCGATCCATGGCCCATGTTCAAGGCCGTGCGTTTCCGGCGGGACGACGGCGCGGTGTACCTGGGCCCGTATGTGTCCTCGGCGGCGACGCGGGCGGCGATGGATTTCGTAGAAAAGAAGTTCGGGTTGCGGAAGTGCCCGCCTCGTATTCCGGGACCGGCAGACCATAAGCACTGTATCAACGACATTGTGCGGTTTTGCAGCGCGCCCTGCATCGGGGGAACATCGCGGGAAGACTACCTGCGTCGTGTCGGGGACGCCTGCGCGTTCCTGCGGGGGGAGCGACCTGCCTTGCTGGAGTCGGTCAAGGCCGCCATGCAGGCGGCGGCACAAGAGGGTCGCTACGAGGAAGCCGCGCACTTGCGGGACACCTGGTTGATGTTGCGCGAGATTGTCCATCAGCGGGCGCGGGAGGCGCTGCCCGTTGTGGGGGGCGAGCAGGATGCACTGGCGGGCATGCGTGAGCTTCAGTCCGTCCTGGGGCTTCCGGCGGCTCCTGCCATGATCGAGTGCTACGATATTTCCAATATTTCCGGAACCCTGGCGGTAGCCAGCCTGGTGTGTATGGTACAGGGTCGTCCGGCGCCGTCGCGCTACAGGCATTTCCGGATCCGCACGATCCAGCAGGCGGATGACCCCGGCATGATGGCGGAGGCGATACGGAGGCGTTTCCGGCGCGCGGGAGAGCCGGGTCGCGAGGCGCCGAACCTGGTGATCGTGGATGGCGGGATCTCGCAGCTGAATGCGGCGCTGGGTGCACTGCTGGAAACCGGCCTGTCGCCCGCTCCGGTGGTTATCGGGCTGGCAAAGCGGTTTGAGGAGGTGTACATGGCCGGGCGGCGGGAACCGATCCGCCTGCCTTCGGGGTCCAGCGCGCTGCGTCTTC
>Ga0136653_10001593_pt1 | contig 12299 bp, 7 predicted proteins | sample LakKivw275mmetaG_FD_94866 | JGI IMG/M metagenome (GOLD analysis project Ga0136653, IMG submission 94866) | Anoxic lake water microbial communities from Lake Kivu, Rwanda to study Microbial Dark Matter (Phase II) - Lake Kivu water 275m metaG... | ecosystem: Environmental > Aquatic > Freshwater >... | reverse complement strand
TCATAATAAGGGGCAATAGCAGTCACTTTATGGCTGTCTGCAATATCACCATGTGGCGGTCCTGGTGGCTCTGGAGTTACTCCGCTGCAGCCTACTGAAAGTGCTGCAATAATTCCAAGTCCAATAAGCCCCAAGGTTGCTTTTTTTGCAGTTTTTGTGTTCTTAATATTTTTATATACATTGCTTACCTTTTCGCCAAGTTTGTTTAGGAATCTTGTCCCTGCTAATGTTGCATGCGCCATAAAGCCTTCTGGCTCTGCAAGTGTTGCTCCGTAATCATTAATATTAACATGATCTCTTTGTAAGGGATTGTAGTCCTTAACAATAGATTCAAGACTTTCATTAAAAAGAGGTTGGCTCTTGGATTCCTTTTCATGTTTTTGTTTTAAAACTGAACTGTTGTTTTCAAGTTTTGCAACTGCATTGTCAAGAATTCCTTCTTCATAGGTCTTTGGTTTGATTATTATAACTTCGTAATATGGCTTAGAATTAATTGGAAATTTATTAGTTTGACTACCTAAATCATCTCTTATTTCATTTTCTTTTAAAGCAAGCTGAGTTGTCATATTAATATTATTTTTTATTTAATTGTATTGGTTTAGTTCAAGAAGTGCTAGTATATAAAACTTTCGTTTTATTGTTACAACGAAGTGGTTAAAAACTTCTTTGTTTAAATGTTTTAAAGTTAATTTCTTAAAGAAATTTTTGATTTTAAAATAATCGTCTCCTAAAGGATTGTTAAAACCCCAAAGGAGGTGAAATAGACAACTGGACTAAAGTATATAAATCTTTTTAGTTCTAAAGCTATTTTTGGTAACTTTATGGCAATGTTCTATACTTTGTGTTTATCATGCCCCATTCAACAAATAATAATGCCAGGGCAACCATTATAAAACCCATTGACAGGTCTATGGGTATTTTTCTCTCTGAAATAGCAGATATGTCCTCAAAGGCCCGGGCCAGTTCATCCTCATTTTCAGCCCTATAGTATTTGCCTCCTGTTTTCTGTGCTATATAAATCAATGTTGGCTCATCAAGCTTTGAAATTAAATCCCCCCGGATAAATGTTCCCCCTTCTTCTGTGCCAATGCCTATTGTATTGACAGTTACATGGTTTTTGTTTGCATAATCAACAGCCTCATCAACAGGCATGCCAACAGTGCTCTGCCCGTCTGTCAACAAAATGATTACTCTTGCATTTTCCTCCATTAACAGGAGGTTTGAGGATGTTGTTATAGCCCCTCCTATGTCTGTTCCCCCAACCATCTTAACCTGTATATTATTAATGGAGATTTCTGCATCTTTAAGGCTGTTTGTCAGATCCTGCTCAACAAAGCTTGTGCCTGCAAAAGAAACAACACCAACCTTTGTTCTTGACTTTAAGCTGCCAACAAATGACGAAGATGCCTTTCTTGCAGCATCAAGCCTGTACGGCTTTAAATCATCTGCAAGCATAGAGCTTGACGCATCTATTGCAATCACAAAATCAAACTCGCTGCTCTGGCCGATGTACCACATAACAGGCCCTGCTATGGACAATATAAGCAGCAACAAAATAAAAACCCTTATAACCAGCAAAAACTTATTCTTTGATATTGCTCTAACATTTCTTAGCTCAAACTTGGCTCCAGTAACCCTTTTTATAGCTTCAAAATTAGCAAATTTCACAGCCCTTCTCTTAAGATATCCTAAAACAAAAAAATGGGTTAAAATAAGCAAAGGTATGCTTACCAGAAGCCACAGATAGAATGGGTTATTAAATGTCAGGGTTATCATCTTTTTCTTTTATGCCTCATCAAAAAGAACTTTATTATGTCATTCATAAAGGGTTTGTCTGTTCTTAATTCTAAAAATTCTGATTTTGAGTTTATAAATGTTTCTTTGATATGTTTAACCTGCTCATTAACAGCAGACTCATACTCTTTTTTTACTGCTGCTGTATCTATCAGAACCTCTTTTTCAGAGTAGGGGTCTGAAACAACAATCTGGCCAACATCTGCCGGCATCTCATAATCTCTAGGGTCTCGAACCATCACACCAATTATTTCAAATTTTTCAGAAGCTGCCCTTAAATGTTTTTCCCAATCTTTGCCAAGCCCAATAAAATCAGATACAATAATAACTATTGCCCCTCTTTTGACAGAGCCCATTAAATCACTCATTATCTTACTAAAATCAAATTTGCCGTCATAAAGCTTTGGGTCAGATAATGATTTTATTATCATAAAATACTGCCTGCTGCCCATTGCTGGCGGCAGGAACTTTACAATCCTATCAGTAAACATAACCAACCCCACTGAGTCGCCTGCCCCTATTGCTGCAAAACTCATTGAAGCAACAAGTTCTGCTGCATACTCATTCTTCAGCTTTTCAACAGAGGCAAAAGACATGCTTGAGCTGACATCAACCAAAAAAACAATATTAACATTTCTTTCCTCTACAAGAACCTTGACTAATAGGTCTTGTGTCCTCAAGGTTGCTTTCCAGTCAATCAGGGAGGCATCATCAGTTGGGTCATAATCCCTATAGCCCTCAAAATCAAAACCCTTGCCCTTGAATGTGCTTTTATAAGAGCCTGTCAGGATTCCTGTGAGCCCTTTTTTAGTAGATACCTCTAATCTTTTAATAAGCGGCTTTAAGTTCAGCTTTAATTCTTCCATTTTTTCCAAACATAGCCTATGGAACAGGCACTCTTGCCAGAATATCTGAGATTACATCCTCAACCTTTATGTTTTCTGACTGCGCCTCATAGCTTAAAATAACCCTGTGCCTTAGAACATCATATGCAACCTCTTTTACATATTGAGGGGTTACAAATGTTTTTCCCTGCATTAATGCCTCTGCCTTTGATGCAATAAACAGCCCAATAGACGCCCTCGGGGAAGCACCCCACTCTATATAACTCCCTAGTTTAACCCTGTAGTCAGCAGGGTTTCGTGTTGCATCAACTATCTGGATAATATACTTTTCAATCTTTTTGTCAAGGTAGATTTTTTTTACATCATCCTGCAGTTCTAAGATTTTTTGAGGGGTCATTATTGGTTTCAAGCTGAAATCATCAAACCTCCTTGTTGTTATGTTATTGTTCAGTATAACCTGCTCCTCTTTGAGATTTGGGTAGCTTATGTTAATCTTGAACAAGAACCTGTCAACCTGTGCCTCTGGCAGCGGGTAAACACCCAGCTGCTCCAATGGATTTTGTGTTGCAAGAACAAAAAAAGGCAGCGGCATACCAAATGTTTCCTTTCCAATTGTTGCCTGCTTCTCCTGCATGCACTCAAGCAAGGCGGACTGGACTTTTGGAGGGGCCCTGTTTATCTCATCAGCAAGAATAAAATTGCTGAATATTGGCCCCTTAAGAACATAAAAACCCTTTTCCCTCTCATAAGCTGTTATGCCTATTATGTCTGTTGGCAGAAGGTCTGGAGTGAACTGAATCCTGCTGAAGCCGCAGCCCATAACTATTGATAATGCCCTTACAATAAGTGTTTTTGCAAGTCCAGGAACCCCTTCTATAAGCACATGGCCGTCTGATAACAATGCCCTCAAGAACCCGTTAATCACTGTTTCCTGGCCAACAACAATATTTGAGATTTCTTTTTTTATGTTGTTGATTATTTTTTGGTCTTTTGTCACCTTTTCAGCAGACTTTTTCTCATCCATGCACTAATCAAGCAATTCATAATATTTATATTTTGTTATCCTACTTATCAAGAGTAAAAGATTACACGATAGATTTATATAGGAATATTTAATAATTTAAATTAAAATGCGTTTAAATCCTTTCAAGAGAAAAAAGAAAAAACCCAATAGGATAGAAACAGCAAAAAATAATACTATCAAAAGGGTACAGGCATTCAGAAAGCATTTTTCCAAAAAAAGCAGGGATGACAATTTTATACAGTTTTTTCATATTGTGAGGCTTTTTTTTGCTGAGCTGTTCAAAATCAAGTATGAATTCACATTTGAGGAATTAAGCAGGGAGTTGGAAAGAAAAAGGGTGGATAAGAGCCTGAAGGAAAAAGTTGTTTTTTTTCTGAAAAAATTGTCTGTTGTTGAGTACAGTGATGAAAGGCTGCCTGAGCCAGAACTGAGGAAATTATCAAACGACTTTTTAAACTTATTTGAAAAATTGACAGTTAATGAACAAAAAGTTAAGGAAACAAGGTGTGATAAGATACTAAGATTCCTTAGGATTAAGAAACCATTAATGCAAAAAAAAGAAGTCGGAAAAAAACAAAATGCCATAATAACCCTGATAAGCCATATGCTTTCAAAGCTTAAAATAAGTTTTGGCAAAACTAGACTAGAGCAGGTGCATGATATGCTTATTAAGGCATTGGACATGCTTGATAACAATAAAATCCAAAAGAGCAGGCAGCTGTATGTAAAAATAAAGGGAAAATACAACCAGCTAAACAATGATGAAAAAAAAGAGGTTTATGATGATATAATGCTGTTGTATAATGAGCTTGTTTCTGCCAGAAAGGATTAATGCCCTCTTTTATATTTCTTCCTTGATCCCTTGCGGGCAATCAAATAAATGATCAGGGCTAAAACAAACAACAGCCCTATGCCTGCTGCAATGAGCCTTATTCTTTCCATCCTGGTTTTTTCAGGAAGCGGTTCCTCTCTTATTGGCTCTTTTGCTGTTATTAAATACCTGCAGGTATCAACAACAGACTGCACCAATAATTGTGCCCTTTTGTAATCAGACCTTTCTATTGCATTTCGTGCCTCTATAAGCTGCTCATTTAGTTCAAGGCACTCTGGATTTTCCTGAAGCAAATCCCTTGTAAATGCTATTTTTGTGTTTAGCTCTTCTGGGCTCCACTGGCCAAGTTCTATAGAGCTCATAAGGAACTTGGCAGAATCATTAAACTCCGGGTCATTTACATTTGCAAACACAACAACCTCATAAGAACCGAGGGCAGTATATGATTCTATGATAAGGCTTGTTTCAACAGAGCTCTTTTTTTCTATTGCTGCAAAATAATCTTTTGTAAACCTTAGCTTGATAGCACTGCTGTTGACATCTGCAGTTAACCTTACCTCCTTTAAGGGAGTTTCCCCATCGTTTTTTAGTTTTATAGGGGCAATAACTGTATCATTTTGGTACATTGTCATTGTTTGAGGAACTATAAGCTTGAAAGAATAGAGTTTTTCTACCTCTGTTTTCTTTGTTTTTATTATGGTTGTTGACCCTCCTCCCCCCCCTCCACTATAAATTATTGTTGCACCAGGGGTTATGCCCTCATACTCTACAAATGTTAATGTGATATTATTGCTTCTTGTTGAGTTATAGCTATCATTCATTGTAAAAAATATTGTTTCCGAGCCATACCAGTTGCTTGCAGGCGTGAGGGTAACCTGATGGGTTGTGCTCCCTATGGATACATCTATATTTGAGTTTCCAAAAACATCATATGTTATTGTGTCATCTGCGTCATCCTCATAAAAATAGTCATCAAGGTCTATCCAGTTAATATATATTGTGTTTTGGTTGCCTGTGAAATCAGATATAATATAGCTTACACTTACATCATGCAGTGTTGGTGTTGCAGATGTGTTTGTTGTTGAGAGATTTGCCCTGTACTGTATGTATTGATAGTCTTCAGACTCAACCAAAGAGTTATTATGGTATACAGAACTCCAACTTGCATTAGTTAAGCCAGCTTCTGTTGCTGATGTTCTTGTTTGCAGCGTTATGTTTGTATTATCAGGAATTGTTGCGCTGAAATTGATATAAGTTATGTTCATATTATCGCTTGCCATAAGGTTTATTGCTGATGATGTAAATATGCCGTGTGGGTAATAATCTGTTGAACTCTGCTTGTTAAGTATTATATCCCCGCTCTGGGCTGTTGTGTTTGTGTTGCTGTTGGTTCCAGAGCTAAAATCTGCTTCAGTCGTTTGCGTATTTACCCCAAACCTTGGAAGCCTGTTTGTATTGTTGACGCTAACATTCCATGTTACGCTGTCGGTTTCATTAAAGCTGTCAGAAACTATTACTGTTATGTTATGCTGCCCAGCTGCTGTGAAGTCAGGCTCATAAAGCCACGACTGGTTAGATAATGGAGCAGATGACTGGTTTGATGATTGGTTAACAGAATCCAAATACCATATGTATGTCAGAATATCCCCATGAATTAAATCCTCATCTGTTGCTGTTACACTAAACTGCAGTGAGGAGTTTTCTGCTGTGTTTGGTGTTAAGCTAACTGGCGTGTATGAGGTTATATTTGGGGCATTGTTAACATTTAATATTGTTAATATTATAACCCCGCTTGTTATGCTGTTGTTGTCAGTCACTGAAATGTTTATTGAATGGTTTCCAACATCATCGTTTGTCGGGGTAAAAGATATAATTCCTGTTGAAGAACTTATGTTGAATAAAGTGCTGTTATCACTGAAAGTTAATGGGTCATTCTCCTCATCTGTTGCATTAATATCATAATAAAATAATATTCCCTCTGTCGCTGTCTGGTTTTCAAGAGCAGGGTCAAAGTAAGGGGGGTCATTCACCTCAATTACCTCAAGCCAGAAGGTTTTTGAGTCGTATGCTCCGTCCCCATCAGTTGCATTAACCTGTATATAATGTAGCCCTGTTTCAGTGAAGTCAGGGGTAAAGCTTATCAATCCTGATAAAATTCCTATTGTGAACATTGTGCTGTTGTCAGTGAAGTTCAGCCTGTCGCCATCAGGGTCAGATGCATTTATTGTCAGATTAAACTGAATATCCTCTGTTGCGGTCTGGTTTCCGATTTCATCAATTGTTGGCGCCCTGTTTGGAGTGACCTCAAACAAAACAACCTCATAGTCTGTTTTTGGGACAGCCGCATTATCAGTTACAGATATATTCACTGAATGATTGCCAAAATCTTCATCTCGAGGAGTAAACTCAATCATTCCAGTCTGCCAGTGTATATCAAACAGGCTTGTGTTATCAGAAAACATCAGAGTATCTTCGGAATCAGGGTCAGACGCATTTACCTTTAAGCTGAATGTATGGTTTATTTTTGCAATTCTTGGGCCTATGTAATCCAACACAGGAGGATTGTTTACATCAATCACCTCAAGCACAAAGGTTGTTGAATCTGTTGCACCCCTTGCATCAGTTACTGTAACAAGAATTGTGTGGTTTCCACTATCCTCATCAAGTGGGGTAAAGCTGAAATTTGCAGCTGTTGCATTAGTTGAAACAGGATTTAGCATTTTGCTGTAATTAGTTGAGAATGTAAGGCTGTCCCCGTCAGCATCAGAGCCTGTTACTGTTAATTCAAACAGGCTGTTTTCCTCCACACTTTGGTTATTTATTGGGTCTATCACAGGGGCGCTATTGTTGACCACTGCCAGGTTCATCAATGTTGAAACATTGAAAATGCCGTCGCTAACTGTTATGTTGATTGAATAATTTTTTATATGGTCTGGTTCTGGTGTGAAGCTTATCAATCCTGTTAAAGAATCAATGTTGAAAATGCTTGAATTGTCATAGTATGTAAGCACATCTTCATCAGGATCAGATGCATTTACCTGGTAATTAAACTCAACATAGCAGTACGCCTGCTGGTCAGGTATTGGCTGTATTGTTGGTGGGTCTGGAACATTTGTTACATTTAATGTGAAATTATTGCTGTCTGCTGTTGTATAGCCATCATTAACTGTAAGGAATACTTCCTCTGTTCCAAACCAGTCTGCTGCAGGATAAAAGCTTACCCAATAGGGAGCAGAGGCGCCGATAGTTATTGTTATATTTGTGTTGCCTGTTGATGAAAAAGCCATATTATCTCCGCATTCCACATAATCAGGGTCATAAAAATAATTATCCAGGCTTATGTTGTTGATTAAATCAGTGTCTTCATCCCAGGTTATGTTTCCTATTGTTTTATTCCATGTTGGGAGCCTGTTCACATTGGTTATGCTTAAGTTCCATGTCACGCTATCGCTTTCGCCCTCTAAATCAGTAACTTTAAGAGTTATATTCCTATAGCGCGGCTCGCAAAATCCTGTTGTTAAGCTCCAAGAGCCGCTTGTTTCATTAAAATTTGTTGCATTAACAACCCCGTCAACAATCCATGTTGCGGTTAAAACATCGCCATAAGGGATGTCAGGGTCTGATGCATTATATTCAAATGAGAAGCCAATAGTATTATTCTCTGTTGTTTCAGGTGTTAGGCTTTCTGGAGTCCAGTTTATTATATGAGGGGGGTCATTTACATTAGCAACACTAAAGACAACATTCTTTGTTACAGGGTCATTAATCCCGTCTTCAATACTAATGCCTACTGTATGGTTGCCTACATCATCATTTGTCGGGGTAAAGGAAATAAAGCCAGTGCCATTCATGCTAAAAACAAGCCAGTTGACCTCAGGAGCCTTGGAATTATCTGTAAATATGATTGTATCATTATCTGGGTCAGTTGCATTTATCTGGACCTCAAAAACCTGGTCTTGTGTTAAATTAAACCTTGAGGGAGGGGGGTCGTCAAAATAAGGAGGGCTGTTTGCAAAGCCTGTAACAAAGCCAGTTATGCTTGAGTTTAGGAAAAAATTTGCAAGATTAGTTGTGCTTTTGCCAATTCCCTGGATAAAATGCCCGGGCCCTTCCTCATTTATCAGGGCAATTGAGTATATAACGCTGATTACCAAAAACATAAGCATTATAGACTTTAACTGCTTTCTGCTTATCACTCTTTTTTTCATATTCATTTTTATATATTTAAGTTTTTTTGACCTTATCCAGCTCTTTTTCCTTTATTTTATCATATAGCCATACAATCCTTTTATAGATTTTCCTTTTTTCCTTAACAGGCAGCTCTTTGTAAAGCTCCCTTACCCTAATATAAGCAAGCTTGGCAGAATCAATATCTGATTCTCTTATTGAGTTTTTTGCTTTAATTAAGTCCTTGTATATCTCAAGGATTAACCTGGATTCCTTTTTGATTTTTTGCTTTTCTCTTAATCCCTTTTTCTTAATTTCCCTTTTTTCTGTTTTCCCTTCAATATATTCCTCTGAGCCAAACTTGACTATAATCCTTGCCTCATTAATCAGCTCCCTTAACTCCTTCTTTTTCATCCTGTAGCCCTTGTAGCTTACCTCAGATATTTTTTTGAAGAATGTTATGAGCATTATCCTTAATGCCACTGAAACCTTGTGTTTTTCTATTTCCTTGCATAATTCCTCGTGTGTAAACTCATATTCTATCTTCAGCAAGCTACTCAGGAAATCCCTGATTATTCTGACAAATTCCCTTGAAAGCTCTTCTACGCTCTTCTTATCAATGTCCTTTTCAAGCTTGTCTAATCTTGCTAGTATTGATTCCCTTACTTTTAATTCCTCTGGCACAATCTTTTTCTTTTTCTTAAATAATGCAGCTAAAGGCATAAATTTCATAAGTATCTTTGCGATGAAAGGCTGATAATACTTATGATATCTAACTATAACAAATACTATTGCTAAAATAAGCAGTATTATTAGTAGTATGGTTGGCCATACAGCTCTTCTGATAACAGCTGGTATTTCTATTTCAGCGCATGCAGGGCATGGCCCTCCGCAGTCAACACCTTCCTCGCATAAAACAGAGCCGTCAGGCATAACATGGCAATTTTTTATTCTATCAAAGCAGCTTGGGCATGCAGGGCATGGCCCTCCGCAGTCAACACCTTCCTCGCAGAGCAAAACCCTGCCAAGCATCTTGTGGCAGTTTTGTATTCCATCATCACAGGTTGGGCAAGGAAGGCATGGCCCTCCGCAGTCAATCCCTGTTTCACCCTGGTTTTGTATCCAGTCATCACAAGTTGGGCATGCAGGGCATGGCCCTCCGCAGTCAACACCTTCCTCGCATAAAACAGAGCCGTCAGGCATTACGTGGCAGTTTTTTATAAGGTCATAGCATGTTGCAACATAATCACATTCCCTGCTTTCAAATGGCCTCTGAAACTCTGTTCCGCAATCAGCAAGGTCAATGCAGGTTCTTACTTCTATCCCTGATGGAAGGCAGTTGCTCCATTCACTGCACTCCCATAATTCCTCGCAGATTATTCTTATTCCTCCACCCCCTCCTGCAGAAGGCGGCGTAGGAACAGGCCTTGGGACATGTATCACAAACAAATAAACTATATTGCTTTCTGCCCTGGCATTATGAGGGTCATATGCATAAAACTTTACTGTCCTGTTGCCATAGAAATTTGCATCAGGAGTGTATGTAATAACATGTGTTATATTATCTATTGAAACATCAATATTTGGGACTCCTGTACTGGTGTATGTTAATGTTTCTCCATCAGGCTCCAGGAAATAGTCATCAAGGTCGCGGCCTGTAAGAATTGTGTTTTCATTCCATGTTTCATTCGGCATGTTTGATATCAATACAGGAGCCCTGTTGGTTATAGTAAAATTGTTTGTCTTGCTTATGGTTCCTAAAGGATAATGGCTGTCAAGGAGGAACATGGAAGCATTGCAAAAAACAAGGTAATCAAAAGTTCCAACTGAGCTAAAAGACCTGCTGTATTCATACAGCAAAGAGCTGTGGTTAAAATTCATATCAGCAGGAGAGGTATAGCTTCCTGTCAGGTTAAACCTGATATTGCAGTATACTGATGTTCCATTAATGGGATTACTATAAGCGCTGTCGCTAAAGTTAGCAAAAAACATTATATCTTGATTTACGTATTTTGCAGTATCTTCTGTCTGGTCCCATATCTCCAGCCTCATGGTTGCATTTTCAGCAGCAGAATATGCATTGTCAAAATTTGTTACGCTAAATGTTAAATTGCCATTGGAGTAACTTATTATTGTGCATTGAGAGCTTGAGCAATTTTCACCATCTGCTAAGACAATTGGCTGTATAAAGCTCAAGTTATATAATGTTAAGATTGCTGATCTGCTTAAGCATGGCAGTGCACTAATGGATGCATTAAGGCTTAAATAGTTATAGGATATATTAATGTATGAGTCAAGGTCAGCATCATCAAAGTTGATTGTTTGATCAGAGAAATTTATTAATCCTTTGTCTGGAGTGCCAATTGTTGCATTTTCTATTGCTGTCCAATCTCCTAAGATTAATGGATTTGCAAATTCTGAAAAATTAGTTGTTAGATTATTTTTGAAATTATCCCATCTTGGCTCAACATCAATATTGTTGATTGAGAAATAAGAGTCAGAGCCGTCGCTGCCGAAAATTCCTTCGCATACAGAGTTGTTGCTATAGGCTTTGGCAAATATCTTATAGTTGCAGTTCCCATCGGCCGCTGTTGTTGTGTCCCAGCTGTGGTTATAGTATATATCGCTTTCATCAGCATCAGTTCCAATAAGGTGCTCAAAATCAGCATAACTAAAAGTTACATTGATATCTTCATCTTCCTCTGCTTTTGTTGCGCTTGCATTAACAACTATTATTCCGTTTACAACCTCCCCTCCATTAGGGTAAATAATATATACATTTGGAGGGGTTTTTCCCAAGCAAAAACGAATTGTGGCTGTGTCCAGAGCACTGCCTGTTATTTTAAATGCAGCAAAGGGAGCTTCTGTATTTTTATAAATAATCCAGTTAAAAAATACAGATGTAAGCATAAATAATATTGCTAATAAGGCAACTATATTATTTGAAAGATGCCTTTTGCTCTTTATTTCTATCCAGCCATTTTCTCTTTCCTTTTTTTTTGTTTTATCCCCTTTCATTTATCCTCATGAATTTTTGGATAGAGTATCTGACATGCCATGTTTCAAAAAACTCTTTCAGCTCATCCAGCATATTTATTGGAATCAGGACATTGTTTCTTCCGACAGCACTCCCTTTTAATGAGTCCAGAAAACCTTTCTGGCCTTTCCTTCCCTTAAGCGCATAGCCAAAAAGGGTTTTTCTAGAATGGTTAAGTATCTTTAAATCATATGTTAATAAGACAATGGTTTCTACATTAAGCATTTTACTGACAAGCTTATTATTTTTTATGCTGAATCCGTTCTGGACTAAATCCAGAAAAAGCGGGCCTTTAAGCAGGTCATCAGCAGGAAGAGGAATGATATTTGCTTTCACATTTTTTTTATTGAAGATGCTATTTATTTTTAGAATTATATTCTTGTTATAGCTGCTGCCTCCCCGGAAAACTATTGCCAAACTAATATTGCTGGTCTTTTCTTTTCCAGCACACCCCAGCGGAACTACGTCAATAACCTCTTTTTCCCTGCAGATTTCCCTTAACTTCTTTATCTCTTTCTTGATCTCTAGAAACATCTCTTGTTTATTATCAACATAACTAATATATAAACCTTTTGTTGTTGATTATCAACTAGGTTTATT
>Ga0136653_10001591_pt1 | contig 12301 bp, 13 predicted proteins | sample LakKivw275mmetaG_FD_94866 | JGI IMG/M metagenome (GOLD analysis project Ga0136653, IMG submission 94866) | Anoxic lake water microbial communities from Lake Kivu, Rwanda to study Microbial Dark Matter (Phase II) - Lake Kivu water 275m metaG... | ecosystem: Environmental > Aquatic > Freshwater >... | reverse complement strand
GTCTCTGACTTCATCGATATTGTTTACCTCCGCTGTTACAGTTCGCACACCCAGGAAAAGCCTCCACGGCCCGATGAAATTGATATTGACTTTAGCCAAAATTTCACCTTATGGTTGCAGGTCTATAGTGCAGACATTATAATCTGTTTCTATGCCATGTCAACAGTCTCGTGACACAAGAAGTCGGTTAATGATAAATTTTGTTTCATCACACGTCGAGCGAGTAGTCGCTCGATTGTTGGCATCCATTGAATTTCCTCAGCTTTTCAGTGGTCTGATTTTCGGGCAAATTCTATACTGTTCTTTGTAAGGGTGAGATTTATTTTAAGGGGAAGCAAATAAGCGGCTTGACTGCTGCAAAGATAGCATCCTTGGGTATTATCCAGATTCCTGAAGGTAGAAAGATTTTCCCTTTACTGACAGTCAGGGAGAATTTGCAGGTGGGAGCTTATCTGCGAAAAGACGGGAAAGAGGTACACAGGTCGCTGGAGAAAGCGCTGGCTCTTTTCCCTGTCTTGAAGGACAAGCTCCATGCCAAGGGTCGAGCGGCTAGGTGGCGGGCAGCAGCAGATGCTGGCTGAAAAGATAAAGGAGATTAACCGTGAAGGAATGACGGTGGTGTTGGTGGAACAGAACGCACGTCTCGGGCTTATGCTGGCATCCTATGGTTATGTGTTCGGGAACGGTGAGCTAATATTGCAGGGCAAAACTTCGGGCCTGCTTAACAATGAGGATGTGAGGAAAGCGTATCTCGGAGTTTAGAAGTGCGTAGCAGCCAGTGGCTGGTCTTGGAAGCTTTTATGGAGGCTGTTGACAGATTGGAGGAATTAAATGCAGGATTATTCGTGGTTTAAGAGCTATGACCCTGGTGTACCGCATACGCTGCAGCCCTATCCGGAAATCACGGTTCTTGATGTTCTTGCTGATGCTGTGAGGCAGAGACCAAACCATCCCGTAGCCATCTTTCAGGGAAGGGAGGTATCCCTCTGCGAGGTGGAAGAACACAGCAATGCAATGGCTGCAGCGCTCATTGCCAACGGTGTTAAGAAAGGGGACAGGGTAATATCTCTTTTTCTAAATTGCCCGCAGAGCTTTATTGCCTTCTTTGCCATCTGGAAGGTGGGAGGCATTGTGGTACCGCTTAATCCATTTTATACGTCGTTTGAACTCGAGCGCTCGATAAATGATGTCGAAGCTGAGGTGGCAATAATAGGCTCGACGTATTATAAGACAATCAAATCCTTCCAGCCTCACACCAGGCTGTGCCTGGTGATTGTTTCAGATCTGGATACATATGCTGAGTTACCATCGAAGAAGGAGGGTGATTCGGTCAAGTTGGAAAAAGGAGATGTCTGGTGGAGCGATCTGACAGATAAGTATAATGGCGCACCACGTCCTGCCTCAAAAGTGGACAAATCGGATACCGCGCTCATATTGTTTAGTGGCGGTACCACGGGCATACCCAAAGGTTGTATGTGCAGCCATCATTCCATTGTCATTACCGCCACGTTTCTTAGAGCGTGGTACAAATCGGTGATAGTGGAGTGGCAGGACAAAGCGCTGGTGCCGCTGCCATTGTTTCATTCCTTCGGCATTTACGTTGCCTTCGGGGTGTCCCTGATGGTTCATGCCACTCAGGTACTTATTCAAAATCCGCGAGATATTAAAAATGTAGTCGATTCAATAAGAGACTACAAGATAGCCAGTGTCTCAGTTACCCCCACAACGTTGATAGCGATTTTGAATTACCGTGGCCTGAAGCCGGGTGACCTGAAGTCGTTAATCAGAGTAGGTTCAGGCGCGGCTCCGTTGATGTCCACCACCAAACAGCAATTTGAAAAATTGACCAGCGGGCCCATTATAGAAGGATACGGATTGACTGAATCAGGAATTGTTGGCGCTAACTTCCCGTTTAGAGGGAAATGGAAGCAGGGCTCGGTCGGTGTGCCGTCAATCGACGCCGTAGTACGCATAGTGGATCTCGAAACCGGCACCAGGAACCTTAAGCCAGGGGAAGAAGGCGAGGTCACTATCAAGGCGTTACAGCTAATGCAGGGATATTGGAAACGCCCTGATGAAACAGCAGAGACCTTGCGTAACGGGTGGCTGTATACGGGTGACATCGGCTACATGGACGAAGAGGGTTTTCTATTCTTGACATCGCGAAAAAAGGACCTCATTAAGTGTGCTGGATTCCAGGTCTGGCCGCGCGAGGTGGAGGAGATACTCACGATGCATAATGCGATATCCGAAGTATGCGTTGCCGGAATCCCCGATCCCCGTCAGGTGGAAGCGGTTAAAGCATGGGTGGTGCTCAAAGAAGGACAATCAGCGACGCCGGAAGAACTGCAGCGATTTTGCCGGGAGAAGTTAACAGGCTATAAAATTCCCAGGTTCTTTGATTTTCGCAAGGACTTACCCAAGACACTGGTGGGTAAGGTATTGCGCAGGGTGTTACAGGATGAAGAGAAAGCTAAGCAGACCGGTAATCAATTTTAGCAGTTGTTCACACCTTATCACAAAAAATAAGGGATAAATTTGAACCGCGACCAATTATAAGTATTGAATCTAAAGTATTTAATGATAAACCGCTTATTATTGTTAGTGCAGAGCGAGCGAAATATTCCATATCATGAATATGATGGCAGAGCTTGGATTAGAGAGGGTTATGCCAATCGCTTACTAAGTCTCTCTGAAAAAGAAATGCTTGTGCGGAAGAGAAATAGAGATAAGCATCAAGAGCCCTGGAAATGTGACCAGTGCGGGACTTTAGTTGGAGTGTTGCACATGCTCGAGATCTCGAGCGAGGGAATGAAAAAGACATATAAGTGTGGGTGTGGTGGTGAATTTTGGCCAGCCACATAACGAAGCCTTGCAGCTGACGCTAACATAATGGCCATGATGAAACAGAAGTCAGTCTTTTGAAAATAATTGAACCCCCGGTCTAAATTGAATGGACAAATTCGTGCCAAAATTAGCTACGATTTGTAAGCTTTTGCAAGCAGTTGGTAGCGGGGGTTGGTTTTGAACCAGCGGTTTTCGGTTTCTGAGTTCAACTTTCAGTCTGTTTAGTCCTCATCGGTTTTTTCCCGGCAATACAGCCATCGTCTTTTAGCCTTACTTGCCGGGTAGCGGCACCAGGGAAGCACTGATTCTGCAACATTTACTTACCGGCCAGGTAATGGCTGACACGGTTGGCGGCGTTTTCCCGGATGTTAAAGTAATAGAAGGGGTAGTCGAAGCTGTGGTAGATGCCCACACCGAACGATTGAGTTCCTGGCGGAAGTTTGGCGGGGTCCACACTGCAGATTACAACGCCACGGTCCTTATTGACCTGTGCATTAGCGAAATCCTTTACCAGCGAGAAATTACCTTGGGCATCGGGCATGTATGATCCCAGGCTTTGTTCAGCCGTGGCCTCGGTCTCTTCCGTGGTCCAGATGATGGGGTTGATGGCGATTGCGCCGGGCAGCAGCACGGGGCTCTTTCCCTGCACCACCGGCGCTTCCGTATTGTACGAAGCGATCACTCCGGTATCATCAGGGCTCTGGGCAAACTTCAGGTGTGGATTCTCGCTGAGGAAATCCGCGGTTACGGAATAGCCGATGACATAGGCCGCAATCATCCTCGAATATACGTCAGGATGCTCCTTCATGTACTGGGACAGCACATACAGCAGCAGGTTCGAGCCCTGTGAATGCCCGGCGAGGATAAAGGCGCGGCCATCGTTGTAGTTTTCAAAGTAGTAGTCGAGCGCGGCGAACACATCAGCCCTGGGGATGCCTGAGAGCATTTTGTCCTGCTCATCCAGCGGCAGGGAAAGGCTGGTATCTGCATCCACCTGCCTGTAGTAGGGGGCGTAAATATTTGCGACAGTCTCAAAGGCAGTGGCCTGGTAGCTGTAGGTGAACTTTGCGCCCTTGAGCATGGAGGGATTATCAATCTCGCAGATAGTGGGGTCGTCAGGATTCACCTTCTTCCACGCCGTCGGATACAGGTAGAAGACGTCTACCTGTTTATCGATATTTGTAGGCACTGCGAGCCAGTGACCGGGTACCGAGTAGTCGGTAGCCTTAACTGTTGCAGTCTGGCTTCCGCATCCAGCCAGCGCCAGGGCGGAAAGCGACACAGCCAGCAATACAAACAGGAAATTTCTATATTTCATCTTCACGTTCAATTTTGTAGATATCGTAATGATTATTATACCAGAACTAGCAAGACACGACCTGATAGGCGTACTTAATATTATTAGATAATAAAAAAGCCCTGCCTTTTTGTTTCGATATTAAAAATTGGTAGCGCATACGGGATTCGAACCCGTGATCTCCGCCTTGAGAGGGCGGTGTCCTAAACCCCTAGACGAATGCGCCTTGTACTACCAAATACTAGTCTGGCCGTCCACCCAGGATTCGAACAGTTTATCAAACCCTCGCCACGTTTGTAAAGAGACTAAAACTGCTGCAGGTGCTGGATGAGATGCTTCTTCAAAAATACGAGTTCGGGAACTGTTCTGACTGTCCCCCATTAGTATACTCGAACTCAGGCACATGCAAAGGCGCCTAAAAGTTTCATATATTGAACAATTTGGGTTGCCACCTGGTGCAAAGCCGACAAAAGTTGGCTACTTTTTGTACAAATCTCGCCTTGTTCACTGCTACACCTTTTAGTATTTAGATACTTCCATCCCCTCCATCTTGCCGGTTACGGTAAAGACGACACGCTCACAGATGTTGGTGACTCTATCTGCGGTGCGCTCCAGGTTGTGTGCCACCCAGATTAGGCGTGTCGCCCTGGTTACAGTTCTGGGGTCTTCCATCATAAAAACGAGCAGCTCTCGAAAAACCTGGTCATACAGATTATCAATGTCATCATCTTCAGCACTTATTTGTCTAGCAGCGTCGGCGTCATGTTCGACAAAAGCATCAAGGCTCTTATGTAGCATATTTGTAGCTTTTTCCGCCATGCGCGGTATATCAATCAAAGGCTTTAGTGGAGGTTCATCGCCTATCATTATGGCGATTTTAGCAATTCCTCCGGCATGGTCAGCTATTCTTTCGAGGTCAACTATAATATATAGAACTGCAATAATTATTCTTAGGTCGCTGGCCATCGGTTGCTGCGTGATTATAAGCTCAGTGCATTTCTCCTCGATTTCGTAGCGCTTCAGGTCAATCTCGCAGTCAGCATCGATTACCTGCCTTGCCAGCTCTAAGTCCCTCTTTTTCAATGCTTCTATAGAGCGACTTATGGCCTTTTCCACCATGCTACCCAGAATCAGCACATCATCCTGAAGCTCGTGAAGGTGGCGCTCAAAACTTGTTCTCGGCATTTTTGGTTCCTCCTTAGCCAAAACGGCCTGTGATATAGTCCTCTGTTCTTTTGTCTTTCGGTAGACTGAAGAGCTCAGCAGTCTTGCCATACTCAATCATCTCTCCCATAAGGAAAAACCCGGTCCATTCAGATACGCGCGCTGCTTGTTGCATATTATGAGTAACAATGACAATAGTGTAGTTTTTCTTTAACTCCTGCATCAACTCCTCGATTTTCATGGTGGCTATAGGGTCGAGAGCAGAGCACGGTTCATCCATAAGTATGACCTCCGGCTCTACAGCGAGGGCACGGGCAATACATAGCCGCTGCTGCTGCCCACCAGAGAGTGCTAGTCCCGATTTATCCAGGTCATCTTTTACCTCATCCCATAAGGCTGCTGACCTAAGGCTTTGCTCCACTATATCCGCCAGTCTGGTCTTGTTATCCATGCCCAGCATACGAGGACCAAAGGAGACGTTCTCTAAAATGGACTTGGGCAAGGGGTTTGGTTGCTGGAATACCATACCTATTCTTTTCCGCACCTCGACCACATCTATGTCAGGTGCGTAAATATTGACTCTGTCCAGAAGCACCTCACCTCTTATGCGGCTTCTGAGTATCGTGTCGTTCATACGGTTTAGTGAACGGAGAAAAGTGGATTTTCCACATCCTGAAGGTCCCATAAGTGCAGTAATTGAGTATTCTCTAATGTCCAGGTTAACCTTTTTCAATGCCTGCTTGTTGCCGTAGAAAAAATCAAGCTCTCTTGCTTCTATCTTTGGATCCATTTATCTACCTGCCATTCTAACTCGGAAACGTTGTGCCAGCCAGTTCGTAATGCCGTTAATAATCAGGATAATGACAATCAACATTATACCTGTAGCCATAGCTTTGTCCAGAGCTCTTGTCTCCATGGCCAGGTAATATAAGTGTAGAGCTAAAGTACGACCGCTGGAGAACAGTGAGGTCGGCATGGCGGCGCTGCTGCCCATGGTGACATATAAGCATGCAGTTTCACCTACGGCTCTGCCGATGCACAAGATAACAGCAGTGATTATGCCAGGCAAAGCTGCTGGCAGGACAATTCTAGAGACAGTCTGCCACTTCGTAGCCGCTAGAGCCAGCCCCGCCTCTCGATAAGAATTGGGTACTGTCTTAAGAGCCTCTTCAGAAGTCCGAATCAATGTTGGTAGTACCAGACACGCCAGAGTTAACGCCCCAGACAATATGGAAAAACTGAAGTGCAAGACGGTGACAAACAGGGCGAAGCCAAAGAGCCCGAAGATAATGGATGGCACCCCGGCCAGTGTTTCGACTCCATATCTCATGAGCCGGGTTAGCCAGTTATCGGTGGCGTATTCCGACATGTATATGGCAGCGCCGAGGCCCAGGGGTGTAGAAATCACAATAGTGAGTGCTACCATATATATAGTACTGACTATGGCTGTGGAAATGCCTCCTTCACCGCTAAGTCCACCCTGTGGTGCTGTAACCAGGAAATCCCAATTGAATTGGCTTATCCCCTTAGATAGAACGTAACCAATGATGAGCGCTAGAACCAGCACAGTGAAGATGCCGGCTAGCCAGATTACACTGAAGACTATTCTTTGAGTTGCCTTTGCCGATAGTTTCACATGCGCCTCCGGGCTATAAAAGCCAGGCTATTTAGCCCCATAATCAGCAGGAAGAGAACAATTCCGGTGGCAAATAGAGCATTTTCGTGAAGACCACCGGCATACATTATCTCAACAGCGATATTACCGGTTAAGGTTCTTGCCGGGTCTAAGGGCGAGCTCGGAATGATTATGGAATTGCCTATAACCATAATCATGGCCATAGTCTCGCCTATAGCCCTGCCCATAGCCAGTATTACGGCAGCCATAATGCCTGAGCGTGCTGCCGGCAATATGACATGCCAGATGGTCTGCCAATGGTTAGCACCTAAAGCCAGGGCGCCTTCTCTGTAGCTCAAAGGTACAGCTCGTATGCTATCCTCACTGATGCTGACCACAGTGGGCAAGACCATTATTGTAAGCACAATGACCCCAGCCAGAACACTGTAACCATTGCCACCGATCTCTCGGATAAGGGGGACAAGTACTACCATGCCCACCAACCCGTAAACAACCGAGGGTATGCCGACAAGCAATTCTATTGCACTCCTGACCACGCCACGGATTCGATAGGGAGCAACCTCAGCCAGGAAAATAGCGCAGGCGATGCCTAGTGGCGCTGACAGAAGCAAAGCACCGATGGTAACATATATCGATCCCACAATCATGGGCAAGATGCCGAATTCGTTAATTCCCGGGCGCCAGACGTCGCCAAACAAAAATTCGAAAACGCCAATGACACGAAAGGCAGGTAGACCTTGCTGGATGACGAAAATACCGATGAGAAAAACGATTAAGATAGCTGCCAGCGCAGTTAGAAACACTCCCCGGCGGGATAGGACGTCCATCATCTGGCGAGATATTTTTGGCATCTTACTATCTAAGTCATATTAAATGGTTAACCGAAGTGAGATTCGTGTAGAATCTCACTTCGGTGGACTATATATTAAAAAGAAGTTAATGGCTTTTTAGTTGCAAGTCATGAGAGAGCTGCTATTTTGCGCTTAGGTAACCTTCCTTCTCGATTATAGCCTGCCCCTCACTACCGAGACAAAAGTCTATAAACTCCTTAACCAGACCGGTCGGCTGTTCCTTGGTCAGGAAAAAGAGAGGACGGACGATTGGATATTTGCCAGCCTTGCAGTTTTCTTCAGTCGGGGCGATACCGTCGATAGGCAGAGCTTTGACTGTATTATCAATATATCCCAGGGAAAGGTAACCAATCGATAGGGGTGTTGTTGATACCGATGTCCTGAGGGCTCCGTTGGATGGCTGGAGTATAGCCCTTTCGGTAATCAAGGTCTTACCCATCACCATTTCCTCGAAGGCGGTTCTGGTGCCAGAACCTTCCTCTCTGGAAATGACAGTGATGGTGGCATCAGTTCCACCAATCTGGTTCCAATTGGTAATCTCGCCAGCGAAAATTTTCACCACCTGTTCTTTGGTCAGTCCAGTTACAGCATTACCGGGATGTACAATTACGGCGATACCGTCACGGGCTAATAGATGTGTCACCAGTTTGGGCTCATCGGACTTAAGCTCTCTGGAAGCTGCGCCTATATCTACAGTCCCATCAGCCGCAGATTTGACGCCAACGCTTGAGCCTCCACCCTGAATGATTATGCTAACATCAGGGTTCTTCTGTTTGAAAGCAGAGGCCAACTTTTCCGCCACTGGCTGAACGGTCGTCGAGCCGGCTTCAGTTATAGTCCCTGATGCAGCCTGACCGCAGCCAACAAGGGCTAAGGCAATCAGAATCAAACAGGTTAACGATGTCAAAACCCCTGCCCTTTTTACTTTGTTATACATTTTTTCTCCTTTCAACTAAATTGGTTCCTTTTGTAGATATTATGCTGTTTTCAGTTGTAATTTAAGTTGCACAGGCCTCCTTATTAATTCTCTTCTTTTACTTCTATTACGGCTTGGCCGTCGCTTAGTGGCAACCGGGCCGTTATAAGGATAAAGCGCTTCGTTGTCATATCGCTGTCGCCACATTTTTCACCTCTGTGCTTGTAATACTCTCTTTAATCAGTCTTTTTACTTTAGCCTCTACTTCATCGCGAATATCCCTCACCTTTTCAATCGGTTGTCCCTCAGGGTCCTCCAACTGCCAGTCTTCAGTCGGTGCCATGGTGGCGGGACAAACGCCCTCAGCACCACAACCCATGGTTATAACCATATTGGCGCTATCCAGAATCTCAGAAGTCAGTGCCTTAGGGCGCCGGGAGCTTATATCTATGCCTATTTCTCTCATAGCTTTGGCTACAGTCTGGTCAACATGACTTGCCGGTTGAGTTCCTGCAGAAAGAGCCCCGGCTTTTCCAGCGGCGTAATGATTGAAAAAAGCTTCAGCCATCTGGCTCCGGCCTGAATTGTGCACGCAGACGAACAACACCTTTTTCACTCGATTTGGTTATAGAGCGCCCAACCTTAGCTCTATCTCCTTATTAACAGGATAATGGGCGGAGTTTAATAGCGGTTTAAGGTTTTGTTAAGGCTGTGTTAAATGTTGGAGACTGTCCTTTGTGGATTTACTCAAGTGGTAAAGTAAAGAAAAATGTGGAACCTTTACCTTCCTTGCTCTCGGCCCAGATATTGCCGCCGTGTGCCTGAATGACATGCTTGGCGATGGCCAGGCCCAATCCGGCACCTTCCCCTGCTCGAGCCTTGTCCGCTTTGTAAAAACGCTCAAAAATGCGGGGTAGGTTCTCCTTAGAGATACCGATGCCTGTATCGGATACCTTTACCAGTACCGAATTTTCTGAAAGTTCTGTCGAGATATTCACCTTCCCATTCTGAGAAGTGAACTTTATGGCGTTGTGGGCCAGATTGGTTATCACCTGATATATACGGTCTCTGTCACCTCGGACAGGAGGAAGGTCATTGAATAGCTTAGCCGACAAAGCCATATTTTTTCTTTCTGCCTGCGGCTTGAACCGAGCTACGGCATCATTTATCAGCGAGTTCAGGTTAAACGCCTCTGACTTCAGGTCACCACTGCCGCCTTCTATGCGTGACAGTTCTGTAAGTTCTGTCACCGTCTGCATCATTCTGTCTACCTCATTATCAATCTTGGACAGGAAGTCCTTTGCAGTCTTCTTATTGTTAATAGCTCCATCCTTCAGAGTTTCGACTATAGCCTTGATTCCAGCCAGAGGTGTTCTTAACTCATGGGATATGTTGCCCACAAGCTCACGTCTCACAGTTTGCAGGCTTTTTAGCTCGGTAAGATCCTGAAACAGGAGCAGAGAGCCGGTCAGTCCCTCGGTCATAAGCGGCACAGCGATGACCCTGAGAAACCGCTTACCTGGCCCGAAGTCGAGTTGCGTGGTTTGTTCCTCAACTTCTTCGAGACACAGCTTCAGCGTCCTGTCTATTTCATAGTCTCTGATTGTTTCTATTAGATGTTTGCCGATTGCTTTATCTTCCTCAAAGCCCAGAATATGCTCAGCAGCATGGTTAGCCAATAGTAATCGACCTTCGTTATCCGTCATTACGACGCCATCGGCGATATTCGAAAGGATGTTTGCCAGTTTGCTCTTATCTTCTGATATTTCTGCTACCAGGTTCTTAAGGCTAAAGGACATCTCATTAAAGGCCCTGGCTAATTGGCCTGATTCATCGCTTGTCAGAACCGGAATCTTTTGTTCAAGTTCTCCTGCGGCGATTTTATTGGCAGCCCTGGTTAGCTGTTTTATTGGCTGGGTAGCCCTACGGGCAATAATTGCCGATGCCATTATTACCAGCAATGTTGCAATTGCCATCGACAGTGCAATGCTGGCAATTAGAATATTTACTGATTTTTCAACCTCAGCCAATGGCAAAGCTGTTCTGACAAATCCTACAATTTGACCATCCAAATTGACAGGCACGGCGACATACAACATTTGCTTCTCCAAAGTGGTGCTGTACCGCGTGCTGGCAACAACACTGCCAGCCAAGGCCTGTATCACTTCGGGACGCGTAGCATGGTTGTCCATAGTCTTGGGATCATGGTCTGAATCTCCCATAACTGTACCGTCCTTGGCAATGATAGTGACTCTGGTACTGATCTCGGCTCCTGTCGTTTTTGCCAGCTTATCAAGTCCGCTCATGTCGGAAGCTAGAAAGCCGGGCAGGCTAGCTTGAGCTATAAGTTTGGCTTCTTCTTCGAGTTGCATACGCAGGTTATCTATTTGAGTATCCCGGACAAAGTCAACCAGATAAAATCCCAGAGCACCCATACTGACCAGGACAATCAGGATGAAAGGAATTGTTATTCGCCACTGAATACTACGAAACAAATCAACCTTCCAGCTTGTAGCCGACGCCTCTCACTGTGATCAGCCGCTTGGGTTTTGCCGGATTAGTCTCTATTTTTTCCCTGAGCCACCTGATATGGACATCCACAGTGCGAGTACCCCCGACATAATCATAGCCCCATACCTTCTCCAGCAATTGCTCTCTGCTGAGTACCAGCCCTCTGTTTCTGGTCATAAAGGCCAGTAAATCGAACTCTTTTTGGGTCAAGTCCAGATTTATACAACCAAGCGTGGCTCGACGTCTTGGTGTGTCGATTTCAAGATTGCCGATATTGACCTTTGCCTCTTCAGGAGGCTTTATCCCTGCTATCTTGGCTCGTCGTAGCATTGCTCGCACGCGGGCAAGTAGCTCTCTCATGCTGAAAGGTTTGGTCATGTAATCATCAGCACCGATTTCAAGGCCGACTATCTTATCAATCTCCTCCCCCTTCGCCGTCAGCATCAAGATAGGCACGGTCATGTCTTTTCGTAGAATACGGCACACTTCAAGACCGTCAAGCTCAGGTAGCATTACATCGAGGACAATTAGCTCTGGTTTTTCGCTTCGGGCCATTTCCAGAGCCTGGGCGCCATCAGTGGCAGTGACCACGTTGTAGCCATCTTTTTGTAGATTATACTTGAGGACGTCTGATAAAGTCCTATCGTCTTCAACCACAAGGATTTTGTTGCCAGTCATCTTGTTCCCCAATACCAGTATAATGCTGGCCAATTAGCTTAGCAAGTAGAAAAAGACGAAAGTCATATATTTTTAACCAGTCTAATGTTTAGAGAAAGGCGAGGAGGTGTCGCAAAGCTGGGATAAGCTGCTTTTTCTCAAAGAAAAGTTCGGAAAGTTTTATGACTGGCTGGGGATCCAGGATTCGAACCTGGCCTTACGGATCCAGAGTCCGCTGTCCTACCGCTAGACGAATCCCCAACCTGCAGGGATTATAACAGAGGGCTATATCTATGACAACCGTTATAGCAAGTTTATGAGGGCTGGGGTTTTTAGATTTTCTATCTTATAAAATGCGATGTTCCCTCAACATCTGGCATTTTGGTGATTGTTTTAAGACTTTACATAGTTATTACTAAGTT
>Ga0136653_10001587_pt1 | contig 12309 bp, 13 predicted proteins | sample LakKivw275mmetaG_FD_94866 | JGI IMG/M metagenome (GOLD analysis project Ga0136653, IMG submission 94866) | Anoxic lake water microbial communities from Lake Kivu, Rwanda to study Microbial Dark Matter (Phase II) - Lake Kivu water 275m metaG... | ecosystem: Environmental > Aquatic > Freshwater >... | reverse complement strand
GTGCTGGAGTACTGGAGACTGGATAGCCAACTTGCAAACCAACGATCTCTACGGCTTGGCTGCCCGGCAGCGGGCCCCGATGTCCTCGCCCGCCATACGGCCAGCGCGGTTCCGCGTGCGGACAATTGCCGTTGGGGTGCTGTTCATGGTCATGAGAATGCAGATGCAAGTGGGAATCGGAAACTTGGTTCACCGCAACGCCTCGACGATCATCTTGACGTTGAATCGCATCAACCCCAAGTAGTCTTGTCCGGGCGAACCCGCTGGGCCAAGCGCATCGGTATAGAGAGTGGGCACGATTTTCACCCCGGCTTCTTCGGCGATCTTCAACGTCAGTTTGGGGTTGAGAATGTTTTCCGCAAAGATTGCAGGAATCTTCAAAGTGCGGATGCGATCGATGATTTCAGCAACTTGTCCTGCGGATGGATCAGAGGACTCGCTGCTGACGGAGCCAAGCACGCTGAGCACTTCGAAATCGTATCTGTCGGCCAGATAACCGAAGGTATCGTGAGTTGTCACCAGCTTGCGACGCTGAGCAGGAATGGATGCGGCTTGTTGTGTTATCCAGGCGTCCAACTCGTTCAGTTTTCCAACATAAGACAGTTGACGATCACGGTACTTTGCGGCGTGCGCGGGATCGGCTTTTTCGAGAGCCAATGCAATCGCTTCAACCATCAACTTGGCATTCTCAGGAAGGTGCCACACATGCGGGTCGATCTCGGTGCGAGATTCGGAAACCACTAATTCACGAGGCTTGATCGACTCCGTGACCACGACGCGTCGCGCAAGCGAGTTGCTGGCTTGGAACAGTCGCTCAAGCCACACTTCGAAACCCATGCCGTTTTCAAAGAGAATGTCCGCTTCCGCCAGTGCGACGCTATCTCGCGGCGTTGGTTCGTAGGTGTGTGCATCCCCTTCCGCTCCGACCAAGACGGTCAATTCGATTTCGTCTCCACCGATGCCTCGCACCCAGTCGCCGAGGATGCTGTAGGTCGCGACCACGCGAATCGGACGATTACCGGAGCCTTGCTCGCGGGTTGATTCACTCAATGCTGAACTCGGAACGGCTAGTTCCCGATCGCTGGGCGAGCAACCGCTGATGCAAATGATAGCCGCTAGCAGATAGCCAAAGAGGAGACCAATTGTTGTTTTCGAAATGCCCACAGTTGCCTCTCAAAGTACCCCTACATGAAGTCGGGCCGCACTTGCATAGGATATGCACATGCGATACTCTAATGCAATAGTGCGATTGAAATTGTGGCGTTTCACCATGGGGAGTGGCTGATGCTGGGACGACCTAAACGCGATGTGACTTTGATCCGGCAGATCAAGGAATGGGCATACGCATGTCTGCCGGTATCCTCCGAAGCGACGTTGAGTGTCATGGAGTTGGAGTGTCACGAACCGGGCTGTCCACCGTTGGAAACGGTGATTGCGGCGATGGAGGAGGGGAAAGGAACGCGGCAATGGAAGTTGCACAAGCCGATTCCAGATGTCACTCGTGCCGACCTAGACGAACTGGCGGCCAAGGAGCCTTCGGCGGGCCCCTAAGCATTTCCATTAAACCGAATTCTTTTTACCCAATACGGAGAACTGTCTTATGTCGATCGAGAATTCTACTGTTCCAGTGACTGTGCTCACGGGTTTCTTGGGCTCGGGAAAAACAACCTTGCTCAACCGCATCTTGTCGGAGAATCACGGCAAACGAATAGCCGTTATCGAAAACGAGTTCGGCGAGATTGGCGTTGACAACGACTTGGTAATTGGAGCCGAAGAAGAGATCTTTGAGATGAACAATGGGTGCATCTGCTGCACCGTACGAGGAGACTTGATTCGCATTCTCGGCAACCTAATGAAGCGTCGCGACAAGTTTGATCACATCATGATTGAAACAACCGGCATGGCCGATCCAGGGCCTGTGGCTCAGACCTTTTTTATGGATGACGAGCTGCGCGAGGCGCTTAGCCTGGATGGCGTTGTGACGCTGGTCGATGCCAAGCATGTGCTGCTGCACATTGAAGATAGCGACGAAGTCAAAGAGCAGATCGCTTTTGCTGATGTGATACTGCTCAACAAAGTTGATCTGGTTTCTTCGGCCGATCTCGATCAACTGGAAGCTCGAATTCACTCCATGAACTCGGCCGCCAAGATCTATCGCACGCAAGACGCAGTCGTGGACATGGACAAAGTGCTCAACCTCGGCGGCTTCGATCTGGATCGAGCTCTAGAAGTCGATCCTAAGTTCCTGGAACCGGAATATCCGTTCGAGTGGAGCGGATTGTTTGAGCTCGAGGCAGGCGATTATCGATTGGTGCTCAAGCCAGGCCCTGATCCTGCAATGAGTCTGAATTTCCGATCCGCGTCAGCAGCCAGTGAAGCGGCTATGCGCGATACGGTCGAGAAAGCGGTATTGGTTTTCTCAGATGACGAAGTGGCGTTGCAGACCGGTGCTGTCATCGAGCCGGGCGAGCAACTGAGTCAAATCGATCTCGAGGGGGATGAGCTGGTCTATACTTTGCGAGTTCCAGCCGCAGGCTCCTATGTGCTTTTCACCGAGCATCATCCCGACGAGTTCGAAGCGTTCGTGACGGATGGACAAGGCAATCGCTTAGACGCTCTGTTTACCCGCGAGTACAAGCCCGACCATGAGCACGATGAGGAGGTCACATCCGTCGGAATCAGCACCCCCGGCGATCTCGACCTCGAGAAGTTTCAGGATTGGCTACGTGATCTGCTTGCCAATCTAGGGCCCGATATCTTCCGTATGAAAGGGGTCTTGTCGTTCCGCGGCGCTAAGGAGCGTTATGTGTTTCAGGGAGTGCACATGCTCTTCGATGGTCGTATGGATCGACCGTGGCGTGAAGGTGAGCGTGCAAACTCGCTGATTTTCATTGGGCGTAATCTAGATCGCGAGGCACTCAACGCAGGGTTCAACGCATGCTTGGCTTAGACCTCTCGATGTTGAACAAGGGGCTGCTGGTTGAGTCGTGGTATGTCGCTCTAGGTGACTACATTATCGACTTGGGGTGGTCCCCTGATGCTTCCAGATTAGCCGCAGTGACGGTCGAAGGTCTGGTGTTCCTGATCGACAACCACGGCGAGTCTGCATACTTCAAGCTGCTGGGGCAACATGCTGGCGGTGCCAATGCGCTGTCGTGGCGCGCTGACGGAGGTGAGTTTGCGACGGCTGGCCATGACGGTTTGGTGAAGATCTGGGATGGCAAATCTGGCGTGCAATTATTTGAACTCGACGCTGGAGATCCCTGGGTAGCCAAGGTCGCGTATGCGCCGCGCCGCAGCGTGTTGGCCACCGCCGCCGGTCGCAACCTGAAGCTGTGGAACGAGCAGCGGCAGGCTTTCTATGAGTCATCGGACCACTCCAGCACCATCGCGGATGTGGGCTGGAATCCGGATGGTTCTGGGCTGGCCGTGGCTGCCTACAACGGGATTACCTTGCATGTCCCAGGTAAGCAGAGCCAACCCAGAAAGTATACGTGGAAGGGCTCCAGCCTAGTGTTGTCGTGGAGCCCAGATGCCAAGTACATGGCAACGGGTGAACAGGATTCGACGGTCCATTTCTGGCATGTGAAATCGGGGGAAGATGCACAAATGTGGGGCTTCCCCACCAAAGTTCTTGAATTGAGTTGGGATGCCAGCGGACGATGGCTGGCCACCGGAGGTGGTGCATCGATTTGTTTGTGGGATTGCAGCGGTAAAGGTCCCGCCGGCCGTAAGCCTCGGCAATACGATGCGCATACCAATAAGCTCACCCAAGTTGCGTTCCAGCCCGATGGCAACCTGTTGGCATCTGCTGATGCCGATGGTTTTCTTTTTCTGTGGGACCCCATCAAACATGAAAAAGTGATTGGCGGGCTTTCGCTTACATCCAGTGCCACCTGCATGCGTTGGTGTAAGGGGGGAAAACTTGCGGTTGGGCAACGAGATGGAAACGTCGTTCTGTTCGAACTCAGTTCGGCCTCCAAAGGTGGAAGCTAATGCGAGACGAAGCCTTTAGCCCTCAAGCGTTCAACGCTCAAACTCAAAAGCTTCGCTCTGCCGTCCAGCAGGGTGAAAGTTTGTCGACACGCCGAAGTGGACCGCTGGGGCAGATCTTCTTTTGCGATGGCTGCTGTTGTGGGCGATCCGAAAAGGGCTTTCCGCCATTGCCCAGAGAGATGATCAAAGAGCGCTGGAAGAGCCTGAAACTTAATGGCACGATCCAGTTGACCATCAGTGGCTGCTTAGGCCCATGTGACTTGGCCAATGTCTTCTATCTGCTGGGTTCTGATGGCGTCGGGCAGTGGTTTGGCGGACTTTCCGATCCGTGGCACTATGAGACGTTGATCCACTGGGCTAGCGAATGCCAACAAGCGGGGGAACTTTTGCCAATTCCGGCAACGTTAAATGCGCATCGTTTTACACGCTTTGATTCGGTTCCGATCGCACCTCAATTGTGCTCTTTAGGCGATCGGAAATTGCATGAAACGTCCTAACAAATCAGCTGCTCCAGCGTGAGGTAATTATGAACGAGCCCGATCCGATCATTCAGTGGTTCGAAACGGCACAGAAGGAGTCATCGTGATTGCTTTTTCAAGAGAGCTGCTGGAAGAGGATGAAAGGCCGGCTCCGGTGCTGATCGTAGCGCCACGCATGATCGTCGAGCAAGCAGACAATCAAATCGCGAATCGTGACGATTTTCCAAGCGAAGACGAGTTGCATGCAACTCACGTCGCGCGACTACAAACAGAGCTCGCCATGTTGCAACGCGCTTTGATTCGCTGTGGATTGCTTGAGAACGCAACGGGAAGCATCAAGGGTTAGGACCTGCGAAATGGAAATTCGACTCTATAACACGCTTACAAACCAAGTAGAACGGTTCGAGCCGCTCACCGCTGGCCGCGTCAAGATGTACAGTTGCGGTCCAACTGTCTATGACTTTGCCCACGTCGGCAATTTCCGTTCGTTTCTGTTCGCCGATCTGTTGCGACGTTTCCTCGAAGCCAGCGGCCTCGACGTTTGGCATGTCATGAACATCACCGACGTAGGCCACATGACCGACGATGCGGTGGCTGATGGCACGGGCGAAGACAAGATGCAGGTAGCGGCTCGTCGATTAAAGGAAGAAAAAAAGAGTGGCAAGGTGGAGGAAGGAGCGGTTGCCAACCCCGACGATCCGTACGAAGTGGCGGACTACTTCATGCATGCGTTCTTGGACGATGGCCGCAAACTGGGCCTGAAGGTCGCCAGCGAGTACCCGCACCGTGTCCCCAAGGCGACGCAGTTCATTCCTGAAATGCAACAGATGATTGCCACGCTTATCGCGCGAAAGCACGCCTACGTCAGTAGCGATGGCGTCGTCTATTTCAGTGTCGAATCGTTTCCCAGCTATGGCCAGCTCAGCGGCAATACGCTCGAAGCGCTGCGTGTCGGAGCCGGCGGACGCATCGATATCGACAACCAAAGCTGCAAGCGTCATCCAGCCGACTTCATGCTGTGGAAGCCCGATCCCAAACATATCATGAAATGGGATTCGCCATGGGGAGCTGGCTATCCAGGCTGGCATATTGAATGCTCGACCATGTCGATGCGCGTGCTGGAAACGGATGTCCTCGACATCCATACCGGTGGCGAGGATTTGATCTTTCCGCATCATGAATGCGAGATCGCGCAGTCTTGTGGAGCGACTGGCAACGAGCTCTTCTCGCGTTTCTGGATGCATGCTCGCTTTCTGTTGGTGGAAGGAGAGAAGATGTCGAAACGCAAAGGGAACTTCTTCACCGTCCGCGATATCTTGTCTGGCAAAGCGACTGGCACGCCCGTGCATCCCGCTGTGCTACGGATGGAACTGATCAAATCGCATTATCGCGCACACAGCAACTTTACGACGAAGGGGCTTACCGATTCTGCCAACACTGTCCGACGTCTCACTGAACTTGGCCAACGCCTGCGCGATGCCTCTAGCGGAGTCCCCAAGGAGATTGACCGAGCCGACCATCCGGTGACGAAGGCTTTTATGGGAGCATTGGCGAATGACTTGAATGTCAGTGAAGCGATGGCAGTAGTGCATGCTTGGATCTCGTCACCGGGAGAAGACCCTGCGGAAGCCTACGGAGTCTTGTTAGCGCTCGATCAAGTTTTAGGCATTTGGGAGATAGCAGCGAATGACTGCCAGGCTCACGATCCTGAAGGCGATATTGCAGCCGGTTTGTGCGCGATGATTGATGAAGCGCGTCGAGCACGGGATTTCTCTGCGGCCGACGCCCATCGCCAACGCCTGATTCAACTTGGTTATGAAGTTCGTTCATCCTCCGACGGAACCTCAGCCAAAAAGAAGCTCGCATGATTGAACTAAGCCAACTCACGAAAGTCTATGGTGAAGACGTGGTCGCTGTAGACCAGTTATCGCTCGCAGTTGGGCAAGGTGAGGTATACGGCTTATTGGGTCCCAATGGCGCAGGCAAGACAACAACGTTGCGGATGATTCTTGGATTGCTCCAACCGACTAGTGGCGAGGCGACAATTCTTGGATGCCGTGTTTCAAGTGATCCGCTTCGTATGAAACAACTGATCGGCTTGGTATCCGCCAGCGCGGGTCTTTATCAATGGCTTACACCGCGCGAGCTCTTGCAATATTTTGCGATCGGTTTTGGTCTCAGCCTGGAGCAGGCATTTCAGCGCACCCGCGAGTTAGCTGAGGTGATGGAGCTTGAACGCTTCTTGGATCGGCGGTGCGCAACCTTGAGCACCGGCCAGGCGCAGCGTGTCAACTTGGCTCGCGCCTTGGTGCATGACCCTCCGGTCGTATTGCTCGATGAACCAACACGTGGCCTCGACGTTGTCGGAGCCAAGATCGTATTCGACTATGTGCAACTACTAAGACGGTCAAACAAAGCGATCATCGTCTGCACTCATCAACTGGAGGAAGCTGAACGATTCTGTGATCGCTTTGGGCTACTCTATCGTGGCAAACTCCAGTACGAAGGGACTCTGGCTGAGTTGCGGGCGTCAACTGGACAACCGTCGTTGGTAGACATTTTTCTAAAGCTGCTGCGCGATGATGCAAGTGGCAATGGTTCCAGCAGTGTCGATTCAGCCAAGGAGGCTGTGCTGGCACAGTAAACCATGAACGACTCCCATACGAACATCAATACCGCAACCGATTCACAGACTAGCGTACAAGCAACAGATTCAAGGCAGACAGCTGTGCCATTCTCTTTTGGACAGCAATGGGAGTTTACGCTCAAGGAACTGCGTGAGACATTGCGCGATCGTCGTACGATTGTCACGCTGATGGCAATGCCCTTGTTGCTCTATCCCATGCTTGGGCTGGGGCTTCGCTTTCTTGCCTTCCAAGAGTCCTCGGATCAAAAGGTCGAGTACCGTTTGGCGATTGGTTCGGAGACTGAGGGAGCATGGCTTTCTGAAGCGTTGCAATTGGGCAATAGCTTACTCGCTGCGTCGAGCGAAGCCAAAGAACAGCAGCCAGCCCCGGATGTGCAACTATTGGTTCCAAACGATCCGTCGGAATTCGATCTTGAAGCATTGGTTAAAAACTCCGCAGCAGACGTGGGAGTTCGAGTCCAATTAAATGAAGCAAGTGTCGGCAACCAGTTTCCAGCTACCGCTCGTGTGCAGCTCTTGCAAAGTCGTGACTCAGTACGCAGCCGCGATGCAGCCGACTATGTACAGCAACGTCTCGCAGCAGCCAACATCGACTGGATTCGGCAGACTAGTGAACTCAATGGAAAACCGTTTCGTCTTCCAGTGGAGCAGATCCGTGTGTTGCTCGAACCTGCCGAAACCGGATCGGCCGTACTTGGTCTCTTGCCATTGATTTTGCTTTTGATGACGGTCACCGGAGGAGTCTATCCCGCGATTGACCTAACGGCGGGGGAGCGGGAGCGCAATACGCTGGAAACGCTGATGGCTTTGCCGGTTCCACGCTTTCGGCTCTTGTTAGCTAAGTTTGTGGCAGTGGTCGCTGTCACGATGCTCACCGGACTGATGAATCTACTGGCGATGAGCATTACGCTATATGCCTTGCAATTGGACAAGACCTTACTGGGCGGTGACGGCTTCACACTCGGTTTAGGGTGCAAGCTGTTCTTGGCACTCTCTGCCTTTGCGCTATTTTATTCGGCCGTGCTGCTGTTGCTCACCAGTTCCGCGAGGAGCTTTAAAGAAGCACAGGCGTATCTGATTCCGCTGCTACTTTTATCGATCGCTCCGGGACTGGTCATTCTGATGCCAGGTTGGAATCTTGCTAGCGGGACGGCTGCATTACCGCTGGTCAATATGCTGTTACTTTCGCGTGAATTGCTGGAGGGCACAATCACGCTATTGCCTGCGATGGTTGCGATTGTCTCGACGGTCCTGTACGGAGTGGCTGCGTTAGCAATGGCAGCTCAAGTGTTCGGCAATGATGCGGCTGCGATTGGCAGTCGAGGAGGTTGGAAAGACCTCTTGCAGCGCCCTAAAGACTTGTCTCAACAGCCGTCCATCACAGCGGCCTTGGTCGGCTTGGCTATTTTGTTCCCCGCCTACTTTGTCACCTCGGGGATCCTCTCGCGCGGCGACGCTCAGCCCACTGGGCGGCTTGGGTTGTCGGCAGCGATGACGATCGCCCTATTCGTCGGACTGCCCTGGTTGCTAATGCGTTGGCAACGTATCGACGTGCTGGCTGGCCTCGGGCTAAAGAAGACTTCTTGGCATTACTATGCGGCGGCCGGCATGTTGGGTATTGCTACTTGGCCTTGGATTTTCGAGTTGGTCGTTTTCGCGCAGAGTATCGGGATACGGGGAATCGATCTCTCACAAATTGAAAACGTAGAGACTCTGCTAGCAGGCTGGAGGGAAGTTCCCTTGTGGTTGATCGTAGTCTGTCTGGGGGTAGTGCCTGGAGTTTGCGAAGAGTGCTTTTTTCGCGGCTATCTGTTCAACGGTCTTAAGCAACACCTCAATGCTACTTGGACGATCGTCGTTTCCGCCGTCGCATTCGGGCTCTTCCATGTGGTACTTGCCGGAGGAGCCGCGCCGGAGCGTTTACTTCCCAGCACCTTGATGGGGTTGCTGCTCGGGTGGATGGCTTATCGTAGCGGCAGTATCGTACCGTCGATTGTCCTACATGCGATTCACAACAGCACGCTGCTGCTTGTCGTTCAATCTCGTGACCTGTTGGCCGAGTGGAACATAGGCCAAGTGGAACAAGTCCATCTTCCGTGGCTATGGCTGGCTGTCTCCGCAGGCGTTTTGGGGGTGGGACTGATGATTACCCGGTTGGCAATCAAGCCTGCGCCATTCTCGACCAAGGAACCGGAGACAATATGAATCAACCGACTCACCAACAAAACATATTCGGCGAACGATCGACCATTGAGCAAGTAGAGGAAGGAACAACTCTCGCGCCAAAGTTCGACGATGATGGGCTTATTGCTTGCGTGACGACGGACTTTGCTACTGGCGAACTGCTGATGCATGCATACATGACTCGCGAGGCTTTGGAGCGAACGATTGAGTCAGGCGAAGCACATTACTGGAGTCGTAGCCGCCAACAGCTATGGCACAAAGGATCCACCAGTGGATTAGTGCAGAAGGTTCGCGAGATGCGAATTGATGATGACCAGGATTGCGTCTGGCTGCGTGTGGACGTGGACGGAGGTGCGAGTTGTCATGTTGGCTACCGATCTTGTTTTTATCGCGCCGTACCTGTTGGTAAGCAGCGAGATGGCGGAAACGAACTGCGTTTTGCAGAGCAAGAAAAAGTCTTCGATCCTGTAAAAGTTTATGGCGACGCACCCAATCCAACACAGCTCTAAATCCCCCAATAACAACCTAATTGGAAAGACCGCTCATGAAAGTTGCTTACGTTTTTGCAACCAATATGGCCAGCACCTTTAAGCTTGCCACGATGATTTTGCCTCAGTTGGAACAGGGCAATCACGGAGCCCAGGTGATCGGCATGATGTTCTTCGATGACAACATCTACTGCCTGCGCCAAGGCGATCCCATTGGTGAACGGCTTGCGAAAGTTGCCAAGGAGCAGAACATCCTGTTGATGGTATGTGACCAGTGTGCCGTGCGTCGTGGACTGGCTGATGGTGAATTCTCGCAATGTGGTACCGGCGAAGTTCGCGCAAAAGGCTTCGTGGAGGGGGTCGTCGCCGGCTGCTTTCCGCAGTTGTATTCGGCGCTCGGCGGCAACTCGCCCGATCAAGTCATCTCACTTTAACATGTCGATTCGATCAGCGTCGAGAAAGGGAAATGAAGATGCTCAATCCACAACAAGTCATCGAGACCTATTTTCTTGAGAATCGCCACATGCTCTTGGAGCTAGCAGCATTCTTAGACAGATACGACTTCGCGGTTGCGAAGCAAGGCGGTCTTGCAGCCAACGCAGAGAAGCTTGCTGTTATTCGTCAATCGCTTCAGGTCTTGTGTGGCACCGCCAGCGATACGCCACGCGTCGAGCAATTGCTCGAACTGTTGTCAACTGTTTAACACGCGATTCAACGCAATAGGAATATCATCTTATGCAGATCATACAACCGCATTACCACGCAATCGCTCGCACCGCCCAAGACTACGAACGTATGGCGATGTCGGGAGTTGTTGCCGTGGCGGAGCCAGCTTTTTGGGCGGGCTTCGATCGACGTTATCCCGAAACGTTTATCGATTACTTTCGTCAGATCAGCGAGTTCGAACCGACACGGGCGGCGCAATATGGAATTCGCCATTTCTGCTGGGTTGCCGTCAATCCCAAAGAAGCAGAAGATCCCGTTCTTACGCGCGAGGTGCTGAAGCACTTCCCCGAATTTCTATCGAAACCAACTTGTTTGGGTGTGGGTGAAACTGGGCTTCACAAATCGACTGCTAACGAATGCGAAGCACTGGCTGCGCATGTCGAATTGGCGATCAGGCACGATCACCCGGTTCTGATCCACACTCCGCATTTGGCCGACAAAGCGCACGGGACTCGCCGCGTGCTCGAAGTTCTAGCAGAACTAAACGTCAATCCGGAACGTATCTGGATTGACCATGTGGAAGAGCAAACCATTCGCCCCTGCCTGGATGCAGGGTACTGGGTAGGAATGACTCTTTATCCGATCACCAAGTGTTCACCGAAGCGAGCGGTCGACATGATTGAGAAATATGGCACTGAACGCATTCTCGTTAACTCGTCAGCTGACTGGGGACCGAGCGATCCCTTTACGCTTCAAGAGTGTATTCTCGAATACCGTCGTCGCGGTTATGGCGTCCAAGATGCGATTGAACTCTTTCACAACAACCCATGTCGATTTTTGGGCCAGAACCCAAAGTTCGATATCAGCCCAATTCGTATCGAATCGATTGATAAAGAGTTGGTTTAGCGGATGGCTTGGAAGAAAGGGGAACGCATTCCCACGAACCTGATCGTCGGCTTTCTCGGTTCCGGTAAAACGACAGCCATCAAGCAACTGATCGACCGTCGTCCGCCTGGAGAGAAGTGGTCGATTTTCATCAATGAATATGGCATGGTGTCGATCGACCAGGCAATGGTCGATAAAGGCTCTGAGGATATTGCTGTCCAGGAGCTAGGGGGTGGTTGTGCTTGTTGCACTATGGCCTTTGCATTCCCACCGCTATTGGCACAATTCATACGCAGAACTAGGCCCGATCGTTTGATCTTAGAACCGTCAGGTGCCAGTCATCCTGCAAAAGTCGTCGATGCCTTACGGAGTCCGAATTTCTCTTCAGTGATCGATCTACGGAATACCATTTGCCTGATCGATCCCCAAGACTTCGACGACCCGCGTTGGCGGGAGACGGAAGTCTTTCAAGACCAAGTCCAATTGGCGGATATCGTCGTAATCAACTGGACTGACAAACGAGATTCCGCGCTCATTGAACGTTGTCGCGAATGGGTCGAGAGCTTCGTTCCCACAAAGCTACTGATTACGGAATCAAGTTTTGGTGATATCGACCCGACTTGGCTAGATGCGGTTGCATCAACCGTGAGAGTCCCTGTTTTTCCCGATGCCCATCCCATTGCGAGCAACCAGAGAAATAAGCCGGCGACAATTCTGGGCGAGCTTCCAGTGTTGAGCGCGCACAGTGCCACGGTCAATAACCAGAATCCCTCCGCTCCCAATTCACAGGCAGAGTGTGCGGTCGTCGCTCCGACACCAGGCCGACCGCTGCGAGTGTCCAACAATGAACTTGGTCATGATGCCTGTGGTTGGATCTTCCACGTAGACGACATCTTCGATCGCGATAGCCTGCTTGACCTCTTAGGTTACGTTCATCCAATTTTGCGACTGAAGGGTGTTTTCC
>Ga0136653_10001586_pt1 | contig 12316 bp, 9 predicted proteins | sample LakKivw275mmetaG_FD_94866 | JGI IMG/M metagenome (GOLD analysis project Ga0136653, IMG submission 94866) | Anoxic lake water microbial communities from Lake Kivu, Rwanda to study Microbial Dark Matter (Phase II) - Lake Kivu water 275m metaG... | ecosystem: Environmental > Aquatic > Freshwater >... | reverse complement strand
ACGGGGGACAGGGGACGGGGGGCGGCAAACGGCCACGCACAGTACCGGGGACACCAGCGGAATGGTGTCCCCGGCGTGCTTTCGGGCGACTCCGGGCTCCGAACTCAGGACTCCGGACTCGGGACTCGGGACTGCCGTCCCCCTACGCCTGCGCGGGGCGGACGGCGGGTGAGGTGACCGTTTGGCCGAGGACGCGGTCGGAGATGCGGCCGCCGCGGTAGAGACGCCGGTAGCTCACGTTCACCGCCATGCGCAGCAGCGACTTCGTCATGCCGCCGCGCAGGACGAGCACGCGGCGCCAGACGGACGGACGCGAGTAGAAGCGGGCGTACGCCTGCGCGCGGGCCTGCTGCAGCTCGGCGGCGGTCATGTTGCGCGGCTGGTAGACGACGTGGCCCTGCGTGTAGCGCGACCAATCGTGACTGGTGATGCGCCCCTCCCGCTCCAGCTCCTCATGCGTGATCGTGCCCGGGAAGGGGGTCAGCACGGCGAACTGCGCCGCGCCGAGCTTCAGGCGTTCGGCGAACTCCACCGTCTCGCGGAAGGAGGCCGGGGTATCGGGGTCGAGGCCGAAGACGAAGGAGCCGACGATGTCGATCCCGTGGCGCTGGATCGTCTTGATGGCCTCGGCCATATCGACGCCGAGGTTGGGTCCCTTGTTCGCGGCCGCCAGGCTGGCCTGGGAGACGGACTCCAGCCCGATGAACATCCAGGTGCAGCCGCTGCGGGCCATCAGGCGGAGGAGTTCCTTGTCCTTCGCCATGGTCAGGTCGCCCTGGCTGACCCAGCGCAGGCGGAGCGGGATCAGGGCCTCGAACAGCTCCTTGGCGCGGGAGCGGCCGGCAACGATGTTGTCGTCGGTGAAAGCGACCCACCGCGTGTTGAGCGAGCGGACCTCCTCGATGACCTCGGAGACGGGCCGGAACCGGTAGCGCCGGCCGAAGGTGGACGTAACCGAGCAGAACTTGCACTGGTTGGGGCAGCCGCGGGCCGTCTGGACCAAGTTGACGCTCAGGTAGCGCTCGGCCTGGAGGAGGTCGCGGCGCGCGAATGGCAGGCCCTCCAGCGAGGGGCGTTGCGCTGCGCGGTAGATGCGTTGGGGCCGGCCGGCGGCGAAATCGGCGAGGACTTGCGGCCACAGGTTCTCGGCTTCCCCGATCACCACGGCGTCGGCGTGCTGGGCGGCCTCCTCGGGCAGCGCGGAGGGGTGCATGCCCCCCATGACCACCGGCACGCCGCGCGCGCGGAAGCGATCGGCAATCTCATACCCGCGGGGCGCGGCGGCGGTCATGCAGCTGATCCCGACCAGATCGGCCGGCTCGTGCAGATCAACCGGCTCCACGTGCTCATCGACCAAGTGGATGTCCGCGTCGCGAGGGCTCAGCGAGGCGAGCACCGGCAGAGACAGGGGTGGCGCCAGGACCTTGCCACCGTTCCACAGGGCCGGCAGCCATGAGGGGGAGATCAATAGCAGCTTCAAGCGGACGCTCCTTCTGCGCAGATGATACGACCGGCCTGGCGGCCACGGGCGTCGCGTCCGCTTGACCGAATACCCGAAAGAGTGTCCCCGCAGTATAGCACATCCTGACGCCTCGCGCTCACGTTTTCTTGCAGAGGGTACGGACCGGGGCTGAATGGAGCCCCCTCGCTAACGGAGAGACGACGATGGCGAGGACCATCGCCCTCGCCATCATCGCGATCGCGGCTGCCTCAGTACTGCGGCTCATGAGTGCTTGCCGTTGTAGGAGCGGCTTCAGCCGCGATGCGGCGGCTGTCCGCCTCGCTGTCTAGCGTCCACGACGGCATCGCGGCTGAGGCCGCTCCTACAACGGCAAAAGGACCGGCCGAGCCTACTTCTGCATCGGCATAAGCACGTAGAGGTACTCGGCACCGCCCGCCGGGCGAAGCATGCCCGGGTTGAGCGGGCCGGAGAGCTCGAAGTGAACCTTCTCCGCGGTGATGACACTGATGGCCTCCAACAGATAGCGGGAATTGAAGGCCACCGTGACCTCGTCGCCCTCCAGCTCCGCCTCGATCTCCTCGACCACCACACCCACGTCGGCGCTCTCGGCTGAGATCTTCAGGACGCCCATCTCGGCCTGCAGCGCCACCCGATAGGCATCCTCGCGCGCCACGATCACGGAGCGGCGCAGCGCCGCCTCGATCTCGCGCGTGTTGACCGTCAGGCGCTTGTCGGAGGTATCCGGGACGACCTTCTGATAGTCCGGGAACTGGCCCTCGATTAGACGCGATCCCACCTTGACAGTGCCGATCGCGAACTCGATCTGGTTGTCCGACACCGAGACCTTCGCCGGCATCTCGGCCTCCGGGTGCAGAATCCGCTCGACCTCGGCCAGGGCCCGAGCGGAGACGATGGCATCACGACGCTGCACGTTGGCAAGGTCGATGGCGGCGCGTCTGAGGGCTAGACGATGGGTGTCGGTGGCCACCACTTCCAGCAGGTTGGGGCGCAGCGACATCAGCGCGCCGGTCAGCGTCGGCCGCGTCTCATCGGGCGAGACGGCGATGCGCGTCTGGCGGATTACATCCCGCAACAGCGCCTGCTCCGCCTCGAACGAGGTTGCATCCGCCAGTGGCGGCAGCATCTCGAAATCCTCGGCCGCCATGCCCCGGATTTGGTACTGCGACCGAGCACACTTCACGCCGAGGCTGTTCCCCTCGAGGCCGCTCAGCTGGACGTCCGCTTCCGGCAAGTTGCTAGTGACCTCCCCAAAGAAGCGGGCGGGAACCGTGATGGCGCCCGACTCGGTGTTGGTCGCCGGAATCGAGGCTTCCAGGCTGATGAACTCGAGGTCGGTCGCCACCAGGCGGAGGTGGTCCGCGTGAGCGGAGAGATAGATGTTGTTCTGAACGGGCTGCGTGCTGCGTCCGGAGACGCCGCGCGAAACGGTGTGAACGGCTTCGTGTAGTGCATCACGCCCGCAGACTGCGTTCAACATGCGTGCGAGCCTCCTTCGGCGGATGGGGCATCGGCGGTATCGACCCTCGCCGCGGCCGGGCAGTGAGCCAAGCGGCCTCCCTGAAGCCCCCTCATAGTGAGGGGTTCGCCACCCGAGGTCGTTTCTACTTCTTCATAGATATAAGAATCTAGTCGTAGTAGCAGGGATGTCCAAACGGTGCAAAGTCCAAACGAAGCCCCGAGAACCGGCGCTACCGCGGAGAACAGAAGCGTGGATGTCCCGTGAGCGGATGCGCAGACTCGCGGGCCTCCGTCGATATCCACCCTTCGTGCACGGCCTCTTCCCCACCTTCTACACCACGCAATCAACTTCGCTCGACTCGAAGGAACGCAGCCCCACCACCTACCCACTCAGCGTCGTCTTCATGTTGTTGATCAGCCAGAGCATCTGTGGGTCCTTCTCGATGGCCTCGCTGACCTTGCGGTAGGAGTGAATGACCGTCGAATGATCGCGCCCGCCGAAAAAGGTGCCGATTGAGTGCAACGAATGATCGGTCAACTCGCGGGCGAGGAAGATCGCGATCTGACGCGCATCGGTGATACCGCGGCTCCGACGGGGGCTCTTCAGTTGCTCCACCGAGACATCGAAGTGGGCCGCCACATGCTTGGTGATCTCGTCGATGGAGACGCGAGCCGTCGAGATTCCGGTGGCATAGTCAGCGATCATTCCGTCCACGACCTGTGGCGTCAGGTCAACGCTGTACAGCGAGGCATACGCGCAGACCTTCATGAGCGCGCCCTCGAGCACGCGGATGTTCGACTCGATCTGCTGCGCGATGCGCTTGAGCACGTCGCGGCTGATCGACACGCCCTCCGCCTGGGCCTTCTTCTCCAGGATGGCGAGCCGCGTGTCCACATCGGGGGGGCGCAGGTCGGCCACGATGCCCTGCTGCAGCCGCGAACGCAGGCGCTCGTTCATGATCTGAAGCTGCCGAGGCGGGCAGTCGCTGGCGATCACGATCTGCTTGCCGGTCTCGTACAAGGCGTTGAAGGTATGGAACAACTCCTCTTCCGAGGTCTGGCCCTCGATGGCAGCAATGAACTGGATGTCATCCACCAGCCACATGTCCACCGAGCGGTAGTGCTGCCGGAAACCCTCGGTGCGATTGTCTCGGATGGCGCTGATCAGGTGGTTCACGAACTGCTCCGCCGAGATGTAGACCACCTGGAACTGCGGCTGATAGGCCTGGACGTAGTGCCCGATCGCCTGCATGAGATGGGTCTTCCCGAGCCCGACCTTGCTATGCAGGAACAGCACGCAGTAGGTACTGCCCGGGGCCTTGGCCACCTGCGTCGCCGCGGCGTGGGCGAACTGGTTGCACGTGCCGACCACGAAGTTGTCGAAGGAATACTTAGGGTTCAGGGGCTGCGAGGGGAAGGCGGAACGGGTCGCCGCAACGTCGCGCACAGGCGCAGGCACCGCCGGCGGCGCCTGCGTTCGCGGGAGAGGGCGCAATGCCTCCACGGGAACCACGGCCAGGCGGACCTGTACCGGCTCCTCGGCCAACTCGGCCAGACAGCGCTCCAGCGTACGAAGGTGCCGCTCCGTGATCCAGGTGCGCGCAAACTCGCTCGGAACACCCAGGGTGAACGCCGTGCCCTCCAGCTCAAGTGGGACTGAAGTCCTAAGGAAGCTATCGAACGTGACCCGGCCGACCTTCTGTGGTAGTACCTCAAGCGCTGCTTCCCAGAGATCGCTCTTGCTGGCCAGGAGCGCGCTCGCCATTGGGTGTTCCCCTCCCATGTGACAGCGTGCCTGTGCGGTGCTGCACCTGCGACTTCCCAGGCGAACATGAACGGAACAAAGCGTCAGATAACTTGCGCTAATTCAATCGAAGTGAGTCTGCGAAGACCTTCTCTTCCGGCAAGGGACATCACCCAGAGCACAAGCGGCGTATCAGGATACCGTCTGAGGGAGCTTCACAGGGGGTGTGAGCGCCTATCCACGAAGTTTTCCACAAGTGTGGATAACTTCAGCTTGCTCCCTCGGGGGTGGAACAGTACTTCAATCCCTCCCGCAACACCCAATATAGCACACCCAACCACCTGCTGCAAGACTTTCTATGTGGGTCGAAAGACCCAATTTCCGTTGCGTTCCACAGAAGCAGCGGAGAACCAAACGCCGCAGGACTGAGACGCTACGCTTTCCCGGGGCGCTGGGTGGCCAGACCTGGTGGTTCCGTGCCTGCGCCTCTGATGAACCGCAGGCACGGAACAACGACAGAGAAGATCGCGGTTGGCAGAGCTTAGCGCCGTGTTACCACCACACGAGGCCCGCGATCAGATACGTCGGCGGACGACCGCCGTCGCAGCGCGGCCTTCCGACCTGCGGATGCTGACCGTCCGTTTGAGCCTCGTAGGCGCAAAGACCGCGCCGTGACCCCCCACCACCGTACCGGAGCCGGATCAGCCACAGGTCAGCGAAGGAAGGACAACCTGAACAACCGGTGCTGTGCACGGCCGCTTGAGTCTAGCCTCCGAAGGGGTTCCTTCGACAGTCCACGGGCCAATGGAAGCTCGGGCTTTCGGCAGGAGAGACGGGCCTCGGCGGCGAAAGATGGCTCGTGAAGGGCCGGGGAAGGGAGCGGAAGCGTGAACCGGTGCTGGGATGTGATCGTCGTTGGCGCAGGACACGCGGGCTGCGAGGCGGCCTTCGCGGCGGCCCGCGTTGGGTGCGATGTGCTACTCGTGACGGGGAACCTGGACGGAATCGCCGCGATGGCCTGCAACTGCAGCATCGGCGGGCCGGCGAAGGCCAATCTCGTCAGGGAAATCGACGCTCTGGGCGGCGAGATGGCCCGGAACATCGACCGGACTTTCACTCACATTCGGATGCTCAACACCACGAAAGGCCCCGCCGTCCAGGCTCTCCGCGCCCAGGCTGACAAGGCGCTCTACCGGGAACAAATGAAGAGAAGCCTGGAGCTGAATGGCAGAATCCACCTTGCGCAGGACACCGTGTCATGGGTCGAGCCGGCCGAGAGGCGGGATGGGACCTTCATCCTGTGCACTCAACAGGGGGAGAGTCTCCTCGCCAGGCGGGTGGTCATTGCGACCGGCACCTTCCTAGGTGGGCTGATCCACATTGGGGAACGATCGTACAGCGCTGGGCGGGCCGGGGAACCTGCATCGGTGGAGCTGGCCTCCAGTCTGAGTGAGCTTGGGCTGCCTGTCGGGCGGCTGAAGACGGGCACCGTGCCGCGGGTCAGTCTGCGGTCAGTAAGGAAGGACAACCTCTGTGAGACGCCGAGCGATACCAAGGACCTACGGTTCGCCTTCGACCGAATGCCTCGCCCTCCTCTCCCCCTTCTGCCGTGTTGGAGGACCGCTACGACGGCATTGACCATGCGGATCGTCGGTGATGCGATGGATCGATCAGCGCTGGGGAGCGGCAGGATCCGGGGAGTCGGCCCAAGGTACTGCCCGTCGATTGAGGCGAAGCTGCTCAGGTTCCCCGAACGCGCCGAGCACGGGGTCTTCCTCGAGCGCGAGGGGTGGAACACGGAGGAAGTCTACGTGCAGGGAACCTCCAACAGCCTCCCGATAGACGTGCAGTGGGACATGGTGCGCTCCATTCCAGGGCTCGAACGCGCGGAGATCGTGCGTGCAGGCTACGCCATCGAATATGACTACGTACACCCGGCGTCGCTCACGCAAGAACTGGAGTGTCGGCAAATCCGAGGCCTGTACCTGGCTGGACAGATCAACGGCAGTTCCGGCTACGAGGAAGCGGCTGCTCAGGGCCTGGTGGCCGGTGCCAATGCAGCCATGTCTCTGAGAGACTCCCAACGACTTCGGCTTGAGCGGAGCGAGTCATATGTCGGCGTGCTCATTGATGATCTGGTGCACTGCCATGCCGAGGAACCGTACCGACTGCTGACATCGAGGGCCGAGTGGCGCCTGAATCTGGGCCAGGACACGGCTCATGCGCGCCTTGCCGGCAAGGCGTTCGAGTGTGGGCTGGTATCACGGCAGCGTTTCGACGCCGTCCGGAGGATCGTGGAGGAGGCTGAAGTGATGAATGAGTATGACTCGCCGACGCACGACCGGAGAGTAGCCGAACTGGCAAGGGATCGCGAGCTGTACGCAGGCTACCGTGAGAGATTGAGCGGACTCGTTGAGGATGGGTTGTGGAAGGAGACGCGCATTCCAGAGACAGTCGATCTCACCCGTGCACCCGTCAAGCAGGAAGTCCGCGAGCGCCTGGCGAAGAGAAGGCCCAGAACCGTCGCGGAGGCCCTGAGCATACCCGGGATCACCCAGGCTGATGTGTCAACACTACTGGCCTTCCTGTCCACAGCGACTCGACATGTTTCACGTGAAACATTCGAGGCCGAAGGTGAGGTCTGGGATGAGTGAGGCCCTGGAGGCTTCTCTGCGGTCTCTGGAGGCTGTATCGAAGCGCATTGGGTGCCCTCTGGATGACGCCAGCCTTGCCACGCTGTCGAGATGGGCGAACCTGGTGATGGAATGGAAGAAGGCGGCGCAGTTGACCGGGCTGCGTAGCGCGCCTGCAGTGGTGCAGGAACTGATGGAGCCTGCCCTCTATGCCCTCAGCCTCGTGCAAATCACGGGCGATATGCACATTGTGGATTTCGGATGTGGAAATGGCTGCACAGGAGTCGCGCTTGCGCTAGCGGCGAGGACTGGACAGTGGTATCTGGTAGACAGGGATGAGAAGAAGCTAACGTTCTGCAGGCACGCGCTCCGTGAATGCCGAATCAGTGCTGTGAAGGCAATGTCGGTTGACACGTGCGGTAGAATGGAAGTGCAGGCGAATGTCATGCTAATGCGTGCCATGCCGAGGACCGAGCAAGTGAGGTCCGAGGCGAGGCGCCTATTGGGGCGGGACTCGGTGGTGGTTAGGTGGGCCCCTGAGGAAGACGTTCCCGACGTGCAGGCCGCGGCGCATTGCGGCAACTCCGGCATCTGGGTGGTAGCGACTCCGGCCGAATGTTTCACGTGAAACATTGCCGGTAAGGCGGACAAGCGCACATAGAGTCTGCGAAGCGGTCGCGCAGGCGCGGTTTGGCCTTGGTGGCCGTAGACTCCGTCGCCGTGCGCAACGGGAGGGAGATGCTATTGCGAGGCGCCGCAAAGACAGTCGCCGTAGTCAACCAGAAGGGTGGCGTCGGGAAGACCACTAGCGTGGTGAATCTCTCGGCTGCATTGGGGATGAGTGGAAAACGCGTGCTTGTGGTGGATTGTGACCCTCAGGGAAATGCGACGAGTGGGTTTGGAATCAACCGGCGCGAGGTTCGCTCATGCGTGTACGACGTGATGATGACACCCCCGGATCGTGACTTGGGGGAGGTCTGGGGCAACACGATCATCCGTACAGGGGTGCGAGGCGTCGAGCTGGTCCCCGCCACGATCAATCTAGCTGGCGCTGAGGTAACACTGGCCACGGCAATCGCTCGGGAGACGAAACTCAGGCGAGCGCTGGAGTCGATGTCGAAATCCTATGACATCATACTGATCGACACCGGGCCATCGCTTGGACTGCTGACGATCAATGCTCTGGCTGCCGCGCATAGTGTGTTGGTCCCCATCCAGTGTGAGTACTATGCGCTCGAAGGCCTTTCGCAACTTCTGGATGTAGTGCATCTCGTTCAGGGGCAGATCAACCCAACACTGGCGGTGGAAGGGATCATCCTGACGATGTACGATGGCCGGACCTCGCTGTCGCGGCAAGTCGCCAAGGAGGTACGGCGCCATTTCAGGGGTCGCGTCTTCACGGTGACAATCCCCCGCAACGTGCGCCTGGCCGAGGCCCCAAGCCACGGACTGCCAGGCATTCTGTACGACCCCCAGAGCCGCGGGGCGCGTGCCTATGTGAACCTCGCTCGGGAGGTGTTCGGACATGCAGCGCAAAGGACTGGGTAGAGGCTTGGCGGACCTGATATCCTCGGACGATCTCAAGAAAGGCGCGACGCTGCTGCATCTCAGGCCCAACGAGATCACTCCGAACCCGTTTCAACCGCGATCGGCAATCAACGACGACGAGCTGGAGGAGTTGACGCGGTCCATCGAGAGGCATGGAATCGTTCAGCCGCTCGTCGTCCGTCAATCGGTGGACGGCTATCAGTTGGTGACCGGCGAACGCCGGTGGCGGGCGGCTCAGCGAGCAGGGCTGGACATTGTTCCGTGCCTGGTCCGGGACACAGACGACTCCGAGGCGCTCCAACTGGCCTTGGTTGAGAACCTCCAGCGCGAGGACCTCAACCCGATGGACGCGGCGCGCGGCTACCAGCAGCTGATGATGGAGTTCGGAAAGACGCAGGAACAGGTGGCCAGCATTGTCGGCAAGAGCCGCAGCGCGGTCGCCAACACGATGCGCCTGCTGGATCTCCCGCCCCCTGTGCAGAGTCTGGTGGGAAAAGGGGAGATCAGCGAGGGTCACGCCCGCGCCTTGCTGGGGATTGGGAAGGACCCGGAGGTGATGGTCGAGGCCGCGGAATACGTGCTCCAGAAAGGCCTCACCGTGCGCGAGACTGAGGAGTTCGTTCGGGAACGAACAACGCCTCAGGAAGCAGCCGGGATTGAGCGCTCAGCCGAACGGAAGGCGCAGGAGAGGGTTCCAGACCCGAATCGGGCTGAACTGGAGGAGAGGCTTCAGCGAGCGGTCGGGGCCAAGGTAAGGGTGCGGTCTCGCAGACGGGGTGGGACCATCCAGATCTGGTACCACAGCGATGAGGAACTGGAGCGACTGATCCGTCTGCTCGACCCACCGGTGTCGAGATACGGAGAACTCGGGTAGGAAGTCCCAGTGGGAGCAGGATTTCGGCATGAAGAGCAAGAGGCTGCACATGGTGGGCAATGCCCACATCGACCCCGTGTGGCTGTGGATGGCTCCGGAAGGGCGTCAGGAGACACTGGACACCTGCCGATCAGTCCTGGACCGCATGAACGAGAACGAGCGGTTCATCTTCTGCTGCAGCTCGGCCGCCGCGTATCGGTGGGTCGAGGAAACCGATCCGGCGCTCTTTGAGGAGATTGCCCAGCGCGTTGCAGAGGGCCGCTGGGTCGTGGTCGGCGGATGGTGGGTACAACCGGACTGCAACATACCCTCAGGCGAGAGCCTGGTGCGGCAGGGGCTCAACGGGCAGCGTTACTTCCGAGATCGGTTCGGAATCGAGTGCACCGTAGGGTACAACGTTGACACCTTCGGTCATGCGTGGTCCTTGGCACAACTGCTGCCAGAAATGGGTCTAAAGTACTATGTCTTCTTCCGTCCAGGACCCCACGAGAAGCCAATTCCGAGCCCCGTCTTCCTCTGGGAGGGCCCGGACGGAACGAAGACGCTCACCGCTCGTCCAGCCGGGCACTACAACACCGGTCCGGACGACATCGAGGCGCGAATCCGCGAGGCTGCAGGCGCCATTCAGCCCGGCCTGAGCGACGTCATGGCCTTCTATGGCGTAGGGAACCACGGCGGCGGGCCAACACGGGCGAACATTGAGTCGATTGAGCGCCTGATGGGGGATCCAGCACTCCCCGAGGTCCGCTTCAGCCACCCGGAGGCCTTCTTCAGGGCGGTTGAGGCAACCGGAAGCCCGCTCCCGACGGTGCGAGACGAGCTGCAACACCATGCGCGAGGCTGCTACACGAGCGTTTCGGCCATCAAGGCGGCCAATCGGCAGGCAGAACACGCTCTGCAGGACGCGGAACTGTGGATGTCGCTCGCGCGAGTGCTTGCCGGCCGCGAAATCGCGCGGAATCGACTGCAAGAGTGCTGGCAGACCGTGCTGTTCAACCAGTTCCACGACATTATGGCGGGAACGTCGATCCGGGCCGCCTGCGAGCAGGCTCTGCGGGAGAACCAGCTGGTCATCGACCAGTGCCGGCACCTGACCGAGACCTCCGCGCGGGCCGTCGCGGCGCGCGTCGATACCTGCGGCGAAGGTCAGGGGCTCGTCATCTTCAATCCATTGGGTTTTCCAAGAGACGACGCATTGGACGTCGAGGTGAACTGGCGCAATGGGGAGCGTGGAGTAGCTGTCGAGACCGCAAGTGGGGAGAGGGTGCCAAGCCAAGTGCTCCGATCGACATGGAGCGGAGGTGGTCGGTCGGTCAAACTATTGGTTAAGCCAAGAGTACAGCCCTGCGGGTACACGACGCTGCGCGTCAAGCCCGATGCGTCGGTCGAGGTTGAGGAGAGGCCGGCTGATGCCAGGCAAATGGATAATGGGCTGTTGCGGGTGAGTATAGGTACAGGCAAGGAATGGGTGTCGGATGTTCTGCATGTTCCATCGGGTTTGAGCCTGGTTCGGCCTGGGACCGGCGGCCTGATAGTGCTTGACGATCCGAGCGACACATGGAGTCACGGTGTGGATCGGTTCAGGGATGAGATCGGGCGCTTCGAGATGGTGGGCATTCCCGAGGTCTGCGAGTGGGGCCCGCTACGCTGGCGGGTGCGGACGCAGGGCGCTTGGGGCGACTCTTGGGTAAGCCAAGAGTTCGTTCTGCTCCGAGCCCAGCTCGATGTTACGGTGGAAGTTGACTGGCACGAACGGCATCGGATGCTGAAGTTGAGCGTGCCGACGCGGGTTGCGCAAGGCGAGGCGACCTTTGAAATCCCGTATGGAGCGATCATGCGGCCGCAGTCCGGAGACGAGGAACCCGCGCAGCGTTGGGTGGATGTCTCCGGGGTGCTCGCCGACGGTGCGCAGGCCGGCACTCGGTGTGGCGTCGCGCTGCTGAACGACTGCAAGTACGGGTTTGACGTGCTGGATGGCGAGATCCGCATGAGCGTGCTCCGGAGCCCCATCTATGCGTTTCACGACCCGGCGCAGGTTCAGCCGGGCGAGGAGTACGAGTACACGGAGCAGGGGCGGCACGTGTTCCGCTACAGCCTCGTGCCGCATCCGGGCGACTGGCGAGAGGCGGGGATTCCGCGGCTGGCGGCGGAGTTCAACCGCCCCTGCCTGGCGTTGCATGAGCCGGCCCATGCCGGGCCTTTGCCGGCGTCGTACTCGCTCGCCGCGACGGACCAGCCTAACCTGGACGTCGAGACGGTCAAGCCCGCCGAGGCAGGCGAGGGGATCGTGTTCCGCATCCGTGAAACGATGGGGCAAGCGACCGACGGCTCGTTGATGCTGCCGGGGCCGCAGTCGGTGCCGTTGCGGTTCAGGGCCTGGGAGATCAAGACCCTCGTGGCGACGCGCGGGGAGGGCGAGTGGCGCGTGCGGGCGACGGACCTGCTGGAGCGCGAACTGCCGGGCAAGGCCCCCTGAGGCGGCGCAATGATCCGGCTGGTCGACGTACGCGCGAAGTTCGGGACCTTCGAGCTGGCCATTGAGGAGCTGGCGGTGCCGGAGGGCGAGTACCTGGTGT
>Ga0136653_10001578_pt1 | contig 12349 bp, 12 predicted proteins | sample LakKivw275mmetaG_FD_94866 | JGI IMG/M metagenome (GOLD analysis project Ga0136653, IMG submission 94866) | Anoxic lake water microbial communities from Lake Kivu, Rwanda to study Microbial Dark Matter (Phase II) - Lake Kivu water 275m metaG... | ecosystem: Environmental > Aquatic > Freshwater >... | reverse complement strand
ATGCTACCCAATGGCCAATGGTTGCCAGCTGACCCGGCAGTAGAGAGCTTACGAAAACAACAGCGTACGAAAAAAGTAGGACAATTGGGATTTGTTGGTAGCGATAGGATTGCTTTTTCTTATGGGTGTAACATCCTTTTGGAAATCAAGGGGCAAGAGAAACGAGCGGACATTTTGCAAAACCCGCTGGTGTTTCCGCAAAACGGTCCTGATAGCTGTTCAATTAAAATGCAGCTGAAAACAATATCCGCCCCCGACCTCTTAAAAGCGGGGACAGACCTCTCCTGATTTGAAAAAACATTATAAAAAGTTAAAAGAGGTCTGTCCCCAGAGGTCGGGGGCGGTATGGGAGAAATATGATTTTTACGAGTTTATCGCCAAATACGGAAAAAGATGACATTGCTTTGGCCAGGAGTTTGCTTTTTAAGCCAGGGCTCTGGCAGGAGGGCGGGGCGGGTCGCGATCTGGAGTTTACTTTTCGTGAGTGGCTGCCGGCTCGTTATGCTCTGAATTTTGACAGCGGCCGCACTTGTTTGTATGCCATTTTGAAAGCACTGGGCGTTAAAAAGCGAGACGAGGTGCTTTTGCAGGCCTATACCTGCGCCGCTGTGCCTGATCCGATTATTTGGGCAGGAGCTAAGCCCGTATATGTTGATTGTCAAGAGGATTTTACAATGTCATCAGCCGACTTGAAGAAAAAGATTTCTCCAAAGAGCAAGGCCTTGATTATCCAGCACACTTTTGGTAAGCCCGCTGATTTGAAAGTGATTTTGGCCATTGCCAAGCGCCATAAATTATTTGTTATTGAGGACTGCGCTCATTGTTTGGGAGGCAAACATAATGGCAAACATCTTGGCACTTTCGGTGATGCCAGTTTTTTCAGTTTCGGCAGGGACAAGGTTATATCTTCAATATCGGGGGGTATTTTAGCCACCAATAATCAAGCCCTTGCTGGTAAATTAGAAAAATTCCAGAAAGCCCTGTCCTATCCTTCCAGGTTTTGGGTTGCAAAAAATCTTTGGCATCCTTTGATTTTCGTTTGGGGCAAAAAAAGTTATAATTTTTGTAATATAGGGAAGATTTTCCTATTTTTGGTGAAGGAATTGGGCATTATCCCTAGGGCTGTTTATCCGGCTGAAAAACAAGGTGAGAAACCACCAATGGCTTTTCGCAAGATGCCCAATGCCTTGACTGTTTTGGCGCTTCGTCAGCTTAATAAACTGGAGCGGTTTAACCACCATCGTCGAGAGATAGCTGCGATTTATGACAAAGAGTTGAAGGACTTGCCAGGCGTTAAATTGCCCCAGCAAGCACCCGGGCATTCCTATTTGCGTTACACTATCAGGGTGGCTGACCCGCAGATTTTAATAGATAAAGCTAAAACCCAAGGCATTGAATTGGGAAATTGGTATAATCGGCCAGTAGCGCCCCAGGATGTCAACCAGCAAAAAGTTTTTTATAAGCCCGGCAGCTGCCCAGTAGCGGAATGGTTAGCCAAAGAATCAGTGAATTTGCCAACCAACATTCAAACGAGTCCAGTGGACGCTTTGAGGGTAGCGCAATTCATTAAGCAAACTTTACACTCTACTGCTATGTAGCAGTAGAGTGTAAAGAAGTATCTGACATCAAATGTGATCGCACGTGATGTCAGATAATAGATTTATGGATTTAGTTGTTAAAATTATTACGAGTAAGGAGCAATGGGAAGAGTTTATGACTAAAAATCGGCCCAACACCTTTTTGCATTCTTGGAATTGGGGGGAGTTCCAAACAGCAATGGGCAACAGGATCTGCCGTTTGGGTATTTTTGATGGGCAAAAATTAGCAGGGGTGGCTTTGTTCTCTAAGATAGTTGCCCGACGAGGGGTCTTTTGGATTTGCCCGCACGGCCCTGTTTTTACGAAGGGCGTTGATGTAAAAAAAGTGCTTTCTTTGCTGTTGGCATTTTTACGTAAAGAAATAATTAAAAAAGAACGGTGCGATTTTATTCGTGTCTGTTCTTTATTGCCGTTCTCGCCGGAAAACCAGAAAATTTTTTGGGACTCGGGCTTCAGAAGTGCCCCCATTCACACATATTCGGAGCTGGCTTGGATTTTGGATATCACCCCACCAGCTGATGTTCTGCTCGCCAATATGCGCAAAAGCACCCGTTATTCGGTAAGAAAAGCTCCGACAATGGGCGTTGAGATTGAAAAAAGCACTGATATGGCTGATTTGGAAAAATTCTGGCGCATTTATGAACACACTTCGGCGCGTCAGGGCTTCACGCCATTTTCCAAGGACTATCTAACTAAAGAATTTACTGTTTTTCAAAAAGATAATCAGTGTTTGCTGTTATTTGGCCGTTATAATGGAGAAATAATTTCAGGCGCTTTTGTGATTTATTATAATGGCAGCGGGTTTTATCATCACGGTGCTTCATTGTCGGAATGCAATAAAATCCCAGCGGCCCATCTGGTTCAATGGGAGGCAATTGAGGAGGCCAAAAAACGCGGTTGCTCTTTGTATAACTTTTGGGGCATTTCTCCGGAGAACGAAAAAAACCATCCTTGGTTTGGCCTTTCATTTTTTAAAAAAGGGTTTGGGGGTTTTAGCGAGCATTATGTTCATAGTCAAGACCTACCGCTTTCTTGGCGTTATTGGTTAAACTGGATAATAGAAAAATGGCGCAAAAAGAAACGTGGAATGTAATTTTCCGTATCCGATTAAAAGTGCGATCGCAAGAATAATCGGAAACGGTTTTATTGGGCAAGGGGTTCACGAGCCACAGTAATACCCCAGACAGAGGTAGCGCCGGATTGTTTTAAAACACTGGCGGCTTCTTCCATTGTTGAGCCAGTGGTGAAGACATCATCTACCAAGAATATTTTTTTGCCCCTGATTAAAGCCGGGCTTTGAACCGTGAAAGCGCCACGGATATTTTCCCTTCTTTGTTCTGAAGAAAGCCCTACCTGTTGGGGCGTTTTTTTAATCTTGACAAGCGCGTTTGTTATCAGGGGCACTTGAAGATATCCTGCCAGAATTTCGGCTATCAGCTCGGCCTGATTATAGCCGCGCTCTCTTTCTTTATTTTTTGCAAGGGGCACTGGTAGAAAGAGCGAGTTTTCCCCGTTAGAGGCTGGGCCTCTAACGGGGTTTTCCCCACCAGCAAAAATTTGTGTATTTTTGGTTTTAACAAAGTATGTTATGATAAGAAAAGCCAAAGTTGGGGCGATAATTTTTAGGTAGGGCTCGTATTTAAACTGGGTTATCATTTTTTTCATCAATTTCTGTTGATAGGAAGCGGCGAAATAAAGGCCGTCAAGGAAATGAGAGCGATGATTGGCGCAAGTGCCTTTTCCAAACACTCGCTGGGGTTTCGTGCAAAAGGGGCAATAGACAAAATCACTAATTTCAATTAAAGAAAGGCAGTCCGAGCAAATTATTTCCCCTTCTTTATCGCACCCTAAACAGAATTGAGGAAAAAGTGTATTCAAAATTTTTTTTCTCTTGTTCGTCATTGCTTTAAGTATCTTTGAATTACGAAATGGGCACTTAAATAAATTGTTTGAGGGCAGCTGTGCAAGGGCAGCCCTCCCCGGAACTGCATGCAAGATTTTAAGGAGGGCTGCCCTTGCACAGCTGCCCTCACATACTTCGCCATTTCGTAATTCAAAGTAAGTATATCTTTTTATGAAATTTTTTTCCAAAAGGGCCGTGGGCATTGATATTGGGGCAGCCAGCATCAAGATGGTGGAGCTGTCTTCCGATGGCGATAAAAAAAACTTAGAAAATTATCTGGAATTTAAACTGCCAAGAAATGCCTCACCCTTGAAGACATTTTATGGCAGTTCAATGTTGCTTTTAAGCAATGAGGTTTCGGATATTTTGCAGGCCTTGTTTAAAAGGTCTAAAATAGATGTGAGGAAGGCGGCTTTTTCTATTCCGGATTTTTCCACTTTTTTTACCACTTTTGATTTGCCAGCAATGACCGAAGCGGAGATACCGCGGGCCATTGACTTTGAAGCGCGTCACCATATACCTTTGCCTTTGTCCGAAGTAATATTTGATTGGCAGATTATAGAAAAAGAGGAGGTGTCACCGGGCGTTAAACTAAAGGTGCTGTTAGTGGCGGTGCCGAATAAGGTTTTGGACAGTTATCAACGTTTGGCGGATTTGTGCAACGTGGAGGTTAAGGGCTTAGAAGCAGAGGTATTTGGCTTAATGCGTTCTTCGGTGGCGGCGGGCAAACATTGGGGACCAGTGTGTTTGGTGGATATTGGTTGGCAGTCAACAACTGTTAGTATTGTTGACAAAATGGTATTGAGGGCCAGCCACAGTTTCGATTTTTCAAGCAGTGCCCTAACAAAGGCCTTAAGCCAGGCCCTGAATATCAGTGAAGAGCAAGCCGAGGATTTAAAAATGCGCCAGGGTTTAGACCCGAAGAATGAGACCGCGGTTAACGCCTTGCTTAAAGAAATTGACATTTTGGCTTTGGAAGTAGAGAAAATCTGCATTAATTTTTCGCAAACGGAAAATAATTCCTTGAATGATATTGTTTTAGCTGGCGGTACATCCGCTTTATTCGGTTTAAAAGAGTATTTTGCCACCCGCTTGAAGAAGAACGTTCAGATTGCCAATCCCTTTTCCACTTTTTTGTATCCACCGATTTTACAAAAACGTTTAGAAGAGATTGGCCCTTCGTTTGCTGTGGCCTCGGGGGTGGCAATGATGGCCTTAGAATAATTTTTTTAAAATGGCAAAAATTCCTTCTTTCAGCATTATTCCTAAACCTAAAGAAGAAGAGCCAACATGGGTGGCGGCTATTTTCTGGTCCTTAGTCGTTTTGTTGGTGGTTTTGATTATCCCGATTTTAATTTTTCAGGGGCAAATTAATGCCCAAGTCAAGAAAAAATCAGCCCTGCAAGCCGAAGAAAGTAAATTGATTGCGGACAATGCGGGACTTAGCCAGCGGATGACTTTGGTTTTTCGGCGATTAAACGATTTTTCTCAATTACTCCGAGAGCACCGCTTTAATTCAAATCTCTTTGCTTTTTTAGGGACTATCTGTCATAAGAGAGCACAGTTTACCGGCTTGGCCATTAGCGAGTCCTCTAACCACTTGACAGTTGGTTTGAAAACCGAGAATTTCAAAACATTAGGCGAGCAGCTCTTGATTTTAAAGTCAAATCCTCAAATAAGCAATCCAAAGTTTTCGGGCTTGGCTGTGGACAAGGACGGCAAAATCGTTGGATCACTGGATTTTGATTTTGATAAAAAAATTATTACCCCGCTTGAGGGTTTGTGAGGGTTTATGAGAAAGACAATTTTTTTACCAATTTTGGCCTTCCTGATTTTTGTAGAGGTTTTATATGGTCTGGTTCCGTCTATTTTAAAGTTGCAGTCGTTGAATCGGACTTCGCAAAAACAGACCGCTGTTTTAGAACAAACGAAGGGCTATTTTAAGAACTTGCAGGCCATAGCCGAGCAGCTTGACCAGGACCAAACCATCTTGTCCAACATTGAATGGGCCTTGCCCGAGGAGGTTTCAATGCCTTCTTTAATGAATTTTTTCCAGTTAACGGCCGCAGAAAATGGTTTAATCCTGCAAAATTTCAGCTATGAGGAAGCCGCCACCCAGGCCGGTAGCAAGAGCCAGGAGCCCGCGTCTGGCTTAAACCATATTAACCCTAATATAAAATCAGCGGCTTTTAATTTAACGGTTCAGGGTGATCTTACTTCTTTTTTGAGTTTTCTGAAAGGGCTGGAGATATCATCGCGCCTCTTAGAGGTTGACTCAATGAATTTTCAAGTTAGCGGCAAGGAAACACCCCAATTTGGGATTAGGGTAAAGGCCTATTCTTATTAGTTATTTTATGGCTAACATTTTTCAAGATAAAATGGTGAAGTATCTGACTTTGGGCTTGTGTTTGGCGGCTATTGGACTTTTGGCGCAGAGTTTTTTGGCTAAACCCAAAGTCATGCCCGAAGACGTCTCTCTTGTTATACAGGCCTTGCCGCAAGTGCCTTCAATAGCCCTGAACCCTAAAAATTTGGAAAATTTAAAAGTGGAAAATCTTAAGCCCTTTGAAGTAGTGGTTTTGCCCGCCCAAGTTGGCAGAGCCAATCCCTTTGAGCCCTATCCTTTGCAAGAGGAGGTATCAACCAGTACAGCCACGACCACAGAAGCAGGAATGGCTGCTACCACTACAAAGCCAGTAGCTACTTCTACTGTTGCCACCACTACCCTTTCGGCAGGCTCAGGGCAAGCCACAACTACTACCAAACATTGATTTTATAGTTTTTTCTATGGACATTTATCAATTTCTTATTAAGAAAAAATTTTTTACCAAGGAGGAAGCGGCGGCCTTGAAAAAAGCGACTATTGACACTGGTAAAACATTGGAGGAATTATTATTGGCTAAGGACCCTGTGAAAGAAGAGGAATTTTTTCGTTGGAAGAGCGAGACATTGGGCATACCTTTCCGCAGGGACCTACCCGAGGATATCCCCCACGACGTACTTTCTATTATCCCGCGAGAGTCGGCTGATTTTTACAAAATTATGCCGTTTAACATTGAGCGGGATAATAGTGTTTTGGAGGTGGGTATGGTGTATCCTGAAAATCCTCAAGCCCAAGAGGCCTTGAAGTTTTTGGTGCGTCAGCAGAAGATGACCCCCCGCGTTTTTTTGATTACTCTTTCGGACTTTAAAAATAATTTTGGTAAATATCAGACCGTGGAAAAAGAAGTAAAGCAGGCCTTAGAGAGTTTAGAGAAAGACATTTTCTTGGATACTAGAGAGGCAACCAAACCAAGCAAGGGCGATTTTGACCGTTTAGTAGAAGAGGCGCCCACCATTAAGATTGTCTCGGTTATTCTGCGTCAGGCCGTAGAGGGCAAGGCCTCGGATATTCACATTGAGCCAGGCCGCGATTGCCTAAAGGTTAGATACCGAATGGATGGCATCCTTTATCCTTCATTGATTTTGCCTTTACAGGTGCATCCAGCGGTAGTTGGCAGGGTAAAAATTTTAAGCCGTTTGAAGATTGATGAAACCCGCTTGCCTCAAGATGGTCGCTTTTCTGCTAAGATTGACCAGAAGTTTATTGATTTTCGTGTTTCTACTTTACCAACTGCTCTCGGCGAAAAGGTGGTATTAAGGGTTTTAGATGCGTCAGCCGGGGTGAAAAAGCTTGCGGGCCTTGGTTTAACTGGTCGCAATTTAGAGCTAATGGAGAAGGCCGCCCAACTCCCTTACAAAATGGTTTTGGTAACTGGGCCTACCGGCTCGGGTAAAACAACGACTTTGTATTCAATGTTAGGCCTGATGAATAAAGATGAGGTCAATATCGTCACCCTGGAAGATCCCATTGAGTATTTTATGGAAGGAGTAAATCAGTCGCAGGTTAATCCTGATATTGGTTATACTTTTGCCAACGGGCTTCGCCAGATTTTGCGACAAGACCCTGATATTATTATGGTTGGCGAGATTCGCGATGAGGAAGCCGCCAGCTTGGCCATTCATGCGGCTCTTACTGGCCATTTGGTGCTTTCCACCTTGCATACTAATTCGGCAGTGGGGGCAATACCTCGTTTGGTGGATATGGGTATTAAGCCATTTTTGATTGTCCCCACCTTAAGCACAATCTTGAGCCAACGGTTGGTGCGCCTCTTGTGCCCAACCTGTAAGAAAAAGGTAGAACTTACCGGGGAGCTTAAGAAATACATTTTGGAAAAAGTTGAACACCTTCCTCCAACTGAAAAAGATAAAGTAAAGATTGAGCACAATTTAACGGTTTTTCAACCCGTGGGTTGTAAAAAATGCAATAATACCGGTTATAGCGGTCGCTTAGGAATTTTTGAAGTGCTGGAGATGAATGATAGCTTGGTTGAATTGATTCTTAATAAATCAAACAGCCACGAGATTTTCTTGGTAGCCAGAAGACAAGGGATGACTACAATGGAAGAGGACGGCGTGTTAAAGGTTTTAGAGGGCATTACTTCTTTAGAGGAGGTAATGCGCACTACCAGTGAAGATTGACCCCGTAGTAGAATTTTGGCAAGATTTTGCTCAAGCAAAATCTTAGGAATATAAGCCAAAATTCACTACAGGGTGAAAGGATATGGCAAGAAACATTCTTTTAGTTGAGGACGACCCCTTTTTAGTGGATATCTATATTAAAAAATTACAGCAGGCCGGTTTCAATGTTAGCAATGTTGATAGTGGAGAAGAGGCCTTAAAAGTTGTAAAAGAAACCCCCTTTGATTTGGTGCTTTTGGATATAGTCGTGCCGGACCTTGATGGTTGGGAAATTTTGAAGCAAATAAAGAGCCCCGAGGCCCAGAACCATCCAAAGGTTATTGTTTTCAGTAATTTAGGGCAGAAGTCCGAGGTTGAGAAGGGCATCCAATTAGGAGCCGATAAATATCTCATTAAGGCCAACTATACTCCTACAGAAGTTATTGAGGAGGTACGCAAGGCCTTAAGCTGACCCTTTTAACTATGGATACTAATAAAGAAATCAGGCGATTATTGGAGGCGGCCTTGCAAAAGGGTGCTTCGGATTTGCATTTGTCCGCTGGCTACCCGCCTATTTTAAGAATCACTAAACATTTGATTGAATTGGATGGTGAGAGGGTATTGACTCCCTTGGACACGGAGGCATTGGCCGCGGAATTGATGACGGAGGTTCAGCGAGAAAAATTCTTAAAAGAAAAAGAGGCGGATTTCGCTTATCAATTAGAAGAAGCCAGTCGTTTTAGGGTAAATATCTTTTTGCAACGAGGTTGTTATAGTGTGGCTTTGCGAGTTATTCCGTCACGAATTAAAACCATTGAGGATTTAAATTTGCCCTCTGTTTTGCATCAATTCACACAAGCCAAGCAGGGTTTTGTTTTAGTCACCGGCCCAACCTCGCAGGGTAAATCAACCACCTTGGCCGCTATCATTGATGAAATAAACCACCAGAGATGTGAACATATTATTACGGTTGAAGATCCGATTGAGTATATTTTCAAAAGAGATAAATGTTTGATAAATCAGAGAGAGGTTTATAGCGATACCTTAAGTTTCGCTAGGGCGTTGAAGGCGTCTTTGAGAGAGGACCCCGATGTAATTATGGTAGGAGAAATGCGGGATTTGGAGACAATTTCAACTGCCGTTACCGCCGCTGAAACAGGCCATTTAGTGTTTTCCACCTTGCATACTAATTCGGCCAGCCAAACAATCCACAGGTTAATAGATGTTTTTCCGGCCCATCAACAAAACCAGATTAGGGCCCAGTTATCGTCGGTTTTGTTAGGGGTGGTTTCTCAACGTCTGCTGCCCAGGGCAAAAGGCGGTTTCGTACCGGCTTGTGAGATTATGTTCAACAACGCGGCCATAGCCAACTTAATCCGCGAGAATAAGGTGCACGAGATTCCCTCTATTATTGAAACGTCGGGGCAGTTTGGGATGAATTCTCTAAATAAGCATTTGGCTGACCTGACCGTTGACAACGTTATCACACCCGAAACCGCTTTGAAGTATTCTCTTAATCCCGAAGAGTTGAAAGCCCGGCTTAAGCGATTTTTATCTTTATGAAATTTTTTTACAAAGCGCGCAACAAAGAAGGGCAAGAGCAGAAAGGAGAAATTGAGGCCTCTTCTAAAAAAAGCGCTCTGGAACTTCTTGAACAGCACGGCCTTTACGTGGTTTCTTTACAGGCCGGTGGCCGTCTGGGAGAGGGCTTTAGCTTGACCCCGGGAGTTTCTTCTAAGGACTTAGTGCTTTTCACCCGGCAGTTTAGCATTATGTTGAAATCAGCCATTCCGCCCCTGGAGGCCTTAAGAGCGCAGGTTTTACAAACCACCAATGAACATTTCAGAAGGAAGCTGATTAAGATGGCCGAGGCCGTGGAAACGGGCGCTTCTTTAAGCCGCGCTTTTTCTTTGGAAGGGAAGGTGTTTGATGTTTTTTACGTCAATATGGTTAAGTCAGGCGAGGCGACCGGCAAGGTGGCTGACGCTTTGAATTATTTGGCTGAACATTTGGAACGGGACTATAACCTAAAGCATAAAATTAGGGGCGCAATGATTTATCCGGCTTTTGTGGTCGCGGTTTTCATCGGCGCTTTTTTTCTGGTAACCTTTTTTATTGTGCCTCGTTTGACCCAGTTGATGATTTCTTTCCAGGGGCAATTGCCCTGGACTACCACTTTAGTGATGAATGTTTCTGGTTTCGTGCGCAAAGGGGGGTGGGTATTAGTGCTGGTGATTTTCGGATTTTTATTTTTATTGCCAACGCTTCTAAAAAGATTTACCGGCACTAAAAAATTTTATGACAAGTATATTTTAGATGTACCTATCTTGGGTGATTTTAAGAAGAAGGTTTACCTCACACAGTTTTCTGAAAATCTTTCAGTGTTAATTGCCGCTGGTTTGCCCATTACGCAAGCGTTGAAGATTACTAAAGATATTCTTGACAACACCCTTTATCAGAGCATTTTAGAGAAAGCTGAAGAAAGGGTTAGTAGAGGGGAAAAAATCAGCGTGATTCTGGGGGGTTTCCCGAAATTATTTCCGGCTTTCGTGGTGCAAATGGTCTATACGGGTGAAGAGACGGGGAGATTAGATGATACCCTGATGAATGTAGTGAGATTTTATCAAGAAGAAATCACTCGCACCGCTGACAACCTTACTTCCGTTTTAGAGCCGCTTTTAATTGTTTGCTTGGGCGGCGGCATCGCGGTTTTAGCCATTGCTTTATTTATTCCGCTTTTCAAGATGGGGCTTGGGGGGGTATAATCAATTATCAATAGGCAATGAATTATGAGAATAGATAAAAGGGGTTTTACTTTGATTGAGTTATTGGTGGTTATTTCTATTATTGGCATCTTGGCTTCCATTGTTTTGATTCAATTCCCTGGCGCAGTAAACAGGGCTCGGGATAGCCGGGCGATCTCTGCTTTAAGCCAGATACGTGTTCAGGCAAGCATTTTAGCTACCATTGAACAGAATTATGCAAAGGTGAAATGCACTATTGGCCTCGTGGACGGCAAAAGAGTTTGCTCGGCTTGCGATGAAGCCATAAAAAATTTGTGCCAAGACGTTGAGGATAACACTAAAAACGATTTAAGTATTTTGGGAAATAATGATAATAGTGGTTATTGCGCGGTGGTGCAGTTAGACGGTTCTGGCAAGTATTTTTGCGTTGACGGCTCTTCCGATGGCACCCTGCACGCCAGGGAGTACGACGTCTTACCCGAAACCTGCAAAACCGTCCCGGATTGTCGCGTCAGTAATAATTGCCGCTGTGAATAAAGCAGTTGATTTTCTATAGGGTGATTGTGCTATAATAAATTATCTGGATTTAAATAAGGAAAAAGGTCGTTTCCTAATAATTTCCTTCGTTGGATTTTTAATCAATATCACGGAGGAAATAAAAAAATGCCATCAAAAAAGGTTTTACCCCGTTAGAAATTTTACGGGGTGAACCGAAGGTCACTATGAAAAAAACAAAGAAATTCCTAACAGGGTTTACTTTAATAGAGTTGTTAGTGGTTATTGCCATTATCGGCATTTTGGCTTCCATTGTTTTGGTTTCTTTCCCGTTAGCCACCAAGAAAGCTAATGATGCCAGGATAATTACTGCGATGTCTCAGATTAGAACCCAGGCGGCCGAGTACTATGGCACTAATGGTAATTATACCGGTTATACGGTTGCTACTAATTTAGCTACCGATATTACTAATAAGGGTGGTAAGGCGTGGCTTTTCATTAAAACCGCAGGTGACGCTTATTGTGTTGTTAGCGTGCTTAATTCCGGCGGCGTTTATTGTGCCGATTCTGCTGGTTTGATCGGTAAGGCAACCGCCACTTCAAGTTCTGCTTGCGCGAGCGCCGCTACCGCTGTTTGCCCAGCAGGAACAACTCTTTAATTGTTAGCGGGAAAGGTCGTTTTTAGATGATGAGCGCTATTCATTTCATCATGCCATCAAAAAAGGTTTTACCCCGTTAGAAACTTTACGGGGTGAACCGAAGGTCAATATGAAAAAAACAAAGAAATTTCTAACAGGGTTTACTTTAATTGAGTTGTTAGTGGTTATTGCTATTATCGGCATTTTGGCTTCCATCGTTTTGGTTTCCTTTCCGTCAGCCACCAAGAAAGCCAATGATTCACGGGTGGAAGCAGCTATGTCGCAGATGAGGGTATTGATAACTTCCTATCAGTCAACTAATGGTAGTTATACTGGTATTGACTGCGCTACGGATATTCCCGCTGGGATGAAAAGTTTGTGCGATGAAGTAGCAAATAAAGATTTAGGTAAAGTTGCTATGACCTTGCACGTGTCAGCTGACGCTGTTTGTATGTATGCCCCGCTTAATGT
>Ga0136653_10001577_pt1 | contig 12360 bp, 12 predicted proteins | sample LakKivw275mmetaG_FD_94866 | JGI IMG/M metagenome (GOLD analysis project Ga0136653, IMG submission 94866) | Anoxic lake water microbial communities from Lake Kivu, Rwanda to study Microbial Dark Matter (Phase II) - Lake Kivu water 275m metaG... | ecosystem: Environmental > Aquatic > Freshwater >... | reverse complement strand
GTCGTAGTGCGCGAGGCGGTAGAGGAAGTGACGCGCAAGGCCATCGAGTACCTGTCCTGCCTGCGAGAGGCGGGCGCACCCGTGAACGCGGCCCAGCTCGGGCGTGTGATCGGCTGATCACTGCGCCGCTGCGGCGACGGGCTGCCGGCGGCGCGGAACCTTCACTGCGAGGCCTGATCTGGTGGATCTCGCGACTGTTCTCGGCATCGTCGTCGCCTTTGGCGCGCTACTGGGGTCGGTAGTCGTCGAGGGCGGGCATCTGCGCTCCCTGGTCAACCTGCCCGCCGCCCTGATCGTGTTCGGCGGCACCCTGGGCGCGGCCATGATCTCCTCACCCCTCCACGTGGTCCTCCGCTCCCCCATCGTTCTCAAGCACGCCGTCCTGGGCAGGCTCATGGAGCCCCGCGAGGCGATACGGACCCTGGTGGACCTGGCGACCACGGCCCGCCGCGAGGGCGTCCTGGCCATCGAGGCGGGGCTCGAAAAGCTCAGGGACCCCTTTCTGCGCAAGGGCATCGAGCTGGTGGTGAGCGGCACCGACCCCGAGGTGGTGCGCGAGATCATGGAGACCGAGCTTGCCACCCAGGCCGACAGGCACAAGACGGGGGCCAAGCTCTTCCTCACCATGGGTGGCCTGGCTCCCACCCTGGGCGTCACGGGCACCGTCATGGGTCTGGTGCACATGATGGGGAAGCTGGACGACCCGGCGCAGATGGGACCCTCCATCGCCGCGGCCTTCCTCGCAACCCTCTACGGCGTCGCTTCGGCTAACGTCCTCTTCATCCCGCTCGGCACCAAGCTGGCCACCCGCAGCCAGCAGGAGCTGTTCGTGCGCGAGATGCTGCTGGAGGGGATTCTCGGCCTGCAGGCGGGCTTATCGCCCATGATCATCGAGGAGAAACTGAAGGCCTTCCTGGAGCCTCGGCTGCGGGCCCGCGCGCGGGGCAGGCCCGGCGAGGCCTCAGCCCGAGAGGCCAAGGCGGCCTGAGCACCGTGAGGCTGCCCCGGCACCACACCGCCGCCGAGCCTCGTATCCTGGGCCGCCGCACTGAATCATGACCAGACGTCGTAAGCGCTCCGAGGCCGAGCAGGAAAGCCTGGAGCGGTGGCTGATCACCTACGCGGACATGATCACACTGCTCATGGCCTTCTTCATCATGATGTACGCCATGTCCATCGTGAATAAGGGCAAGTTCGACGCGCTCGCCGTGTCGGTGAGGACGGGCTTCGGCGGCTCCGCGCCCGGGGCGCTGCCCGCGGCGCTCCAGAGCCAGGAGCACACCCTCCTCCAGCCCGGCAGCCTGAAGCCCAACGAGTTCCAGTTGCTGACCGCCGTGGAGGACGCGCTGCGCAGCAGCATCCGGAAGAACAGGCCGCAGAGCTCCTCGCAGCAGGTGAAGACGCTGATGTCGCAGGTGAAGGTGGTGGCTCGCGGCAGGGACCTGATTCTGCGCGTGGCCTCCGGGCCGATCACCTTCGCCAGGGGCAGCGCTGAGCTGACGCCCGCGGCGCGATACGTGATGGCCGCCGTGAGCGACCTCCTCGCCGGCATGCCCGATGCCGCGCGAATCGAGGGGCATACGTGCAATCTGCCCATCAGGACGGCGCGCTTCCCTTCGAACTGGGAGCTGTCCGGCGAGCGCGCCATGAACGTTCTGACCTACCTGATCGCGAAGGGCATCACGCCCGGGCGGCTGTCGGCCGTTGCCTACGCGGACACGGTGCCGCTGGGGCCCAACGTTGACGAGGCGAGCCGCCGCCGCAACCGACGCGTGGACATCGTCGTCGTGGGCGCCCTGGACTCGGGCGGAGCTGGTCTGCGGGCGGCCCAGGCCCCGCACGGGATTCCACAAGCGGCACGGGCCGGGGAGCCCCACGATGCCCGGCCCGAGCCGCCGTGCCTGGCAGTGGGCCTCCGGCCAACTCCGCCCAACCTGCGCCAGGAGATCGTGCCTTCGTTGGGCCCCGAGCCCGGCTCTCCGTGAGCTGCGGGCGGGCCGCGACCGAGCACGGATCCGCGCGAGTGGCGATGGCCCGTGGCCACCCAAGGAGGGGCATCCGCATGAGCAGCAGGGAACGCAGCGGCGCAGGGAAGATCAAGATCGTCCTGATCGTCCTGTGCGGCCTGCTCGTAGCCGGGGGCGCCGGGGGACTGGTCGCCCATCGTGCGGCGTCCGACTCGGCCCGGGCCGCTGGGACCCAGCCGGGCGACGAGGCCGCGGACAAGAACGCCAAGCCCGGCGAGGCCCCGACTGCGGCGAAGGAAGGGGACCAGGGCCCGGATGCCGGGCCGCGGCAGATCGTTGACCTGGGCGAGTTCCTCCTGAACGTGGACTCGGCCGAGGGCCTCAGGTACGTCAAGTGCGACATTGCGGTTCAGGTCGCGGGGCTGCCCCAGGAGAAGAAGGGGCGCAAGGCCGAGGAGAAGGGCCCCTCCCTCACGTCCGAGCAGGAGGCCTGGGCCAAGGACGCTATCATCCGTGTCTTCGCCAGGGCCGCCTTCGATCCGCTGCGGACCGAGGCAGGGCGCGAGAAGCTGCGCAAGGACCTGGCGAAGGCGCTGCAGGACGCCCTGCAGGACGTCGTGGTCACCGAGGTCCTCTTCACGACCTTCGTCATGCAGTGACGCCGCCGTTCGCCCTCGACGTCGGCCTCGGGCACTCGGTCAGGCTGCTTAGCACGTAAGGCTGCGGGGCAGCCTGGAGGCCGCCTCGCAGCCTCCGGCAAGGGAGGAACCTGGTCGTGGCGGAAGACAAGAATAAGCCAGCGGACGCGGAATCCCCGGCGGCGGACCGGGCGTCCACGCCATCGGACCGGGCGTCCCCGCCATCGGACTGGGCGTCCACGCCATCGGACGGGACGTCCCTCACCGCAGACGGTGACCTCGATCAGACCGATGATTCCGCCGCAGAGTCGCGCGGATTCCCAGGCGAGACCCCGGAATCGCAGGACCCCTCCGCGCTCGATGACCCGCCGGGCACAGACGGACCCACGGCCGCGGCGGATCCGCCCTGCCTGAGTCGGCCACAGGCCGACTCCGGTGATCTGCTAGAGGTTGCCCAGCAACCTCGCGTGCCCGGGCTGACGGCGATGCTCGACGTGCCCCTCGAGGTGTCCGTCGAGGTCGGGCGCGTGTCGCTGCCGCTGGGTGACGTCCTGGGCCTGCAGCCCGGCTCGGTGGTGGAGCTCGAGAGAGTGCCCGGCGAGCCGCTGGACCTGCTGGTCAACGGGCGGCCTGTGGCGAAGGGGGAGATCGTGGTCATCAACGATACCTTCGGGTTCCGCGTGACCGATGTCTTCGGTCAGTCTTGCCCAGCCCCCGGCACGGAGGAGGAGACCGAGGATGCGACCTGCTAGGAGCCTGTCATTGCCGGCGGCGGTCATCCTGCGACGAGCCGGCCGGCGCGCCGTCGTCCTGGTATCGCTCGCGGCCTTGCCCGCAGGCGCGCTCGCCGACACCGGGGACACGCTCTCCGGGTACGTGCTGTGCGCTCTGCTCACGATCCTCGTGGGCCTGGGGCTGCTGTACGGCGCGGTGCTGATCCATCGCTGGATGACCTCGTCCCAGGCCCCGCTGTCGCCTTCGTCACCTCTGCTGATCCCCGCGGCCGCAGGGCAGAGCCCCTTCGATTTCCGGCTCCTGGATGTGGTCGAGCTGGCTGCCGACATCACGGTGTACTTCGTCAAGCTGGGGCGGCGCGTTCTTCTGCTGGCGTCGCGCGACGGCTCGCTCGTGAGCCTGGGCGACTTCCCGCTCGCCTGGGCCTTCGGGGACGAGCCCGAGCAGGACGCGCCTACCTTTGGGCCCCGGTCGCGCTCCGCTGTGACTCCCGCGCCAGGGGGGCTGCTGTTGGCGGCCCGTGGAAGGGACGAGCGCCAATGGGAAGAGCAGCGGCGTGCCCTCATCCAGTCCCTCCAGCAAGAGGAAGCATGACCCAAAGCACGGGATTCCCGGTGGGGTCGAGGCCATGATCCCGACCGCCGAGCCGGGGGACCCCCGGCCTCTCCCCCATGCCCGTCGCTCCTGTGGTCGCCGCCGGCGCACCGAATCCGGCAGCCCGCGGACCGTCCTTCCCGCACCCCGGTGGTGCTCGCCCAGAGCCGCAGGGCTAGTCGTGGCGCTGTCCCTGGCCTCGGCCGCGGCCGCCCAGAAGCCGTGGTGGGAGCAGCCCCTGGCGCCCGATCAGCTCTCTCTCGCCCTGCGAATCTTGCTTGCCCTCTCCGTGCTGTCGCTGGCCCCGGCGCTGCTCATTATGCTGACGAGCTTCACGCGCATCATAGTCGTCCTCTCCCTCGTGCGCAGCGCCCTCTCGACCCAGCAGACGCCCCCGAACTTCGTCCTCGTCACCCTCGCCCTATTCCTGACCTTCTTCATCATGTACCCCACGCTGCTGCGGGTGAACGACGCGGCTCTTCAGCCCTACCTCGTGCAGAAGATCTCCTACGACCAGGCGGTCGCGGCGGCCATGGTCCCCGTGCGTGAGTTCCTGCTGCGCCAGACGCGGGAGCGCGACCTTGCCCTCTTCCTACGCCTCGCGGGGATCGAGTCACCCAAGAGCCCTGACGCCGTGCCCACTCAGGTCCTGCTGCCGAGCTTCATGATCAGCGAGCTCAAGACCGCCTTCGAGATGGCCTTCGTGCTGTACATTCCCTTCGTGGTGGTGGACCTGCTGGTGTCCACGGTGCTCATGTCCATGGGGATGCTGATGCTGCCGCCGGTGATGATCTCCCTGCCTGTCAAGCTGTTGCTCTTCGTGCTCGTGGACGGCTGGCACCTGCTGGCGCAGACCCTCGTGACGAGCTTCCAGTGACGCGGTGCCATCCCCGCCGGGTGTGGCCCTGCGACGATTCCGCTGTAATGAGGGGACCGCACCGGGAAGGGAATCTCGAAGGCCCACAAGGGCCGGTGGGATTCCAGGGGCCCCTTCCGCCTCGTCGGTTCCTTCCCTATTCCCTACAACATCCGGTCACCCGCAAGGCCGGCTCGTACCAGGGGCGGGACCCCTTGTCTTACCGGGTACCGGGACTACCCCACGGAGAGCGGTGCTCAGGGCCTCTGTCCTGGGCCTGCCTCAGGTTCCCTCGGCCGCCGCGACGGCGCAGTCAGCCGCCGTGACAGCCCTGGGATGCGCAAGGGTCAGCCCTTCGAGCCCCGGGATCAGGTCTGCGAGCACCTCCTCAATCTGCGGCAGCCTGGCCTGGATCGCCGGCGTCAGGGAGGGATGGGGCACGAGGATGGCCCAGCACCCGGGCTTGTCCTCGCGCAGGAAACACGCGGACAGAGCAGGTGTCCACTGGTCGCGTGACCTAAGCTGCGCGAGGGCCTCCTGCCACAGCTCGGCCGCCTCTTCGGTGACGCTGAAGTCCGACCGGGCCGCGCGTGTGCGACATCCCGCCAGTTCCGTGGCGGCCTCGCCCGAGGACGACTCGGGCCGTGCCGCGACGCTTCCCTCCTCTCCCTCATCCTGCCAACCATCGCCCAGCGTCTCGTATCCCTCTCGCAGAGCGGCTACCACCCACGCCGCGGTCTGGCGTGGCCGCCAGCCTTCCGCCGACCTACGGGCCAGGTAGCTCAGCACCTCCCCTATTCGGTCAGCAGCATAGATCGCCGCGAGGTGACGCGCCGTCACCTGCGACACTCCTATGGTCACCAACTGCGAGACCGCTGCCTCCCGTTGGTCATCTCTCCCCTCTTCCCCATCCCTCACTCCTGGTGCTGCGGGTCCCGGCCTCGACTGTCCGCCTTGGGCCTCGCTCTCCCCAGGATAGGACCTCACTTCCTCGGCTTCAGCTAGAGCCGTGCTCTCTTCGGTTCCTAGGCCCTCGTGGCCTGTCTGCTTTCTGGGTGCTGCCCCCTCGCTGTCTGTCGTGTTTTCCCCGGTGTGTGATTGGACGTCCTCAACAACTGGCCCCGGCCCGGTGTTGCTGTGTGTTTCTTGTACTCTGTCTTGGTGTGTATCTTGTATGCGCGCTGAGTGCACAGGGGGCTGTGTGTCCTGTGTACAGGGGCTGTGCTCCGAGTGTACAGGGCGCTGTGCACTGGGTGTACTGGGGCTGTCCACTGAGTGGACTGGCTCTCCGCTGTCCTCCTGGGCGCCCTGTCCGACGAGGTTGAGCGCGTACAGGGTGGCATCATAGGTATGCGGTCCCGTCGCCTGACGCGCCACGCGTATCACGTTCTTCTCGAGCAGTCCTCTGATCGCCTTCACGACGCCCGACTTGCTGAGCCCCGTCCCGTAATCGAGCTGTCGCCCGTCCCTGGTCCGCACACCTGAGACAATCTGGCGCAAGGAGATTGCGTCGCTGTTCTTCTTAAACCCGAAGGTACGACGGACGATGTACATCATGACCTTGAACTCGGCGGGAGTGAGGCGAGCCATCAGCACATCAAAGGCCTCATCCGGCACCTGCGTATAGTGCGGGCTGCGGAACCCCGGGAAGCGGTACTCGGCCTCCGAAGGGGGATCCCTGCGGGACGAAGTCATGGCCTGCACCACCACCTGTGGGATCGGGCGTATTGCGGGCACCAGAGGCGCGGGGAAGCGCATCTCCGGAGTGGGGCACGTGAAGGGCGGGGGACAGTCACGGGGTGCGACCCACGTGCCGGTGCTATTGGCGTCAGGGAGACGAGGGCCGTCGGGGTGGCGAGGGGCGTCACAGGGACGCGGCGCGTTGCAGAGACGGGGTGCGTCGGAATGACGTCCATCGTCCCCCTGTCGAGGCGCGTCCTTGTGACGCGGGCCGTCAGCGTGACGGGGTGCAGGCATCCCTGGCGGCACAGGGCGGCCGAGGCCCAGGCGATCCGCGAAAGCCCGTCCTGTGGCGCCTGCCTGCTGCGCTGAGGTGTTGCGTGCGCGGCGCATTGGGAACCTGTGGCCCTCGTCAAGGAGACGGGGAGGGTCAGGATGACGGGCCCACTCTCCCGGACGAGGGGCGTCTGTGAGACGGGATACGCAGGGCGGACGCCCATCGTCCGGCTGACGCCCCGCGTCAACGGGACCCGGCGCGTCTGTGTGACGAGCATCGGGGGCTGGTGCGTTGGATGGCGTACGACTCCGGGTAGAAGAGAGCCGCGCTTCACTGACCCGCAGGCGATGCCGGGAGAGAGCCGTGCCATAGTCGGAGTACCTGCGTCGGTATCAACAAGCGCAACTCATACAGAAACCGGGGCTTCTCGTAGATCTGCAGTAGGCCAAGTTCGCCGCTCAGGTCGGCGAGGGACCGCCGCACGGTGGCCTCGCTCAGGCCCGTGCTGGCCTGGATGTCCCGGCGGTGCAGCTCGCAGTACGGCAGCCCAAGGGCGTAGGAGGCCATGAAAATGGCGTGATACACGAGATACTGACGGGGATTCAGCGCCGGAAGGAGCGCGTCAACGAGCGATGGCGACCAGGGCAGGCCCTCGGGAGGAACGACAGGAGGCAACTGGGCAGGCACCGGCTGGCCGGGAAGACCCGTCGGGCCCGGTCCCCTACGGTCAGCGAAGGCCTGCGGACGCCGGGAAGCAGGCCGTGCGGGCCGGGAGGTACGCGATGGGGGAGGGGCCCCCGCCCCCGAGAGGTCCAGCAGGCGCCGGACGTCCGCGGGCCCATCGGCCAACGCGGGGGCCGGCGGCTCCTCCGCGATCGCCGCGTCCTGGGCGTCGTCCTCCGCCGGGTCCTCGTCCAGCTCTTCGAGACCCTCGTCGTCGTCCTCGTCGTCCTCTTGTGACCGATGCGGGACGAAATAGTCGAGAGTCTCACTCATACGCCTGAGGTCAGCGGAAAAACTCCGCAGCTTGGCTTTCGGCTTCCGGGACCTCATAGGCCAGGAGCTCCCGCGCGAGGGCAAGGTACTCCTGCGCACCCCGCGCGTTCGGATCGTACTCGAAGATCGGCTGCCCGGCCGCCTGGGCCTGGGCCAGAGTAACGTTCACATGTATGATCTGTTCAGTCACACGCCCGCCGAGCGCTTCCTGCAAATCGTCCCGAATCCGCCGCGCCTCCCGCGTCCGCCGATCAAACCGCGTCAATAGCGTCCGCACGACGGGCGCGGGTGTCTGGAGCCGGCGACAGAGCATGGTGACGGTGGCCAGCAGCCGTGTGACCCCATGCGTAGCGAGAAAGGTAGGCTCCACGGGCACGAGGATCTCGTCCGCGACCGCGAGGGCGTTCAGTGTCAGCATCCCCAGCGACGGCGGGCAGTCGAGAAGAACCCACTCGTGCTCTCCCTCGTACTCGTCGAGCTTGCGTTTGAGCTCAACCGGGCCCAGCATCCGCGTGATTAGCTCGGTCTCGACCACTGCGAGCTCGACAGTAGCGGGGACAATGTCAACTTTCTCCCACGCAGGCCAGATAGCCTGCGACAAAGGAAAGGAATCATTGCGCAGGACGGTGTCAATCGTCCGGTTGGACGCCGCCACATCGTTGAGGTCCAGCCCGATCGCGAGCGTCGCGTGACACTGGTGGTCCAGGTCCACGATCAGCGCCCGCCGGCCCAAGACGCTTGCGGCCGCGGCGAGATTCACGGCCGTTGTGGTCTTGCCCACGCCGCCCTTCTGGCAGGCCACGGCCGTCACGCGACGGGGGAAAGGGGGCACCTCTGCAGTATCCGCGCCGTGATAGCCATGATTCCCGAGCCTTTCCGGCGGTTCCTCGGTGAAATGGCGGATCTCTTCAGGCAGCGACGCATAGGGGATACGCCATTCGCGCCCGATCTTGAAGGCTCCCTGGAATCGTCCCTGTGAGCACCACAGCCTGATGGTGGAGGGTTGGAGGCCGACCATTTCGGCGACTTGTTCGACGGTCAGCAAGCGCGGCATGATTCAGTGTCACCAAGTTGGCCCCGGGGCGTTGGGTCGCGTCCACCGCCGCGAATCCCACGTGTGTCAGCCAGTGCGACCGCTGTCCACGAGTGTATTGTAACCAAAAGGCGCGTGAGAGTCAATGCACTATGCCGGTTTTCGCTGATTGCACTAAGCCCAAAGACGCGATTCCGCAGCGATACAGGCCCTGAAGGCCCGTGATACACGGCTTCGCGTGCCACCCGGGCTGGCGACTGGGGCCCGCCGCGACACTTCCGCCCGCGGGGGAATCCTGTATCGCGACTCTCGTTGGCGATAACCGACATGCGCGCATGGGATTCTACCTCACCGCGCGTGGTGTATGCAATCTGCGTGCCCGGGGGTGGGATTCGGACCCGGCGCGAATCGGGAATCCCGCGAGGAGGAAATGCGGTGGGCGCAGACCACAGACGGGCGCGCTGGGGGCCTTGGGCAAGGCTCAGTCCACAGCCGGGCCGGGGAGGAAGCTTCGCGGCCCCGGCGAAGAGGGCCGGCACAGCGCCGCCGACGGAGGGGGACGAGCATGAATGTCATCGTGATTTGCCTGGACACGCAGCGGTGGGACCACCTGGGCTGCTATGGGAACGCGGAGGTCAGCACGCCGGCGATAGATGCCTTCGCCGCAGGGCGGGCCACAAGCTCACGTGTCACGCGATTCGACAGGGCCTACTGCGCGAGCTTCCCGACGATCCCCATGCGCACCGACGCCTTCACGGGCAACGTGAACTGGCCCATCTACGGCTGGAAGGGCCTGGGCGAGGACGAGGTCACGGTGGTCCAGTGCCTGAAGGAAGCGGGCTACCACACGGCCTTCATCCACGACACGAGCAACATGGAGGCGACGGGCTTCGGGCGTGACTTCGACGAGAACATCCACCTGCAGCCACCCGAGGGATGGGAGCAGAACCTCGAGAAGGTAGAGCTGCCGGTGCCGCGCGAGCACATGCGGCAGGACGCCCACGGCTTCATCCGCGACCGCGCGCGCACCATGCACTTCGAGCACGAGGCGGACTGGTTCGTGGCCAGGACGATGATGAGCGCCGCGCAGTGGCTGGAGGACAGCCGCAAGCGCGACCGCTTCTTCCTCTGGGTGGACACCTTCGAGATCCACGAGGACTGGTACGCGCCGGACTACTACACGGACTACTACAGCCCGGACTACGAGGGCCTGGACTACTCCTACCCGAACTACGGCTACACGAACATCTACACGGGCGCGGAGCTCCGGCGCCTTCGGGCCAGGTACGCGGCCGAGGTGACCCTGACGGACCGGTGGGTCGGGCACCTGCTGCGGAGTGTCGAGCTGATGGGCCTGTTCGAGAACACGATGGTGGTGCTGACCTCGGACCACGGCACTTACCTGGGCGAGCACGACCGCATGGGCAAGCACACGGTGGACCCGGCAGACCCCTGGCCCATCTACGATGAGGTAGGGCGAATCCCGCTGCTGATCAGCGTGCCGGGCGGCAGGAATCCGCGCCGGAGCAAGGCCCTGACCCAGCCCGCCGACCTGATGCCGACGATTCTGGACTTCTGCGACGTGGCCTGTCCGGAGACCTATGGCAAGTCACTCCTGCCGGTGCTCACTCGCCGGAGGAGGAGGCAGCACAAGTACATATTCACCTCCTGCCACAGTGGGGGAGGGGAGGGGCGAATCCCGTACCTGCCGTCCTGCATCACGGTGACGCGGGGCAGGTGGACGCTGGTGACCGGCCCCGAGCCGTGGCAGCCTGCCCTGCACGACCGCAGGCGCGACCCGGCGCAGGAGAGGAACCTGGTGGACAGCCGGCCCAAGGTCGCGGCTCGCCTACGTCACGCGGTGGCGGAGTTCATGCGCGGGCGCGGCGCCGACGAGGCCTACATCGAGGAGTACACGCGTCTCTAGGCGGCGGTCGCGCCCGGGCCGCAACGGCCGACGACCGGAGGCTGCCATGGACGACGTTGCGCGGTACAACAGGGAGCGGTGGGAGGAGCTGGCGCGGGCAGGCGTGGGCTTCTCGCGGCCCGCGCTTGACCTGGACCGGGACTCGGCCCGGGCGATGGTGGACCCCGAGGGGCAGATGAGCGAGGTGGTCGGCAAGGACGTGCTCTGCCTCGCCGGGGGTGGTGGCCAGCAGTCAGCGGCCTTCGCTCTTCTGGGCGCCACGGTCACCGTGCTCGATTTCTGTCCCACGCAGCTCGAGCGCGACCGGCAGGTCGCGGCCCACTATGGCGTCCAGGTGACCACCGTGGAGGGCGACATGCGCGACCTGTCCTGCTTCGCGGACGATTCCTTTGACCTCGTGTGGCATGCCCATTCGCTGAGCTTCATCCCCGATCCGCGCCCGGTGTTCGATGAGGTCACGCGCGTCCTGCGTATCGGGGGCCTATACCGGCTCGAGTGCACGAATCCCTTTGTCCACAGCCTGCTGGATGCGAGATGGGACGGCCAGGGGTATCCGCTCCGCGACCCCTACGCCGACGGGGCGGAGGTGATCCACGGGGACGGGTGCTGGGACTTCCAGGACCCGGACGGGGTCGAGCGACGGATCCCCGGCCCCAGGGAGTTCCGACACGCCCTCGGCACGGTGGTCAACGGCCTGATCGAGCGCGGCTTCGCACTCCTGGGCCTCTGGGAGCACACCCACGGCGACCCGGCGGCAGAGCCCGGTACCTGGTCGCATTTCGAGGCCATCGCGCCGCCGTGGCTGACCTTCTGGGCGGTGCTCCGTCCCGACTGCCTCCGGGACGCCGCGAAGCCCGGCGGCCGGTGACCTGGACGCGGCGCCGGCCCCACGCCCTGGCCCGGTGAGCCGCCCCGCGGGCTGCCGGGCGCCCGAGACGGGTTATAATGGTCCCGCAGGTATCCCTGGTCGTGGAGGTGAGGCGGACATGACTCGACGGCATGTTCTGGCAGTGGCCCTGGTAGTCCTGGTTGCCTTTCTCGTAGTGGCGCTGGCCGAGGCGACGATCAAGTACCCCAGCGAGTACCGCAAGCCCCACAGACCCCTGGTAGGGAACATCATCTTCGGCAACGATCTGCCCTACCTCGACGAGGACAACTTCGTAAGCGTGAAGGAGCAGTTCGTCCTCGGCGAGGACAAGGACATCTCCGCACGGGCTTACTACCCGATGCTCCTCGGCGAGCTCCGGCAGGAGTTGCAGAAACGAGCGGCGAGAGTGCTGGTCAAGCCCTATCTCAAGTGGCACATGTGCGCTCTCGATGTCTTCAAGCTCGGCGACGATCCCGAGAAGGATGAGGAGACCCGGGAGAAGCTGTTCACGCTGGAATATGGCAGTCGAGACTTTACGGAGACCGCGGAGTGGGATCAGCAACGCGTGAACCTGCTGATGGCGGAGGGCGAGGAGAAGAGCGACTTCTGGTGCGACGAGCGCGACGCAGCCTGGGCGACCTACCCGATGAAGTATCCCTTCCCCGACGCGCTCATAGGGAAGCCCGGCCGCTACAAGGTCCGGATCGAGTTCTACGACGTCTACGAGGGCGAGACGGGCGAGTACACGGCCTCCTGGGACAAGCACGCCGAAGAGATAGACGTCACTCC
>Ga0136653_10001575_pt1 | contig 12379 bp, 11 predicted proteins | sample LakKivw275mmetaG_FD_94866 | JGI IMG/M metagenome (GOLD analysis project Ga0136653, IMG submission 94866) | Anoxic lake water microbial communities from Lake Kivu, Rwanda to study Microbial Dark Matter (Phase II) - Lake Kivu water 275m metaG... | ecosystem: Environmental > Aquatic > Freshwater >... | reverse complement strand
GACAATTTCTGCCGGGGATAAAACCGCCGACTTGGTCCGGATCTACTTGAAGGATATGGGGAGCTACACGCTCCTGTCCCGGGAAGAGGAGATCGCCCTGGCCAAGAGGATCGAAAAGGGCGAAAAGGCCATCAGCAAGGCGCTGGCCGCAACGCCGGCTGTTCTTGACGAGCTTCGCGCCGTTGAACTTGAAATCCGAAAGTCCCCCGAGCTCGTGAATAGGTTCTTCAATATGGGCGACGAGGAACTCACGCCGGAATCGATTGAACAGAAGAAGGCAGAGGTCTTGGGCAAGATGAAAAGGATCAAGGCCCTCAACACCAGGCTGTCCAAGATCCGCCCGAGGGTTGCCAATTGGTTTGCCCGGGGCAGGCTCCTGGTCCGGATGATCAAGCTCATTCAAAGCATGGATATTAGGCCGGACCATAGGGAAAAGGTCATCGAGAGGCTTCGGGAGCGTCTTGAGGCCATCGTGGACAGGGGTTCGGCCCGCTTGCGGACGGAGTCCGGGAAGATCCTCGCATCCGTCAACCGGGGTTTCAAGATCAGGGACGAGGCCAAAATAGAACTCGTCGCCGCCAACCTGAGGCTCGTCGTTTCCATCGCCAAGAAATATCAAAACCGGGGACTCCAGCTTCTGGACCTCATTCAGGAAGGCAATATCGGCCTTATGAGAGCCGCCGACAAGTTTGACTACCGTCGCGGCCACAAATTCTCGACCTACGCTACCTGGTGGATCCGCCAATCCATCACCAGGGCCATCGCCGACCAAGGACGGACCATTCGGATCCCGGTCCACCTGACTGAAACCATGCATAAGCTCAACAAGATCTCCCAAGGCTTTATCCAACAAAGCGGCACGGAAGCGTCGCCCGAGGAGATTTCCAAAAAGATCGGACTCCCGGTGAGCAAGGTCATCGATATGATGTCTACAGCCCATGAGCCCGTGTCCTTGGAGACACCCCTGGGGGAGAACGGCGAGACCTCTCTCGGCGACCTCGTGGAGGATAAAAGCATTCTCTCCCCGCCCGATACCGTGATCCACATCAGCCTCCGGGAGCAAATCGAAGACGCCCTGAGGGAGCTTCCGGAGAGGGAAACCGCAGTCCTCAGAATGCGCTATGGGCTGGGCGACGGACGTGAGTACACCCTCGAAGAGGTAGGCCAGCATTTCCACCTGACCCGGGAGCGCATCCGGCAGATCGAGATCAAGGCGCTCAAACGGCTCCAGAATAGCGCGCCCGGCCAGAAATTGAGGTCCTTTTAAACGCTTTCCCTATTATTTATTTGTAATCTATCATATACGTCCTGATTATCCATTTCCCGGGCGCTTCGGTCCTGCGGCCGGCCAAAATACTAAATATCTCACCTATTATCGTGTAATTAATTTATTATCTATAATATATAAGTTTTTTGGGCCCTCCGGTCGCTTAGAAGTTGAAAGCGGGTCCGATTTCTGCTAGTGTATACGTTACCGTACTCAACCTGGCTCAAGATGAACGGCAGCAAGATTCAACGAATTTGCTTTATAGCCCCCTCAACCTGTCTCCCTAGGTGTGAGAAGGGTTCGCTCAACAGGACGATCAACCTATTGAAAAAATGCATCGGCACCGACGGCTTCTACATCAGTCCGTTCGTATTTTCGAGCGACGAGCAGATCGATCACGTCACGGCATCGGCCGAGGAACGGTCTGCCCATTTCAAGAAAATAATCAGAGAGCAGGACTTGATCTTTTCGGTGGCCGGCGGCACGGGGGCGGAGGACTTGGCCCCCAAGATCGACCGGAAGGATTATGCGGTCATCCGGGCTCGCAAGCCGGTATTCGTCGGTTTTTCGGACTTCACCTTCCTCCTCAACGAATTTTATTATCATTCCCGGGTTCCGGGCGTCTATTTCCCTTCCCTTAAGCTGGGAAAGGGCAACATCAAGAAAGTCCTCCCCTTGATCATGGGCGAGGAGGTCCAATATCAGGGTTCCGCCTGGCTGACCCCTCCCCCGGCCCGGAAATTCTCCGGGACACCCATCGGCGGAAACCTTTCCACGTTCGTCAACTTCCTCAACCGGCAAAATCCCCCCCGGTTCAATTGGAGGCGCCACATTCTATTCCTGGAGGATATCCAGATCGACGTCGAAGACCTGCACCGTTTGTTGGCGGCTCTGCGGCGCCACCGCGTCTTCCGAAGAATCCGGGGAATCGTCATCGGCTCTCTAAGCCAGTATGGCAACAACAATTACCAGAAGCACCAAAAGGAGGCCCTGAAGTTCGTCCGGACCTATCTCGACGATATCATCCGCTGGAGGCGGAAGCACGGGTATCCCCTCCCCATCCTGGCCGTCTCTAATTTCGGTCACAATATCAGACGGAACCTCATGGCTGTCCCCGTGGGAGGTTATGCGTCGATCTCCAAGAGCCGGAAAATCCTCTTCCGGATGCATAGGCCCAGGCGCCCGGCCTAGGGGGCCCGCTTATCTCATCTCCCAGAGATATTTCCTGCGGCCTATTCCACGATGATCTCATCGACGTATATCCAGGCTTTTTCGCCTTCCCCCGGGCTTCCAGGTGGGCAATAGCCCACATTTTTAGCCTTCGCCTTCAGGAATCTCGTCTTCACAGGCTTGAACTCCCGGGCTAGAAGTCTCACCGGCCCGGAAGCCGCATTTTCTTTCATGCCGGAGGTGAGGATATCCTTTTGCGAAAGACGGCCGACTTCCTGGTAGGTATTCCCGTCACTGGAAATGAGGAATTCAACCTCGATAGGAAGTCGGATCCAGGCCTCCTCATCCTCATAAACGTCGATCCCCCCCTTATGGATCTCTCGGGGCGACCCGAAATCGATGACCGCTTCCAGGCTGTTTTTGGCGAATCCCAGCCAGGAACGATCCCCTGGGTCCTGATTCCCCCACTTGCCGTCGACGAGCGAAAGCGGGCCCAGGGCCTCGTGCCCTTCCTCCGGGGCCCTGACCAGGGAAACACTTTTGACACCCAAGATTCGATCGAAGCTCACGACCGAAGGTTCGCTCACGGCCCCATCCCTCATGGCGACCGCCGTGACGACGCAGGATTCGACGAGCGAGATGGGTTTATCGTAGCGGGGTGAAGAAGAATCGGGCTTCGACTCGTTCCCGCTCACCACGTATCGGATTTCGGCCGCCGCGTCATCCACGGTAAAAGAGATGTCCCGGGGTTCCACGTAAAGCCCGCTCCTCAACGAGCTTTTGGGCTTCGGAACGAAAGCCCGCACATTCATGGCCGCGAGTTTCTTGTTCTTTTCGAAAGCGCCGAGGACGGGCCGGCCGATCCAGGAGAACGGCGGCTCGAGCCCCAGAATCAAGGCAATCGTGGGGGCCGTGTCGAAGATGTTCACCGGTTGCTCGATCAGCTTGTCCCTGATGATGCCCGGACCGGAGATGATCCAGGGCACCTCGACCTCGATCATGCTTTCGCCGCCGTGATCGCGCCCCGTTCCGCCGTGGTCAACGACGGTCAGGATCGTCGACCGCCGTCCCCAATCCGTCTTACTGAGCGCATCCAGGAGCTCACCGACCTTGGCGTCGACCTCGGCACAGGATTGATAGAACTCCTCGGAGTCGAAGCCGAACTCGTGGCCGACCTCGTCGGGACGCCCGATATAAAGGAAAGCCAGCTGGGGTCGTTTCTCGAGGATGTAAGGAATGGCCTTGGTAAAGGTTTCAGGATAGGTCTTGCTGAATTCGAGTCGGTTCACGAGCTTGTTGTTGAAGAGGTTGGCCATAGCATCCCAATCATAGAAGACCGCGGTTTCGGCGCCGGGCATCTGCCGGCGGATAAGGGTGAAGATGGAAGGAAAGAAGCCATCTTCGTCCTTGTCCGTGGGCGCGATATTGAATCGGTCCACAAGCCAGGAGTTCGAGGTTATTCCATGCTGCTCGGGTCCTGCTCCTGTCAGGATGGAACCCCAGGAAGGCGAACTGACCGTCGGCATGACGCTTCTCGCTTTGAGCGAGAGGGCGCCTTGCCTGGCCAGCCTTTTGAGGTTTGGGGTTCTGGCCGCTTGAAAGGCCTGAGCGCCCATGCCGTCGATTCCGATGAGGATGACATGTCGGTCCATATTCGGTTTGGCCGACCTTTGCCGGCACCCGACCGAACCGAGAAAAATCCCCAACCCAAGGATCCCGAAAACCAGAACGAAAGTGCGCTTATTATTCATGTCACCTACTTTCCCAGTTCACCCCTTCTTATCGCCTGCCTCGCCTTTTGGGCCTTCCCCGCTCGTCTGGCTATTTCTGATATACCCCAGCGCCTGGATCGCCGCAACGCAGCCCTCACCAACGGCCGAAGCGATCTGAAGGCCGCCGCAGGTCACGTCGCCGGCCGCGAACACACCGGGAAGGTTCGTCCTCTGGAAGCGGTCGACCGCGATGCAAGACTTGTGGTCGAGTGTGATGCCGGCCCGGCTGAAGAACGGTGCGGTCGGGATCTCGCGGAAGATGAAAACTCCAGCCACGGCCAACTCTTCCCGCCCGCCCTCTTTTTCGAGGATGACCTTTTCGACGCGCTTTTGGCCGGCGATTTCGCGGACCTCGGCCCCGACGTGAACATGAATGCCCTTTCGGACGAGGCCGCCGGCTTCGCGCCGCGCCCGCTCCGTTCCCTTGCTTCCGGGGACCCAATGAACCCGGCAGCCCATCTGGGCGAGAACCTGGAGTTCCTCGACGGCCTCCTCAGAATGTCCATAAGCAATGACGTCGGAGCCCCTGTATAGCGGCCCGTCGCAAGTCGCGCAATAACTCACGCCGGCGCCCGTGAGGCGGTCCTCGCCGGGGATCATTCGTTCTTTGGGAAAAGGTCTGCCCGTTGCAATGATGACCGCGCCGGCCTCGATAAAGGCGTCCTTTGTCGAGACGTATTTAGGATCGGATGCGAAACCGAACGCGATGGCGTCTCCGGTGACGAACAAAGCCCCAAAGTGGAGGGCCTGGGCCTTGAATTTCCCGAGGAGGTCAACAGAGTTGATGGACTGAAAGCCGGGGTAGTTCTCGATCTCATAACCCAGGGCCAGCCGCGATGCCGACCGGCCTTCCAGGATGACGGTCTTCTTGCCCGCCCTCGCGCCGTAGATCCCCGCCGTCAAGCCGGCCGGGCCGGCGCCGATGATGAGGATGTCCGCCTTGATGTTCTTCAGCATGCCTCTATTATGGGGTCAACCCTACTCCTTTGACAAGGTTGTTAACAGAGCAATTTTGAGGAAGTATTTTTTTCCGTGTGATAGAGACAATAGCGCAGGGGCACGGCGGCACACCCAAGACTCTGTCTGTAATCATTAATCCCCCCAACCCCCCTTGGCCAATCAAGGGGGAAAAGAGGTCTGTGTCGCCGGAATTGTCGGTCGAAGGTCGGAGCGGGCATGGATCCTCATTCTTGTTAAGCGGCATTGGATGCCGCCCGTAAGCCCCCGTACCGGAGGGGGGACCCGTCGGCCTATCCGACGGGGAGAACCGACGGGACTGGTTCCCAGGAGGGCCGGGGGTCAAGGGCGGCTCCATGCCGCTCCCGACGGAGGGCGCGCCCCGAGCCTGAATTCCTTCTCACATGAAAAGAAATACTTCCCAGGTTTGACCCCGACTTGCCTTTTTCGAAGACTACGGATATCATCCCTAATTCTGAAAGGAGCGCATCCAATGAAACGACGCCGCCTTTATTTTGCAGTCTCTCTGACCGTATTCTTACTGCTTTCCTTTTCTTATTCCCTGCCCCAGCAGGACAAAGCCGATGCGGCCATGGTCAACCGCATCTGGCTGGAGGGGACCAACCACTCCCGCCTCATGGAAACCCTTAGCTACCTGACCGACGTCTTTGGCCCGAGGGTCAATGGATCCCCGGCCTATAACAAGGCCTGTGAGTGGGCCGTAAAAAGGTTCACGGAATTCGGCATGGTGAACGCCGCCATAGAACCGTGCGGGGAGTTCGGACTTGGCTGGTCGAACGACTATCTATCGGCCCACATGACTTCGCCCTCCTATATGCCGATCCTAGCCTTCCCGAGGCCCTGGACCGGGAGCACGAAAGGCAAGATCACCGGAAGCCCGGTGTTCGCCTTCATCAACACCAAGGCCGACATCGAAAAATACCGGGGCAAGCTCAAGGGCGCCATCGTCTTCCTCCAACCCGCACGGGCGACCCACCCGTCTTTCAAGCCGGCCGCCAGCCGCTACACCGAATCGGACCTCAAGGAGCTGCAGGAAACGCCCATCCCGGTGAAACCGAAGGAAGGTGAGAAAGGAGATGAGCCGGCCGGATTGAAATGGGAGGAGGTCGAGGAGTTCTTCCGGACCGAGGAGGTCGGCGTGCTCGTCGAGCCCTCGAGCGAGAGCCGGACGGATTACGGCACGGTCAAGGTTGACGCTTATAATGGGAATGGCAAGGACCACATCACTCCCGGCCAAAGCCCGCGTATCATCATGGCAGTCGAGCAATACAATCGCATCTGCCGGATCATGGACTTCAAGGTCCCGGTGACCCTGGAGATCGAGGTCCGGAATACGATCTACGACAAGGACCAACAGGGCTATAATGTTGTAGCCGAGATCCCGGGTACGGACAAGGCCGGCGAGCTGGTCATGCTCGGCGGACACCTTGACTCCTGGACCGCAGGGACGGGGGCCGTTGACGACGCGTCGGGCTGCGCCGTCGTCATGGAGGCCATGCGCATCTTCAAGGCCCTGAACATCAAACCGAAACGGACCATCCGGGCGGCGCTCTGGACGGGGGAGGAAGAGGGCTTCTACGGCTCTCGGGGCTACGTCGCCCGCCATTTCGGCGACACGGATAAGGCTTCCCTGGCCAAGCTTGATTTCGAGGCCGAGGAAAAGAATTGGCGAAACCCGCTCGGCGACTCCACGAAGGTCCTGGCCAAGCCGGAATACAATAAGATATCCGGCTATTTCAACTACGACAACGGATCGGGACGGATCCGGGGGATCTACATCCAGGAGAACTTCCAGGTGAAGCCGATCTTCGAGGAATGGATGAAACCGCTTGCGGACCTGGGGGTGACGACGATCGCCCTTCAGAACACGGAGGGAACGGACCATCTTCCCTTTGACGGCATCGGCATCCCGGGTTTTCAATTCATCCAGGACCCCCTAGATTACTTCCCCAACCTCCACCACACAAGCCAGGATGTCTACGACCATTGCGTCCCCGAGGACCTCATCCAGTCGGCGGTCGTGATGGCCGCTTTTGTCTACCAGGCGGCCATGAGAGACCAGATGCTGCCCCGAAAGACCCTCCCGATCCCGGTGGAGATCGAACGGCAGGCGGGCAAGCCTAAATAAGGATCGGCGCTTCAATCGAGAGGGAACACGGTCCGGGAGTCCGGGCGGAATCTTCCGCGTGACCTCGGCCTCGGGCCGGGCTCTAAAAAAAAATCGCATTTTTTGTTGACAAGCCGCATTATTTATCGTATATTTACGATATACGATTTAAAAGAGGATTCATGGCCCGCGCGAAGAATGACCTTTTCGGAACCGAGCTCAAGGGCCTGGCATCAACGGCCAAGGCCCTGGCCCACCCCGTCCGGATCGAAATCCTGAAAATCCTGGCCTCGCGAGACGTCTGCATCTGCGGCGAGCTCGTTTCGAAGCTCCCTCTCTCCCAATCCACGGTCTCTCAGCACCTTAAGGAGCTCAAGCGCGCCGGCCTGATCAGGGGAGAGATCGAAGGCCCCCGGACGTGTTATTGCTTGAACAAGAAGGCCCTGCGGAGGGCCATGTCGGCGTTTTGCAGGCTCTTTTCATCCATATGCACATGTCAGGTCCAAGGAGGTTCCAAATGAGAGACGAAAGCGAACTCAAGAAAATCGTCAAGGAGAAATACGGCGAGATCGCCCGTCGGGCTGACGCGGACGCCGGTTGTTCGTGCGGATGCTCCTGCAACCCGCCCGAAGGCCCGGTTGGATACACGGTCATGAACGACGAGTACAAGGGCATCGACGGCTACATCCCCGATGCCGACTTGAACCTCGGGTGCGGGCTCCCGGTCAATTACGCCGGGATCCGGCCAGGCGACACGGTCGTCGACCTGGGATCCGGAGCGGGTAACGACGTCTTTATCGCCCGCAAGATCGTGGGCCGAACCGGCCGGGTGATCGGGGTGGACTTTACTCAGGACATGATCGATAAGGCCAGGCGCAACAATGAAAAGATGGGCTACGCCAACGTCGAATTCCGATTCGGGGACATCGAAGCCCTTCCGCTCGAAACGAATACAGTCGATGTCGTCATCTCGAATTGCGTCCTCAACCTCGTGCCGGATAAAACGAAGGCCTTCGGAGAGATCTTTCGCGTCCTCAAGCCCGGCGCCCGCTTCTCGGTCTCCGATATCGTCCTCAGAGGAGAGCTGCCGGAGAGACTCAAATCGATAGCTGAAATGTACGCCGGCTGCGTGGCGGGGGCCCTCCAGGTGGATGATTACGTCGGGATCATCCGCAAGGCGGGCTTTTCCGATGTCGCAATCCAAACATCAAAGACAATCGCCCTTCCCCCGACCGCCCTGAAAGACTATCTCGACGACAAGGAGATCGCCCTGGTCCTTAAGAGCAAATTCGAGGTCCTGAGCATCACCGTCACCGGAAAAAAGTAGAAGAAGCGAGAGACAATCCTCAGGATATCTTGTAAATCTCAATGTTTTCGATGCCGTGGGCCTCGATCTCCTTCTTATACTTTTTAATATAGGGAGCCCGCTTCTCTTCGAGTTCCTTGTCCGTCATATGGTCTACGGCGGACTGCCCGTATTCGCGGACCGTATCGCGCTCGGCTAGCTTCAGGACGAGAAGGTCCCAGAACGACCAGTCGTCGTAATCCTCGACGAGCTCATCAAGGTCCTCCTCGAGCCTGGCCGCGGGATAGGTGCGGCCCTCGACCTCATCGAATTCGATCTTATCTTTTAACCCGAAGGCCGGGGCATAGGAATAAATGCGCTCGGCTTCGGCGTTGTAATCTTCCAGGAAGTCCTCGGTCCGGTAGGCGTTGACGACCCAATTGCCCAAATAGGTCAGATGAAGCAGCTTCTCATATTGTTCCTTCGTAACCTTGATGTCCATAACTCCCCTCTCCGGCTCGAAATTTCACGACTTTTGTCCGTAGGAGATTTCAAAGATGTTTGTCATAGGGCTATAGCTCGCTTCGAAGCGGTCACGGAACGACCTCAACGAAGACTCCAGGACCCCGGGCAGGCCGTCCTCCCAGGGAAGACGATGAGGATCGGCTTCCATGGCCTTGATTTCCGAGGCGAGCGTCTCCCGCCAACTGAGCACGGCTCCTTTCCCTGTTTCCTGGCCCGACGTGTCGGCTGTTCGGCCCGCTGCGGCATCTTCCGCCTCGAGCTTCGCAAGCTGGTTTCGGAGCATGGGCAAAACCGCCCGATGGATGCGCCTGAGTGCGAAATCCTTCTGCATCTCCTTCGTGTCTTCCTTATCCCAATCCGTCCTGAACCCCCCCTCTTCGGGGAAGCGAAAGCCGGGCCCGTCGTCGATGGGCTTTCTCAAATAGGATTCATAGGCGACGACATAAATAAAAAAATATTCTCCCATCCCCATCCCGGCATCCAGAAGGGCCTCGTTTCGCGCTCTGAGATAATCGGCAACCTGAGGGATCACCCCAAGTCCGCGCCTGATCGCAGCGAACGATTTTCGGTTCTTGGCGAGCTCGTCGAACGAGGCCTCGAGCCTTTCCCGACTCGGCCGAGCTGCCTCCCGCACCCTCAAAAAAACCTCCAGCCGGTCCAGCCCGATGCCCCCCGACGGGTCGGGACAAAACTCCTCGATCCTACCGAACTTCGCGGCGAGTTCGTTCATCTTGCTTTCAGATTCTTTGAAGCCCTGGGTCATGTTTTTGATAAAGAAGTAGCCCCCGACAAACAGAAGGACGATGATGACGACGATCGCCCCGCAGCCGATGCCCACCCCCAGAAGCCATTTATTCTTGGGTCCCGAAGAAGTCCCCCGCTTAATATCCATGATGACTCTCCTTTTGATAATATAACATAAGTCCCTCAAGAGTGCCGACAGGCCTCAAAATTGTCGATAGGGTTCTTTCTCATCAAGCGATGACGGCGATTTCGGTGAGGCCAGGAGTCTGAGGGACACGATACCAATTCCGGAGAATTGGTTCATGTCCCGGAATTCCGACATGTGTTCTATCGGCAATTTTGGGACTGGCCTGGGGCGAATTATTTTTAACTTTCCTGAAACTTTTGACTCTCTGCTGGCATCAAATGGATTTAAAAATCTCATTTATACGATAGGAGAAGACATGGAACACGCTCTTCAGGAACTCCGGAAACAGGGTTTTCAAGTCCGGACGGCATCCACCCCCCATCTTCCTGAACTTCAAGAGGTTATCAAAGGACGGCATGACAGGGGTGAGTTCTCTGAAAAATTCTATCAAGAAAGATTGGCCGATCTCCGTTTCACGCCCCCGAAATCCCTCCCCGGAGCCCGGACGATCATCGTCGCGGCCTTCCCCCAGCCGAAAATCCAAGTCCTCTTCCACCTCCGCGGCAAGTCGTTCGCGATTCTGATTCCCCCCACGTACCTCTATTACCCCAACTCGCGAGCGGAAGAAATCCTGAAGAGAATTCTCGGCCCAGTAGGCCTTCGGACAGCCCGAACGAACCTCCCTCTAAAGCTCCTGGCCGCCCGGAGCGGGCTCGGATCCTATGGAAGAAACAACATCTGTTACGTGCCGGGAATGGGAAGTTATCACCGGCTGATGGCGTTCTATTCGGACGATCCCGCCTCCGAAGACTCCTGGCAGGAGGCCCGGCTCATGGAGCGCTGCCGAAACTGCCGGGCTTGTCTGAAGAGTTGCCCAACGGGAGCGATCGCGGCAGACCGATTCCTTTTGCACGCGGACCGGTGCCTAACCAATCTCAACGAGAGGCCGGGGGATTTCCCCGATTGGGTGAAGGGCTCCTTCCACAATGCTCTTGTGGGATGTCATTATTGCCAAGACGTTTGCCCGGAGAACGCGCCATTCCGGAAGTGGATCGAACCCGGCGGAGAATTTACGGAGGAAGAGACCCGCTTTCTCCTCGGCGATCCGGATGCAAAACTCCCGGCCTCAATCCATAAAAAGCTCCAAGATTTAGATATCATAGAATACCGCGAACTCTTGCCGCGTAACCTTCGGGCCGTTTTGGCCGCATCCGGCAAAAAAATCCTCTGAGAGGTCAGCGTTTGCCTTTTTTCTTTTTCGAGACGGCGATCCGATAATCCCGAGGCGAATCGACCTCTTTGAGCTTCTTGAGAACCTTCTGGATTTTCATAAGGCCCTCGTAATCGACGCGGCAGTCCGGACAACTCTCCAGGTGTTTGATCATGGCCGCCCGGCTTTTCGCGCTCAAAGTTCCGTCGAGGTGTTCCGAAAAAAACGCTTTTGCTTCGCGGCAGTTCATAGGCTTAAGATCCCTTCGCAGATGCAGAGATAATCGTCGGTAAAAGCCTTGCATCCCTCGTTGACAAACCGTCTCCGGAACATCTGGCGGGCCCGATAGAGGTTCGTTTTTGTCCGGCTCAAGCTCCAGCCCAGGATTCCGGAGATTTCCTTGTAGCTCAGGTTTTGAAGGTCTCTGAGGACCAAGACCTCCCGATATTTTTTGGGCAAGTGATGCCGCAGGTTGTGAAGGATGCACCATTGGAGTTCGCTCTTGATGACGACCCGCTCGGGTCTATCTCCGTCCGCGGGAATCATGATCTCTTCCAGGCAGAGGGAGCTGTGTCGGGCCCTTTTCCTGAGTTCGTTTCGGAAGATATTGATGGCGATTCTGGTCAGCCAGGTCCGGAAACTAGCTTGGAGCCGAAAGCTCGCCAGATTTCGATAGGCCTTTATGAATGCTTCTTGGGTCAGGTCATCGGCGTCGGCGACGTCTCCGGTCAATTGAAGCATGAGGTTAAAAAGATATTTTTGTTCCCTTCCGAAAAGGTCGTTAAAAGCTTCCTCGTCGCCGCTTTTGGCTTTTTCAATCAGGGTCAAGTTCTCTGCTTCTTCCACGTGCCTGCCACCTTTTCTGTTTCTTTCACATATCCCTTGAGAAGGCCCGGGCTTTCACCCCATTATACAAATTATCTATGTCTCAGGGAATGATCACCGGGCCGCATAAAACCGGGGATGCCCTGGAAATCAACTTGGAGGAAGGTGACTCCCCCTTGGAACCCTCTATGGGCGGCACCCTGGGCAAGACCCGGGGCATATTGGCACTCGTCAAAAACGTTGCGCCTCCCCTACTGGACGGTGAACTTTCAGCAAGGTGCTTACGTATTCACTAGTGACGGATTTGGAGAGACAAGATGAGTTTTGGTTTTTTTCTCAAGAATAAGCCGGCCCCTTTGGGCATCATAG
>Ga0136653_10001572_pt1 | contig 12394 bp, 10 predicted proteins | sample LakKivw275mmetaG_FD_94866 | JGI IMG/M metagenome (GOLD analysis project Ga0136653, IMG submission 94866) | Anoxic lake water microbial communities from Lake Kivu, Rwanda to study Microbial Dark Matter (Phase II) - Lake Kivu water 275m metaG... | ecosystem: Environmental > Aquatic > Freshwater >... | reverse complement strand
ACTTTTTTCTGGACCTTAGGAATAAGGTCCAAATGGGGCTCAACCCGGCTGTCAAAAAATATGCCCTCGACATACTCCTTGGCAAAGCCCAAACGCTGAAGCTCCAAGCGAAGACTGTGGCTGCCAATAAGAAAATCTTCAAAAAACTGGCTAATAACCACCGTCGGAAAAAAGATCAAAAACGTAACCAGCTTCAAGGCTAGCGACCATTTTATGATTCTTTTCAAATTTTTCAAAGAACTCACCTCCCTCCCTGTTGGATTTTATTTCAGAACAATTCCCCCGCCCAAAACCTCGCCGCTACTTCCGTAAAAGACCGCGCTTTGCCCTGTCGTAATAGCGCGCTGGGGACGCTTAAATATAACCTTAACTTGATTTTTGTTCAAGTCCTTAAGCGTCGCAGCAGCAGTCAAACTTTGATATCTAATCTTTATCTGGCACTGGCAGGGTAGCTTTGCCCGACCACCAAGCCAGTTAACCCGACCTGCTATTAATTCTTTTTCATACAGACTTTTTTCTTTATTGCTGACGACCAAAAAATTTTTTCTGCTATCTTTGGCTACCACATAGAAAGGTCCCGGCCCACCAACATTCGCCCGCTGGCCAATAGTATACAATGCCAACCCCTGGTGATGACCTAAAATTTTACCAGCCGAGTCAACGATCTTACCCGGCTTTAATTTCAAATGTTTTTTCAAAAACCCCTGATAATCATCAATAAAACAAATGTCAAAAGATTCGCCGGCCCGATACGGCAGATGCCGCTTTTTAGCCAAAGCCACGACTTGTTTTTTGGTCATGTCGCCCAGCGGGAAAATTGTTTTGCTTAACTGCTTCTGATTTAACCCATACAAAAAGTAACTTTGGTCTTTTATTTTGTCTTTAGCGGCAAACAGTCGTCCCGACTTTGCCCGCGCATAATGACCGGTGGCAATAAAATCAGCGCCAGACTTTAAGGCCTTGTTCAAAAATAATCCAAACTTAATTTTCGGGTTGCAAATCACACAGGGATTGGGCGTACGGCCAGCGCTAAGTTCGCGTAAAAAATAGTCCTTCACCACTTTTTTAAATTCCCGCCCGAAGTCCCAAACTAAAAACTTTATACCCAGTTTCTTAGCAACTTTTTTAGCGGCTTTTTCTCCCGCGCTCTCTCCTAATCGCATAAAAACACCGACCACTTCGTGGCCTTGTTTTTTGAGCAATACCGCCGCCACCGAAGAATCTACGCCTCCCGACATCGCAACAAAGACTTTTATCTTTCTTGTCGTTTTTTTCATAAGATAGTTTTACCGCATAAATCCCCTCTTGGCAAATCTTAAATTATATAGTATGCTTGGCCTAATAAATGCCCTAAGCGCATTTTTTAATTAAGTTTTTGTCCAAAATTTGAAGCCGTAGGCGAACAAGTTTTGGTAACAAAAAGTTACCCCGCCCTCTAGGCCGTCCAATGGCTCTCGGAAAAATCTTTTAAGGATTAACTAAACTTTTTAATCTTTTATCCGACAGCTTAGAGGGCGGGGTGCTCAATTCTGTTATCAAATTTTCTTCTTCGCTTCGCGAATTGAAAATTTGGATATGATTGGCATGCTAAACTACAACGAATTAAAACCAGGTACTATTTTTATCATGGACGGCGAGCCCTATGAGGTGCTGACTTTTGATTTTTTGCGAATGCAGCAAAGAAAACCGGTCGCCCAGACCAAGATAAAAAACTTAATCACCGGCAAGGTGCTTAACCGCAATTTTCAGTCAACCGAAAGCTTTGAGGAAGCAGAAATTGACTACAAAAAAGTAAAGTTTTTGTACGCTCACCGGGATAAGTTCATTTTCTGCGACAGAGACAATCCAGCCTCCCGCTTTGAGATGAGCCAGGAAGCTATCGGCGACAAATCCCAGTTTTTAAAACCCAACTCTGAAGTGGAAGTAGTGAAGTTTAACGACCAAATCATCAACGTTGAATTGCCCATCAAAATGACCTTCAAAGTCATTGAGGCGCCGCCCTCCATAAAAGGCAACACGGCCCAAGGCGGCAACAAGCAGGTAAAAATTGAGACCGGCGCCATGATTGCCGCGCCCCTGTTCGTTCAAGAAGGCGATGTAATCGAAGTTAACACGCAGTCCGGCGAATATACCGGCCGAGCCTAAATAAAAATATTTTATCCCCGTACTTTTATATAAGTATGGGGATTTTGTTTACTGTTAGCTGTTTACTGTTAGCTGGCTATAATTCCACCGACTGGCCGGGCGGCAAATCCTTTATCTCTTCAACTGGCTCGGCGGACCTGACTGGTGCCTCAACGGGCCTAGGTCCTGTTTTTTCCGCTGGCACCACCTCATTTAAAACGTTCCGCAAAGCCTGCAGATCTGGCTCCTTGCGTTGCCGCTTGTTAACCATTTTAACTTCCGGCTGCGGAGCGCGCCGCGTGGCCTCGCTTAAAGAAATGGTTGGCCCGGTCTCTCTGACCACCGGCTGGCTTAAAATTTTCTGCGGCTGACTGGGTTTGGGCAACTGCGCGCGAACCTTAACCAAACAATCTTTGCAATAGATCGGCCGCACGCCATCCGGCTTAAAATTAATTTCCACTTTTTTACCGCACTCGTAACACTTATCAATATAGATCGGCTTGCTGGGCGCCGCTTGAACTGGTCCGCGCGGCGGAAACTGACCGGCTGGCTGGCGACTGCCTGGTCCGCCCGGCGAAAACGGCGCTGGCCGGCGCCGGCCATTATCATCCTCGGCCTCCATTACTCCGCTCCAGCGGGCAATCTTTTCTTCCACTTCCTTACGGGACAGGCCGCTGTAACGCTCGCGCGAGACTTTAACTATTTTCTCCCGGCTGCTTTTTTCGTCTTTGGGAATTGGCGGTAAAGTGACGGCTGAAAAAGGCCGGGAAGCAAAGCCGTCTATCATCAATTTCAAATACACCTGCGCAAAACCCAGACTCACCAGGTCATTGGCAGAAAACTCGGGATTGAATTCTTTTTCCAAAAATTCGGCGTCTTCGGCTCCCACCCGGAAAGCTATCATCGTGCCAACGTTCCCAAAGACCGCGTCTTTCACCCGAGAGCTGCTATCGGTAATCAGCTGACCGATATATTGATGCGCCAATATCAAATTTAAGTGATATTTTCTGGCCTCTGATAAAATATTAGCAAAGCTATCGGTGGCAAAGTTCTGAAACTCGTCAACGTAAAGATAAAAATCTCGCCGTTCGTTTTCCGGCATGTTTACTCGCGACATCGCAGCCAGCTGGATCTTGGTAATCATCATCGCGCCTAGCAACGCCGAAGCGTCCTCGCCGATCAATCCCTTGGAAAGGTTTAAGATCAGGATTTTTCCTTCATCCATCGCCTTGCGCGGATCAATAGTGGATTTGGTCTGACCCACAATGTTGCGAATCAGAGGATTGGTCAGGAACTGACCAACCTTGTTTTGAATCGGCGAGATGGCCTCCACTTCAAAATTGCCTTTGTATTTGGAAAATTCATCCACCCAAAAGCTCTTGACCACCGGGTCTTTGACTTTTTCCATAACGCGCGCCCGGTATTCTTTGTCTACCAGCAGCCTCATAATGCCCAACAACGTTGACCCTGGATATTCCAGCAACGCCAGCACCGCGTTGCGCAACACATATTCCAGGCGCGGCCCCCAGCTTTCGGCCCAAATCTTTTTAAAAACCCCCACCAACCCGGAAGCCACCAAATGGCGATATTCGGCGTCAACCTTTTCCATCACATTAAAGGCTATCGGAAAATCCAAATCGGCCGGATTAAAATAGATAACGTCGTTGACGCGGCTGGACGGCACAAAATCTATCATCTTTTCGGCAAATTCGCCGTGCGGGTCAACAATGGCAATTCCCTTGCCGCCACGAATATCCTGAATAGCCATATTTTCCAGGAGCGTGGTTTTGCCGGTACCGGTTTTTCCAACCACGTATAAATGCCGCTGTCGGTCTTTGCTTTTGATGCCGAAACGTTTTTTCTCGTTGCGAAAATCAATTTCGCCAATAATATTAATAACGTCGTTCTCCATAAACATTTATTGCTATTTCAAACAGTTTTTATAAGCTGGTGAGGGGGTTTATTTCAAAACGCTCAAGCCGACAAGCGGGCACGGTGTCCCGACGCAAAGCGTCGTGGACGAGCGAGGAGGCTTGGCGAATAAAATTTTTCTCGCTGGGAAAAATTTTATGCTTTTGAAATTAACTCCCGAACAAAATTTATTCTATCGGCAAATCAGCCGGCGGACCGCCTTTTTTAACTTCAATGTATGGCGTCATCGGGCTCTTAACCGAGATAGTCGGGAAATGAAAAAGGGTCGCTAGCTCCTCAATGTTCAAAATGTAACCCTTTTCCCAGAACGGCCGAAGCCTCATCATTCTCATTAAAACACGCTGCTTGAAGGCCTTGCGGGTCTTGGCCAGAATATAGTTGGCCTTGGTCATAGTGGGAGTATCGGGCCGAAAGCTGTTCATATTGATGTTGGCAAACTGGTGGAAAATACCCATGGTTGAGCCAATGTAGCCGGGCGAAAAAAGCTCATTGCGGGCTATATAGGCCCACTGGATCTTAGCCTCAAAGCCTTTTTTGCCAGCCTTTTCTTCAATACCGGCAATTATCTCTTTCTCGCCGGGCGACAAATGCATGGCCAGACTCGGCGGTTCGTTGGTTGGCGCGTCCTTGGCGCGCAAGGGCGCTTTCAGGTCGGTAATCAAACTATACAAAGTATCGTAAAGCGCCTCCCACCAGGTGCGAACCTCCATTTTTATTGCGCCTTCGAGTGGCGGCGGCAACTTTTTGCCTAAAAGCTTAGAAGCCAGCTGAATGGACTTGGCGCGCCAGCGGTCATCCGTTGCCCGAAAAACTATCTGCACCCAGATCTGCTCACCTGGCCGCAACTTACCCATTAACTCCATCAAGCCAGCCAACGGGTCAAAGAAGGGCTGATCGGTCTTGGCCACGTCAATTAAAGGAGGGTAGGTTCGCAAGGGATAAACCTCATCCTGAACCAGCTTCAGACGACAACCCCATAAGTTCCAATGCCGGCCCGGCACGTCGGCTGGCAATTTATTAACATAATCCTCAACTTCTTTTATCTCGGCTTGCGGGTATTGAGAGTAAACGTGAGCCTCAACCAAGTTGCGGAACTTCCTGATGGTCCGCAGATAAAAGTGGATCTCGCCGTTAAGGCCGGCAATCTCAAAGCTAAAATAATCCTGCAGCACGCCCTTGATGTATTTTTCGTACTTATTAGAAATAGTGCCATAGGTTCCCCAAAGGCCGGCAAATATCTGCTCCATGTTCTTGGGCGAGCTTTCCGTTTCCTTGGGCGGTTTAACTTCCAGCATCACCCAATCCAGCTGCCGCCAGTGGAAACGCTGGATATAATACATCCAGCTTTCAAAAAAAATAACTGCCAAAAAAAATGGCAGCCATATCCAAGACCAACTAAAAACAAAATCTAAAATCTTAAAATAAAGATTCAAAACCTCCAACATGTTATTAAAAAACCCTGTCCCGCCGTCATTGGGCAGGAACTGTTTTTTAAATTATCTCTTTAAAGCGTATTGGCCTTCGCCCGCGCGTTCAAAAAGCTTCTTATTCTGTAAGTTTATCAAAATTGTGTTCTCTTTGACAAGACGCTTGGTCATCACTTGCTTGACAATCTCATCCTTGCTCAGCGGTCGACCCGCTTTTTTCATAATTTGGGTGATGGTCTGAGCCACGGTGCCCGGTTCATAACCCCACTCGCTCAACGCGTAAAGACCCCGGCCCACCAGCACAAAACGCTTATCCTTGATAAGTTCGTTGTGCACAGTCTGCACATAGGCCTGGCGATTGGACGGCAGGACTTTATTTATTTCGTCAGTCACTTCCGAAAAATGCAAGGGTCGGCTCGCGTTTTTTAAAACAATATACGCTTTATCTTTGACGCCCCGCGGACTGATTTCCGGCCAGTGAGACAAACCAAAATGGCCCAGGTGGTTTTGTTCAATTTGTTTGGAAGCGTCAACGTAGGAATGAACCGCTTTGTCCGACAGCTCCGGAAACAAAAGCTTGGCCGCCGAGATTAGTTCGTCTTTTTTCAAAACCTGGCCCTTGGAATTTAAGTATTTGGCCAACGAATCAACGGTTTTTTTGGCAGCCTTAATGGAGTTGCGATTAATGGTCCAGGAAGAATAAAAATGGTCATTCTCGGGCAAACGCTCAAACTTGTCGCCCAGAGTCAGAATAAAATAGAAAGCCGAACGGCAACGATCCAGGTCGGAAAAATTGCCCTCTTTTTTCATTCGCTCAACCTCTTTAACCGGAAAACAAACATAAGTCAAATCATCATAAAGCCGGTGTTCTTTTTTCAATTCACCGTGCTCTTTTAAGTGCTCGCCAACGGTCTTAAAGACCGGCTGGAACTTATCCATGATCTTGGCCTGCTTTAAGGTCGCTAAGCCATTCTCTTCAATCTGCCGGACCCGCTCCCGGGTGATCTTGTGGTCCTGGCCAATGGCCTCCAGGGTCTGGCGCCGGCCGTCTTGCAAACCAAAACGCCGCGCAATTACTTCTTTAGTGCGGTTATTCGGGATAATTCCCAGGGCTTCGTCTACTAAATTTAAGACATTTATCATTAAAATCTAGCTCCTCCCGGGGCTAGTTTCTATATTTTTGATTGACCTTAATATAGCACACCTATTTTAATATGTCAATCTTGTCAACTCGGCGGCCTTGTTTTGCTATTTTGGGACCGGCCGGACTGAATCTCTGGCTTAGCGCGCCAAGCGCCTGGCAATCCGCCGCTGCCGCCAGATCTCCCAGGTGACCAAAATGGGACTGGCCACAAAAATTGAGGAATAGGTGCCAAAAAACACGCCCAGCATCAGCAGCAACGCAAAATACTTGGTGCTGGCGCCGCCAAAAATATAAATAGCCAGCAGCGTCAAAAACACGGTCAAGGAAGTGTTGATTGAGCGCATCATGGTCTGGTTAATGCTAATATTAACCGTCTCTTCAAAGCTCTGACCCGCGCCCTTGCGCAGATTTTCGCGGATCCGGTCAAAGACCACGATGGTATCGTGCACCGAAAAACCTAAAATGGTCAAAAGGCCCGTCACAAATAAAAGATCTATCTCCGCGCCAAAATAATGACCCAGAACAGAAAAGATGCCGGTCGGAATAAAGACGTCGTGCACCAGCGCGATAATGGCGGCCAAACCATATTTCCAGGAAGCTACTGGCCGGGAAACCTTGCGGAAGGCAAAAGCGATATAAATAACTATCAAAAACAACACCGCGCCAATAGCCAAATAGGCCCGGCTTTTCAGCTCCTCGCCGATCACCGGCCCAATGGAATCAAACCGCTTTTCTTCCAAGACTGATAAGGAATTTAACTTCTGCAAAATTTGTTGATGAGCCACCTCATCAATATCTTTTAACCGCAGTAGCGCTCCCTGCTGGCCAGACGGCTGAATCGCCACGTCGCCCAAATTCAAACCGGCCAAGCTCTCCACTATCGCCTGACTGGTCGGCCGCTCTTTTAAAAACTCCACCTCAATGAGCGAACCGCCTTTAAAATCTATGCCAAAATGCAGTCCCCAAAAGATGATACTGAAAATTCCCACCACATTCAGCGCGATGGACAACGTATAGAAAATTTTTCTTTTGCCGACGATATTAATCATGCCAATTTTGTCTAAAAATTATAAGCTCATTTTGTAGCGAATAATTTTTAGCTACAAAATTGAGCACCCCGCCCTCTAGGCCATCCGATAGCTTTTGGATAAACCCTGGTAATGACTGCCTAGTTCTTTTCGGTGATCTATCCGACAGCTTAGAGGGCGGGGTAAGGTTTTGTTGTCAAAATTCATTCGTTTGATAGCTCTGAATTTTTAACAAAGCCCTTAATACCAAACAGCCACAGATGCTCCTGCATCCAGCCGCTGACGACCAGCTTCAGGAAGTTCCGGGTGACAAAAATAGCCGAAAACATACTCACCAAAATACCGATAGCCAGCGTCAAAGCAAAGCCCTTAATGATGCTCGTGCCCAGCCAAAACAGCACCAAACACGTAATCAGCGAAGAAACGTTGGAGTCGCGAATGGAGGTCCAGGCGCGGGCAAAACCTTCGTCAATCGCCCCGCCCAGGGACTTGCCCCAGCGCAGTTCCTCTTTTAATCTTTCAAATATCAAAATATTGGCGTCAACAGCCATGCCAATTGACAACACAAATCCGGCAATGCCGGCCAAAGTTAAAGTGACCGGAATTAATTTAAAGATAGCCAGCACCATTCCGGTGTAAAGAATTAGGGCGACCACCGCCATCAAACCCGGCAAGCGATACCACAGCAACATAAACAGCGCCACCGCCAAAATGCCAATGAGCCCGGCCAACAGACTTTGTTTTAAAGATTTCTCACCCAATGAGGCCCCGATGCTTTGCTGGTTGATCAATTTTATCGGCACGGGCAAAGCGCCGGCGTTCAGCCGCTGGGCCAGTTGCTTGGCCTCTTCATACGTGAATTGACCGGTAATTTGCGCCCGGCCGCCGGCAATGGCTTCGTTGACCGTCGGAATGCTGATGGGCGCGTTATCCAGAAAAATGGCCACTTTTTTGCCAACGTTGCGGCCGGTAATCTCCTCAAACGCCTTGGCGCCCTCTGTGTCAAAAACCAAGCTTACCTGCGGGGTATTAGTCGTCTGGTCAAATTCCAAAGTGGCGCTGGTCAGATATTTCCCCGTTAAGCCGGTCGGTTTATAATACGGATCTTCAGCAAAAGTTTTTTGCTGCTCGGGCGGCAAAGATTTGTAGTAATCCAAAATTTGCTGGGTTTCGCTCGCCGGGCGCTCTTCGCGAAAATCAAGCGCGGGAGTTTCGCCGATCATGGCAATGGCCTGATGAATATCTTTGACGCCAGCCAGCTCCACGATCAACCGATAGTGGCTGCCAACCGTGTCCACCTGCACCAAAGGCTCGGTCACGCCAAACAAGTTCACCCGCCGCTCGATCACATCCCGCACGCCGTCCATTGATTCGGTGTATTTACTTTTTTCAATATTGCTCAAGTCCGCCTCATAGACCAAGTGCGTGCCGCCCTGCAGGTCCAGCCCCAACCGGAAAGGTAAATTGAAAAACTGCGGGATATTGGGCACGGCCTTAAAGACCGCGGACTTATTCTTTTGCCCATTCAGCCAATCCGCCGGTTTGTTCCAGGCCGTCGGATAACATAAGAATCCGGCAAAAATTGCCAACAAAAAAATCGCCACCACGGTCCAAGCGGTTTGCGACATTTTCTGCTTAGTGAACAAAGCCTTAAAAAATCTTGAAAACATAATTTATTCCGAGTTGTCCAAGGGATTTTTTACCCCTCTATCCTAACCGAAAAAACTATTTTTGTCAATAAATGAAATCGGTCAAACTTTAAAGTTTGACCGATTAAATAAAGCTTTCCACTTCCCAAAAACTGCTGCTAATAATCCTTTTGTCTTTCGGATTATCATAAAAAACCTGGCCGCGAAATTTTTTCTTCTCAAGAAACATCGGAAACCACAACCGATCGCCTGTCCACATCCTGTCATAAAGATCATCGACCTCGCTCAGAAAAAAGAGCTGACCTATCATTTCCTTGCTATCTTTTGGCTCTCCCTGACAATCAAAGATCCAAAAGACGTGGACTTCACGAACAATCACTGGCTCGCTTTCAAAGGAGAATTCAATTACCGCCCGCTTTTCCATAGCAATGATTTCCAGCCCAGATTCTTCTTTAAATTCCCTCCAAGCTGCCTGATCGATCGTTTCTCCCGGTTCAACGTCTCCCCCGAACCCATTCAGACGACCTCGACCAAAATCCTTTCCGCCAACTCTAACTCCCAGGTAAATTTTTCCGTCTTTTATAAAATAACCCAGGGTTTGTAAAATCGTTTTTCTCTCCATTTTACCACCCCCTAAAAAGAACTTATTTGAATTTTACTTCTTCCTCGCTCTTTCCATTTAATATTTCATCCACCATTCTTATCTCATCCAAAATTCCCTCTATCAAATCGTATCTTTTTGCTTCTTCATAAGTCACCCATTCAAAACCAATATTATCCTCATCAAGTCTCACCTCGCCTGACTTGTAGGGCGCGTAAAAGCTTAGTATAACCCCAGGAATGCCGTCCGGCCTAATAAAGATCATATCGCAAAGATATTTTATTTTCCCCATTTCCAGATTAACTTCTTGTCTTATCTCGCGCCGCAAAGAATTTTCTATAGCAAAATACCAGGTGCCGTCTTTGGTGGTCGGCGGCGTATTGACGTAATCGTCAGTTTCCAACGTTCCACCCGGCACATGCCACCTACCCGGAAAGGCCTTTTCTTCCAGGCTACGCTTGGTAATTAAATACTTTTTATCTTTATAAATAATCGCTGTAGAGGTAATGCGATGAAGTTTTTGGTTTGGCATATCAGTTTTTCTTATATTCTTTTTTCATATATTCTCCCACCCGGCGCAAGCCTTCTTTGATTTTGGGCAAATCCAGAGCGTAGGAGAAACGCACACGGTTGGGCGAACCAAACCAGGTGCCGTCATAAACAATGACTTTGTACTTATAATAAAGATCGTTGACCACCTTATTAGGATTTCGCATTTTCGGAAAAACATAGAACGCCCCTTCCGGCTTCCATAAATCCAGCCCCAATTTTTTCAAACCCTCATAAATAAAGTCGCGGCGCGACAGCCACACCTGACACTGCTTTTTGACAAAGCTTTTAGGCACCTTCATCGCCTCATAGGCCATATCCTGCGCCAAAATGTTGGTGTTCATGGCCGTGTGGGTTTTAATTTCCACTATTTTATCAATCAGCCATTTTTCTCGCGCGTAAACATAACCCACACGGAAACCGCACATATTAAAGGTCTTAGAAAAGGAGTTTAGCGTGAGCACATTTTGGCCCTCCATCAGATAATTACGCCGCACGTAAATCAAGTCTTTATAGACTTCATCGGAGATAATATAGACTTTCAGCTTTTGCGCCAGCTTCTCAATTTTTTTAAGCACGTCCAGCTCCTGAACCGTGCCGGTCGGGTTGCTCGGCGAATTAATCACCACCGCGCGACAACCTTTTATTACTTTGGCAAAATTACCTAGGTCTATTTTACCCTTGACCAAGTCATAATAGACCGGCGTCATCCTGGCCAGGCGCACATTATGCGGATAGGAATAATAATATGGCCGCGGCAAGGCTACCTTGGCGCCGGGCCGATATAGCGCGCGCAACGCCAAATCCATGGCTTCTGAAGCGCCGTTGGTAATTACAAAATTGTCGGCTTTAGCGCAGGGATATTCTTTGGCCAACATCACGCGCAGATTTTCCTGGCCCTGAACCAGACCGTATTTAAAACCCCGGTACTTAGCCTGGATCTTATAAATTTCTTTGGGTGGCGACATATCCGGCTGGCCTGAGCCGAACGAGATTAAACCATCGCCGCTTTTACCAATAAAAAATGACGGGCTGTTTATTTTTTGCATATAACTTATTCTATCATAATTTAGCCCATTAGCCAGGTTTTGACTTTTTTGCCCTGCCTCTTGACAAGATTTCCTATCTGATGTATAATATAAGTATTGGAAAGTTCCCCAAAATACGAGTAAAATATAAACAAGGAGGTGCTGCTATGTGTCTATTAGGAAAAGAGTTCAAAAAGCCCCGCAGCGCCCTGCGCTGCCAAAGGCCAAACAACGGGTCTGGAACGCTGTGCGGAACCTTGGTCATTGGCGGATATGACCAGTTCACCAAGGCTATGGCCTATTGGTGCCCCGCCTGCGGTCCGGTAAAACTTGGCGAAATAGACAACGTCAAGATCTGCCCAAACTGCAAAAGGAACCTGACGCCGCACACTAAACGCGCGCTTCAATGCGCACCTTGCGACCAACCATACTCTCAGTCCTAACCTCCCCTGCCCCCTAGCTCACCCTCGCCGGTGGGCTTTCTTTTTTAAGCAAAAACCAGGCCGATGCCTGGTTTTTGCTTCTATAATGTTTTTTGTTATATGATTTGGTGAGAAAGAAAATAAATCTGTGTGTCATAACCCCTTGTCTCTTCGTCGCTTCGAGATAAGCCTAAAAATTCAATAAATTCAAAGATTTCATTTCTAACTTTCTGTGGGTCGGCATTGTCTTCTGTTAATTTTTCAATTTCAATATAACTGCCAAGTTTTTCTACCTCATCGAGACAAAATTTAAAACCTTCGAGCTCCCCCTTCCGACGCAACTTTTTAACCTCTATTTTCGGTGTATACCCTAACGTGATAAGAATCTTTTGCATCGCTTCAGGATTTTTTATTTCGGTTTCATATTCAAGATTATCCATTTCACTTGATTTCTGTTGTTTCAAATTAAGCTCTGCAACATCTTTTAAGT
>Ga0136653_10001571_pt1 | contig 12397 bp, 7 predicted proteins | sample LakKivw275mmetaG_FD_94866 | JGI IMG/M metagenome (GOLD analysis project Ga0136653, IMG submission 94866) | Anoxic lake water microbial communities from Lake Kivu, Rwanda to study Microbial Dark Matter (Phase II) - Lake Kivu water 275m metaG... | ecosystem: Environmental > Aquatic > Freshwater >... | reverse complement strand
GTCAATGACCCTCATGCCGTCCCAGATGCGATACTGGGCGGTGTTCGCGCCGAGCAAGATGCAGCCCAGCCCCATCATCGTGTGCTCAATGGTGCAGAGGAAACGCGCGTTCGGATGCGGAACCTTCACGTGCTTGGCATCGTCAAAGACGGCGCGCTGCTGCGTGAGGTCGAGAATCTGATAACGCTCGCCCTGCCCGACGGGATCGTAACACATCGCCGCCATGCCATTCTTCGCGAGCAGAATCGAAGCGCGCTGATATTGGCCCACTGCCTTGCCGTCGTGACTGTGGCCGCAAGGCACCAACACCGCCGGCCACGGCGGCGGCGACGCCGGCAAGTACAGGTTCGCCGTGACATGAAATCCCGGGCGGCTCTCGAACATGATCTTCTCGACGCGATAACCTTTGCCCTCCAACGTGCCCACGATGCGCGCCTTCAACGGCGTTCGCTCCGGCAGCCCGCCGATGTTTTCTAGGAAGAACTCGCGCCGCTCTTTCTGCCACGCGCGGCAGGCCGTCTCGCTCTTGATCATCTTCTCAAACGCCGTGCTACGTTGCTCGACCATCTGGTAGAACTCGTTCTTCAACCAAAGCTCAAATTGTTTCCCCGGCACGACACCGTCGGCGGTGGGTTTGAGCACGGTGAGGTCTTCGGCGGCGCGAAGCACCGTGAGTGTAGCCAGCAACAGGGTGGTGACAACGATCAAGAAATGTTTCCGCATTGGATAGCTCCTTACTTCTTGCTGGCAGTGTTTTCGATGAACAACACGCCTTCCTTTGCCAAGCTTGCGGCGTCGGGCCACGGCAACACTTCGCCGGTGGCATTCCACCGGTGTCGTCGGTCAGCGGTGAAGACGAGGGTGTCATGGCGTCTGATTGTCTTGCCGTCTCGCGACGGCGGGATGCGCGGGTTGGTGATGTTGATGAGGAAGTCAGAGCGGTTGGACTGTGCCACGTTCCTCGCCAGCAGCGAGTGCGGGCTGGAGTAACCGACGTGAATCCCCATGCGCTTGTGGCCGGTGGCGCGGTTGTTGGCGATGAGAATGTACGGCCCGCCGGGTGCGTGGCAACAGATGCCGTCCTCCAACATCGAGTCGTGGCAGTAATTGTTGATGAGCCGCAACGTCTCCACTTCGAGGACGCAGATGTTCTTGTCATTGCAGCCGGAGGATTCGAGGCTTGCAGCCTCGCAGTGGTCGCTCTTGTAGAACGCGATGTTGTGCAGGTTCGCGTCGCGCAACAACATCTTCTCCACCTTCACCCAGGAACTGTGAACGATGCCGATGCCGCAGTTGACACGCAGGTCTTCGACGACCTCGTCGGTTGCCAGCGGCGCGGTGGCGTTCTGGTGGGTGCGATTGCCGTCAATCTCGCCGCCGTGGATATAGACGCGCTGCACACCCTCGACCAAAATGGCGGAATGACTGGTCGTGACAAACGCTTTGTGCGCGACCGCGTACCCGGCGAGTTGCCAGCGCGCATTCGCGTAGAGGTTGCCGAGCGGCCGGTTGACCGTGAGCGTGTCGCCGACGATGGACTTCACCGTGACCGATTCGCCATAACGCCGGCCGCCTTTGTGATCGAGCTTCGGATTGTCCTCGCAGACCGTCACCCACTGGCCAACGCGAAAGCGACTCGCGTCAGCGACGTTGAGCGTGGTCGCGCCAGCGGCGACATCGGCGGTCAACTCGGTGCGCACAGCATCGGCGACCTTGAGTGTACCGCGAATCTCAAGCTCCGTGTTGTTTCGCGGGCGGATCGCGGTGCCCAATACATACGTGCCCGGCAACAACACGACCTTGCCGCCCGAAGACGGCAGCGAATCAATCGCCTTCTGGATCGCGATGTCATCGTCAACGCCCGTCGCCTTCACTGTCCGTGTCGCGGACTTGCCGAACGCCGGCCAATCCATGACGCGGCTGCGATGATACCAGTTGTCGTGATCGAGAATCATGCGCCAAGGTTCCTGTTCGACCTGAGCGCGTGAGAGTTGAAAGTCCTTGGCGACCTGTTTGATGATTTCCTCTCGCGGCACTTCCCGTGAGGGTTCAGCGGCCATCGTAGTGACAGCCAGCAGAGACAGACAAAGCGATATCAAGCGTGTAGTCATACCACGCTGCCTTACGGTTTCTTGCTGCTCCGATAGACTGTTCCCGGACTTAGCCGCTCGGCGTAGGACATCATCATGAAGACGGCAAGCTGGGTCAGTTCGGGTTTCTTCGCGAACACGATTCCCGCCAACCGCTCCATTTCGCGGTCGGCAGACGCAGTCAGCGATTTTCGTTCGGGCAGAAGCCGCGCCCAAACGTATTGATGGAACGGCAGACCGCCAAACTTCATTCCCCAACGGAGCGCGGGCTGCCACCGTCGTTCCGCGGGCGGTGTGTTTTGCTGTTGGTCCATCCATTTGACCGCCCACGCGATTTGCGCCAGCGCGCTGTTGGATTTCAAATGCCGCAGTCCCGCCGAGTAAGTCTCGAACACATACATCGGCAGTGTCGGCCCCATGTCGGAGAGCGGATACGGTTCGGTCTTGTCGAGGTCGAGACGATTCAGCCAGTTTACGGCGCCCAGCGCGACCTTGAGGTATCGTTCGTCGCGCGTTTCATCGTAGAGCAGGAACGCCAGCGAGCCGAAGATGCCGGAACTGCACCACCACTCGCCGTCGAATTTTGGCCAGAGGCCGTTGCGGATTCCGCCGGACGGGCCGATGTAGTTGTCCATCACCAGCGCGGCGAAGGATTTGGCTGAGTTCAGAAAACGCTGTTTCTCCGGGCCGTCGCAACGGACTGCCGTGGCCAGCACGCCCATCGCGATGCTGGAACTGTCGGCCACATACCAGCCGCCTTCGGTTTCGCCGGGTTTGCGTCCGTAGTTCATGTAATACGCCCCGCGCGGCACCATCTTCTCTTGGAACGCAACCATCGCCTCCGACCAAGTCTTGCAGGCGTCCAGATACGCCCGTTTGCCGGTCATGTCGTAGGCAACGCACAACGCGCGCACCGCGTAGCTGTCAATGAAACACGCTTTTTGGTGTTGGCCGGCGCTGAGCTGGGCGGCGGCCATGTCGCAGAGTTCGAAGAACTGGTTGCGGAAGTCCTCCCTCGCCGGCTCAGCAAATCGTGTTGGCGCGCATGCGCCGAGCACCATCATGAACGACACCGCCAGAGTTTGCATCGTCTTCATAGTTGCACCTCGTGCGCATCGTAGCGATAGCCGCGCACCGATGCAAGCTGTGATGCAGCTCGGTCGTGGTACAGATTGAAACAGGTGTAGCTGCGCTTCTGTGAAGCGCAGGTGGATTCTCCCCGCTGCACGGCGCTTCGCAGAAGCGCCGCTACAACGAACTGTACCACTAGCTGCAGCCCGTTACTTGTTCTTCAGTTTCTTTGTCTTTTTCTTGTCTTCGTTGAGGACGAATGGCTGTTCGACCGCTGTGCCGTTGCAGATTACTCGCTCCAACTTAACATCGGTGCAGGTGTTGATTGTCACGGCGTGGATGTCTTTCCCTGTATTCTGCACGGAAGCGTTGCGGATGACGGCGTGGTGATCGTTACGCAGCAGAATAGGAGATTCGCTCGGCGTCTGGTCGTTGATGATCGTGAGGTTCTCGATGAACACCTTGGTTGTGTTGGAGATTCTGACTGGTTCTTCGCAGTTCCTGCCGGTGAAATCGCGCAGTGTCAGGTCTGCGTGTTGGGGCGGCGAGTGGTTGGCGGTCCGGATGATGTGTTTGCAGCGCACAGCGGTCACGTCTTCGAGAATTACTTTGGTGTTCGGCGCGCAAGCGTTACCGGTTTTCTTTCTGACGGCACCATGGTCCTGCACATCAATCGCGTACACGGCATCCTCGGCGTACACATGGCGCACCGTGATATTGTCGGTGCCGTCGCTCACTTCGACGGCCCCGCGATGGTAGCCTTTCTTGAGGCTGACGTTCTCCACTGTGACGTCGCGAATCCGCAGACCGCCGTTGCCGCCGCTTAACGACACGAGATCGCGTCCCATCCGTGCCCCTTCGATATCGCGGATGACTCCGCCGACGATGTCGCCCGTGCCGCCTTCCGGCGTGACCATGATGCCGTCCTTGCTGCCGTCGAAAAACTTGCAGCGTTCGATGCGAAAGCCGCCGCGTTTGATATGGATCAACGGTGCACGGTGCTGCTGACTCACCGAATCGTAGTTCCCGTGCATCTCGATGTCGGTGAGCGTGATCTTTTCGGCGTCGGCGATCAAGATCGGCATCTTGCCCAGCTTTGGTGGGAGGTCGGCTTTGAGGCCGCGCAGGGTCATCGGTTTGCGCAACAGGATCGAGGTCGAGACTTCCAGCGGATTGCTTTGTTCGCAAACCACCACGGCTCCCGTCGGCGCGTTGTCGAGCAACGCCTGAAAATCAGACGCGCTGCCGCCGGTGAACTTGATCGTCGTTGGCTCTGCGGCGGCGATTGTGCTCAGAAGCGCAAGGAGCAAACCGCGCATTGGTTATCTCAAGTGCTCCTCGAACAAACGATAGGCGATTTCGCGCATCGCATCGGGAAAATCGTGGTCGCAGTCGGGATGCTCGACTAGCAGGTTCTGCGGTTTGCCGTAAAGTTTATAGACCTGCATCGCCGTCGCAACGACGCGGTCCACGCTGTCCCACTTGAAGTTCTTGTCCTTCAATGGCGCGTTGATGAAACAGACGCGCGGCGCGAGCGCGCCGATCATCTCGTGAAAGTCGAACGGAATCTTCTCCAGCCGGCCTGCGTAGTTGGCCAGCTTCGGCATATAGCGTGTCTGACACCAGCCTTTCTCCGGCAGCCAGCGTTTCGGGTCGCCGCCGTAGTAGTCGCAGTAGGAGTCAAGTCCGCAACTTGACACAATCACCTTGATGCGCTGGTCGAACACAGCCGTATAGACCGAGTTGTGCCCGCCGAGTGAGTGGCCGATGGCGCCAAACCCGCCACGTTTTACGAAAGACAACGACTCCAGCAGGTCGAGGCCGCGGACGTTGTCCCAGATGGCTTTCATTGTGCCGCTTTGCCAGCCGAGCGCTTTGATGTCGGGCTGGTAGTTGGCGAGCAACGGATACGACGGCGCAAGCGTCACAAAACCGCGCTCAGCCAGTTCCTGTGCGTACTGGCGATTCGGTTTGCCGCCGAGACCGACGACAACCTTGTGGCCGATCTTGTTCTCGGTCGGGTGCAAGCAGAGAATCGCCGGTGCCGGGTTGCGGAGCGCAGCGTGAGGAATGAGCAGATACGCGGGGACGCGGCAACCGGGTTCGGACGAGTAGGTGATAAGCCGTCGGACGTAAGTGCCGCAATCGGTTTCCTCTTCCACTTTCATGTCGAGGGCACAACGCTTCGCCTTGCCCGGCAGTGGTCCCATGATTTCTTCCATCGCCACCACAATCGTTGCGCGACGCTTCTGCCAGTCGGTAACGTTTTTCACCGGCACAATCGCGCCGCGCGCATTCCGATACGTCAGCAGATTGTTCCGATCCAAGCGCGGCGACGCAGCGGACACGCCGAGCGCACTGATGAGGACACCGAGCAGAACGACTGTTCGGCGCATATTTCCGGTTGTTCGGCGCGGGTCTCCTGACCGCGCCGAGGCGTGTGACCGCGAGGTCTCCTCCTCCGTCGCGTAGCGAAAGACCTGCGGTCGCGAAATGTGCGCGGTCAGGAGACCTGCGCACAACCGGTGTTGAACGATCAGTGGATGTGTCATGTGCTATTTGGTCAGTCGCCGGTTCAATTCGCGGACTTTACCGACGATGCGTTCTTCGATGTCGGGCTTGTAATCGGGCGCTTCGTAACCGCCTTCCTTCAACACGCGCAAGCTGGGGATGTAACCGCCATACTCATTCGAGTAGCCAGCGACCCACACGACCGCCTTGCCGCCGAGTTCGCGTTTCAACCGCAGCGAGTAATCCACCACGACTTCCGCGCCGAGCGTCACCAGTATCAGGTCGTCGCCGAAATGAATGACCTGCACCGGATATTGGCGGCTCGGCACTGGTTTCTTCGGGTCTTTTTGTTCGCGCTCCAATGTGATGTATTCAAACGCGCCGCGGAGCGGGCCGCGCACTGGTCGGACATGCGACGCCATCGCTGCCTCGACCGCATACGCCAGTGTCTTCCCGTGGTGTTGTGCAAATTCCAGCGGCTTGACGTAGGGAATCATGTAATGGCGCGGGTAAGGGTTCTGGTCGGCGCCGCAACCCTGCATGAACATCGCAGTCAATCCCGGCCGCCCTGCCTGCAATGTTTCCTGCGCGAAGCCGGCGTAGTCGCCGTTGAATTCATAGCGATGGACCTTGCCAGTCATGGACACCGAACTGAGCGTGGTGTTGTGGCAGGCGTAGCCGAAGAGCACGGCGCAGAGATTGGTGCCGGGGCTTTGCACCATCAACACGGGCACATTTTGGTCCACAGGACCGTCGGGGTTGGGCGCTTTTTTGGCGTTGGGATCGGTTGGAAGGAGCGAGTAATTACGACGCCGGTTCATGGAGAACCCACATCGGGCGTGCGCGTAAAGCAACTGCGCCGGCGCGAGCTTTGACAACGCTTCGCCGATGAGGCGCGGCAGCCGTTCCTCCAGAAACGCGTGATACTTCGGAGCTTCCGGCTTGCTGCCGCGATACTCCGGCCCGCAATGCGTGTGCGACGCGTTCATCACCAGAAACTGCGGCGGCACCTTGTAGCGTTCCAAGACTTGTTTCTCGACCGACTGGCGCAACGTCGGGAGCACGCCAATCAAGTCCAGCGTCACGATGACCAGTCGCGTTCCTTTCTCGTCCTCCAGCGCGAGCGCCTTGGCGAACAGGTGCTGCGCCGTGCCGTGCGACGGCTCCTTGCGTGCCGCGTAGCCGGCCATCCACATATTGGTTTTCGGCGTGATGACCGTGGAAGCCACGCCGGCTTTCCAGTAGCAATTGGGGTCGAGGGTTGCGGCGAAACTGAGGTTCGACGCGAGGACAAACAATGCAGTCAGTGTTGTAGTGTTCATGTTATTTCACGCGAAAGAGTTTACCGCCACCGGGAGGAAGATGCAGTTCAATTCGATCAGTACCCGCAGGCGACCACTTCGAAGTAGCCGCATCGAATACTTCCAGTTGCCCCGGCCCGACGACAGCGCGAACAACGGGTTTCAGGAACTCGTTCTGCCGAGGTTGGCCGCGACCGCTGTACGTGCGGTAGTCGAGATTGACCACCAGCGCGTGGGTCGGCGAGTTGTCTTTGCCGAAACAGCCAATCACAAATCCTTCTACTCGCGAATGGTGCGATCCACCCTCAGCAAACAATGCTGCTTCCTCTGCGTCCGTCAACTTCGCTGGCCGGGGCGGGAAATCCTTGGTCGGCAATGGCGGATCAAGGCGGAATGGCGCGTTCTCTTCCAGCGGCGTTGCACCTTCTGGAACCATGCCGGCATGACGAACGGCCAGAGACGGAAGCGGCTGCAACTGCTTGGCGATGGCGACGAATTCCTTGTTCCATTCACGCGCCGCGTAATACAGCGATGTCGGCGATCCGTCGGCGAGATTCATCATCGCGCCGTCGTGGCCACGATAGCCATACACGTAGTGGGAGATGCCTTGGGCGCCGTAGGCCAAGGAGGTGTATGTCAGCCAGCGCAGTTCTTCGCCGGTGGGAATGCGCATGTTCTTGGTCCAACTGCAAGCCTGCACAATGTTCATGAATGGCAAACCGGCTTCGAGCGCCGCTTCACGCATCAACGCTAGGTTCAGAAAATATTTCAGCCCGTCACCTCTTACGCCGAAATGATAGTGATCGTAGCTGAGCAGTTCTGGGCGGACGATCTTGATGAACTGACGCAAGTATTCCCGGTAGGCGGGGATTTGATCTCCCGTGATTCCCAGTTGTTTGTTGGAGGCGGTCAACGGATAGAGGTTCACATAGACAAGATGGCGCGGGTCTTTTTCCTTCAGGTAGGCGCGGATGCGGGCGAGATCAGGAAACAAGGAGGAGTTCGGTTCGTCCTTCAGACTGTAGGCGTAGAGAGATGGATGAGTCCGCAGGCTGTCCACGGTCGCGTCCAATTGCGATTTCTTCTCCCGATCATTCAAATCCCACAATCCCAAACCGACGATTCCGCGCAAGCCGTGCCGCTGGAGGATATCGAGTTGGGTGCGATAGTGTGCGGCCAAGTTGCCGCCCGCCGGCAAGCCCTGCTTCGTAACCCAGACGAGATTCCAGTTGCCCTCGGCCATCTGCCTGGCGGCAGCGTCGGTCATCGGCATGGGACCTGCCCAATAGGTCACAATGGGTGTGCCGATTTCCCAGCGGACTCCAGAGGGCACGCTAGCGAACAGCGTAGCTGGCGCGATTAGCACGATAACGAGAATGTGTATCGAGTGTTTCGTGATGGTGACTCCTCTACCGCTGTCCGAACCGCATCTGAATGGCGGTGTGATAGTCGGCTTTCCAGTAGTAATAATCGCCATGCATCCAGAAGACCTCGACTCCTTTGCCGTTGAATCCCCACGGGACAACCGGGCGGACGTTGTTCTTCTTGGAGCCTGATGTGACAGCTTCTGACATCCAGGTCTTGCCGTGGTCGGGTGTCGTCCATTTTTCAATCTCGAAGACTCCTTCGCGCTTGGCGGAAACATACACCGTTGACGGGTCGGAGTGATTGAGAGTGATTCCGCCGGAATAGCGGGGAGATGTGCGCGTGCCATCGGGACGTGGAAGGGTGAATCCTCCGGGCGAGCGAGTGACCTCGTGGACGTTCCACTTCTTTCCGTCCCAACGAGCGTATTGATAGCGATGGTCTTCCGTGTCCGGATACGTTACGAAGACGACCACGGGGTTTTCGTCCGCGTCGAGCGCGATGTCCCAAACCCATGCCCGGTGCCCTGTGGCCTCGTGGTCCCAGAGCCGGTCGCCCTGCTTGTGGTCGAACGGGACTTCGTCCAGCGCACAGATTCGGCTGCCGTCGGCGCGATGCAGCGTGCCCTTGCGATAAAATGCGTAGAAAAGGCTCGTGACTTTGGTTTCCTCCGGCTTGGGGTCGCCGCTGGTGTAGGCGAAATGGATGCTGTCCCGACCGTTGGAGCAGACCTTCATGTACGGACGCGGTTCGTTGCTCATGAGAAGATTTCGAGCTTCCGTCCAAGTTTTGCCATCCATCGTGGTGCTGAAAGTTGGTTTCCAGTTTCCACCCCGCCAGAAAAGATAAGTCTTTCCGCCTTCCGCGCTGAGTCGCATCGGATGATAGTATGTGAATCCGCTTCGTCCTTTTGTGTTTGTGCGAATGATTTGCTCCGGTTCCCACTGCTGGATGCTCTCCGGCTCAGCGCTTCGCCGGTAAAAGATGCCGTCTCCAGGGCCGTGTTTGGAGTAGAAAACCGTGAGATGCCCATCTGGTGTGATGTGGATGACCGGATTGTCGTGGTCGTCCGCTTGGAGTTTCCCGCGGAGAGTCGAGGTCAGCGTTTCGCCGGTGTCGGCGTCAATCGAAGCGACTTGAACGTCCCCGGCCAATGTGATCCAGCCCACATAGGTCCGGCGATGTTTGCCTTCGTAATACATAGCGCGCGGGTCCTGGAACCAGCACCACGCACCGCTGGGAGCCAACTCGGCAATTTGCATTTTCATCAACGAACTACTTTGTTCCAGCAATGGCAACATGATTTCCACGAATCGCCGGGCGCGACGGCACGATTCCACGGCATCCCAATCGTGCGGATTCCAGACGTAATCGGCAGCCGTCGCGAAATACGCGAGCGCTTCCGTCGAGAACTTCTCCGAATGCAGTGTGACGTAGCCAGCGTCCATTCCCGCGTTGAAATGGACGCCTTCAAAAAGTTGATTCAAGTTCTTTGGCAGTAGGTCACCTCGAAAAGCGTGTGCGCCCGACGCTTCCGCTACGGCGCGACCAAATTCACCCTTCACGCCAAGCGCCACACGGTTCACCCAAAGCAACGGACGACGACCGGCGGCTTTTGTCCAAGCCTCGACCGTCTCCACCGTCAACGGCTTGGTGATGAGCGTGGCGTAACCCGTCCACAACGGCCAGACGCGAGCGGGAACCTTGGACAGAATCCGCGTCATCTCCGGGCTGGCAGGTCCGCGGTATGTGGATGTTCCCTTGTTGGGCGGGCAGTAGAAGATGTAAGCACCAGGATCGCTCTTCCACACAGCATCACATGCCAGATTGATCACGTCTTCAATCGGCGTCTCCGCGCTGCCCGGCCAATCGTTGTAATCCACTTCAACACCATGCGCGCCCTGCGCGAGAAAACTCTGAAGCAACTTCGCGTAGGCCGCCTTGTGTTCGGACAGCCTGAAATCATAGGCATCCGTGCCCGGCTTGCCGCGGAACGGACAAAAGTAAACTACCGTTTCGCAAACCCCGTTGCGACGCGCCCAGCCACAAACGGTTTTCACATTGGCAGTGAAATTGTCGTCGAGTTCGAGGGATTTCTTGCCGTGAAATTGCAGTCCGACATGGCTCATCTTGTAAAGCGGCATCCAAGCGGCGAACCGGTTGACGCGAGCCGGATTATTGTCCGTCGCGCTGGTTTTGCTCAGGCGCAGGCCGATCTCCGGCCAATCGAGGATTTCACCTTTGGGTACTCGCACGTTTCCCTTCGAGTCCGACTCGAGCAGTTGAACCAGTGAAACGATGCCGTAGGAAAGCCCCAGGTCGCCAGGGGCTTTGATGGTGACGCGGTCGGTTATCGTCAAGCGATACGCCTGCGCCAATCGTTTTGGCTCCAACGCTTCCTTGACGATCAATTGCGCCATCTCTTTCGCCGGGCACTTCTCGAAGACAATCATCGCTTTTTTGTCGTTGCGGATAGAGCAACCCAAAGCTTTGAGTCGCGCCTCCAGCAATCTCAGACCTTCCGCTGGCGGATTGCCCGACACGCTGATTGCGGCGAGCGTCAGGGTGTCGCCGGTGAGTTTCTCAATGCGTGGACGCGGGATGATCTGGCTGGCGGTTGTTTCATGGATGCCGAACATCAGCAGTCCAACGATCAAGAGGTTTCTTTTCATGGTTTTACTTGGCCTTTCGGTATGCGCACCAACATTACCTTATACACCTCGCCGCGGGTTTCTCCTGCCGTGGCGACTTCTCGCAGTTGCTTGAAATAGTTGTGTTTCTCACCAATCACTTCCACATCGCCGACGGTGTAAATGTCACCGCTCGGGTGCAAAAGGATCGATTCGACAAATGTCACCCGCCGGTCGTCCTGACAGAAAATGGGGCCGTGGTCTTTGTACTCGCCGGTGTCAAGGTTGTACGTGACCAGTCGCGCCACCGTGTTGTATTCGCTGCGACCGCTCATCTGTATCGGCTGGCCGTGGACGATTTGATAGATCGTGTGGTTTGGTCCCATTGCCATTCCAAGTTGCGAGAGCGGAACTTTTGTCTTGGACAGGTAGGTGTGGCCGGTGTCGCGGAACGCTTGCGCCGAGAATCTGGTGAGCGGCTTGATCTTCATCTTGTCAGGATCGAACCTGAACAAACTCTGTGTCCCCATGTGCGTTCCGTAAAAACATTTGTCTTTGTCGTCCCACAGGACAGCGCGCCAGTTGTTGTTGAGCCGGCCCAACTCATCCACCGTGCCGGCCAAGCCTTGAAGGACGTTGACGCGGGGCAAGATGACGGGGTTGTCCCGGTCATCCAAGCGCCAGATTGAACCGTCCAGACAGGAACCGTAAACATGCCCCTGCGGATCCATCGCGAGGACGCGCGTGATGTTCATGCTGTTGAAGCTTCGCGTGAAATCGGCTGATTCGGCGTGCGGGTTCGGCAACTCGGTGAGTTTGCCGGCCTTGATGTCGTACTTGAACAAACGGCTGCTGGGGTAGGTCAGGCCGTAGAGGATCAGCCGCTTGGCGTCCAAGCTCGTAGTGAGCATTCCTTGGCCTACCGGGCCGCGCACCATGTCCACCAGTTTGTCCGTCTTCAGGTCGTAGTACATGAAATGAAATCCCGGATACTTGCCTCGACCCCGCCGGTCGTCCTTGTAGTAACCGATGTGCGTGGAGAAATAGAGTTTCTTGCCGGCCTCCATCAGCCCTGAATGAATTTTGCCTTGCGGAACAGTCTTGGTCGTGTCCTCGTTTTTCAGCGCCTCGTTGATCTCGCGGGAGAAGACCATTTTCTGCTGTTCGGGATCGAAGCAGCAGAAATGAACGTTCTTGTCTATCCGGTGCCCGGACAAGCTGAAGTAGATTCGCCCATCACTGGCCAAGGTGATCGAATGGTAATTGCAATCAGCCCCGTCAAACCCGGCATCAATGGCGATTGCGCGCAGCGGTTTGTCATTCGCCGGACAAAAACCGGCTGCTGACAGCAGCACCAAGAGGCAAGAGACATATTTTGTCATAACGCAAAAACATCCTTTCCCACCGACAGAACCGCGGCGTTCCTTCC
>Ga0136653_10001570_pt1 | contig 12404 bp, 17 predicted proteins | sample LakKivw275mmetaG_FD_94866 | JGI IMG/M metagenome (GOLD analysis project Ga0136653, IMG submission 94866) | Anoxic lake water microbial communities from Lake Kivu, Rwanda to study Microbial Dark Matter (Phase II) - Lake Kivu water 275m metaG... | ecosystem: Environmental > Aquatic > Freshwater >... | reverse complement strand
TGGGCAAATTATACCCAATTCAAGGAGGTGAAAGAAGACTTCGTTTATCAAGAAACCAATCACCGTCGCAGTCGTAGAACTTATCAGGCAAGCATCTTATTTGTGTCTAATAAAGCTTTTATCGTAACTGCTCAGCCTGATTCAGCGAAATTCGCTATATGTGGATGAAAGGGCAACATTTTGCAATGAATGGCTATATCTGGTGGCCGAACCTGTGGCAATTCAGTGCCGATTTCGGATAATGTCTCCATATTTAGCGGTCTCGTGAACATGCCTGAGCAGTTACCTTATTTCTATTAATTCTGTCAATTCATTGACATTTTTTACAGTTAGACGTAATATAACCGTATGTACACAAGAATTGTCGAACAGACTTTGCGCTCCCTGCTCCCCGCGCCAGAAATCCTGGTACTTTATGGCCCACGCCGGGTCGGAAAGACCACCCTGCTGCAGCTCTTCCATCGCGAGCTGCAAGGGAATCATCCTACCGCCATGTATGCCCTGGATGACCCCACTGCCCAGGCGATTTTCGGCGAACCCTCCACCGCCCGGCTGGAGCGCATCTTCTCCGAGCTGGGCTTCGCGCCCGGTCAGCAAGCTTACCTGTTACTGGACGAAGTGCAAGGCTTTCCCCGCATAGACCTGCTGCTAAAGCTCATCTACGATCACTTCTCCTACGTGAAAGTGCTGGCAACTTCATCCTCGTCTTTTCTCTTGCTTCAAAGGTTGACCGACAGCCTGGCCGGGCGCAAGTATTTCATCGAGCTTCTGCCGCTCACCCTGGGAGAATATGCTGGCATGTCCGTGGAGGATTACTTTTCCTTTCCAGAATCCATCACTCAGGCTGGCCATCTCAACGAAACCCTGCGCTCGCTGGCGGTCTATGGGATGTACCCCGAAGTGGTCAGCAGGACGAATGTAGAGGAAAAGCAGGCCAAGCTGCGCGACATTCTGGAAAGCGCGCTGTACAAGGATATCTTCATGCTGGAAAGGTTGAAAGCCCCCCAGGTGTTGGTGAAGCTGGTCGCGCTGTTGGCCCACCAGGTCGGCAACCTGGTCAATCTCAACGAACTGGCGACCCAACTGGGCATCGCCCGCAATACAGTGGATCAGTACATCACCATCCTGGAGAAGTACTTCCTGATCTTTCGCCTTCCGTCCTTCAGCCGTAACCTGCGCAGTGAGCTGAATTCCAAGTTCAAGGTCTATTTCTGGGATGTCGGCATCCGCAATGCAGTGATCAATCGCTTCGCCTCTCTCGAAGCTCGCGATGACAAGGGGATGCTCTTGGAAAACCTGGTCGTCGCCTCCGTATTGAAGCGCAACCTGTACGCCCATCGCCCCTACAATGCCTATTTTTGGCGAACCTACCAGGGATATGAGATTGACCTGGTATTGGAGAGCAACCAGAACCAGGAACTCCAGGCGTTCCAGATCACCTGGGCAGAAAAAGCCGCTTTTTCCCACGCCTTCGATGCCTACCAGCCGGTGAAGAGATTTGTTGTTACACCCGACAATGTCTATCGCTTTTGCTGGTAATTCAGCAATTCCTCGCGCCAGTGCGCAATGATTTGGCCTAAAGCATTGGCACAGTAGAACGGCTCGACCGTTTTACCCACTCCCGACAAGCAGGCAGCCAGGAGAGGCTGCCTTTCTCGAAAGAGAATGGTCGGGGGTGTTTTTTTATCCAGGGGGCTTCCATGGTCACGACCTCCACCGCCGCTCTCACGGAGGACCGATCCCGTCATCGGCCTTCCCTGAGAACGACGGTGGTTCGATTTGTCACCACAGGTGGTCGTTCTTCTCATGCCGCGCAAGCGGCAAATTCCCAAACGGAGGTATGTCACATGACCACCCCACAAAATTCCATTGCGGACGAGCGCAACTTCCGCCCCCAAACACTGGATGATTTCATCGGCCAGGGCGACCTGAAACGGACGCTGCGCCTGATGCTCGATTCCGCCCGCCAACGCCAGACCGTGCTGGAACATATCGCCTTCTACGGCGGCCCCGGCCTGGGCAAGACCACCCTGGCGGCGATCATCGCCGCCGAACAGGGGGCGCGCTTCCACGAGCTGGCCGCCCCCTCCCTGCAAAAGGCCGGCGACCTGGCTGCCCTGCTGGTGATGCTGCAACCAGGCGACGTGCTGTTCCTCGATGAGTGCCACGCCATGCACCGCGAAATGGCCGAGATGCTCTATTCGGCCATGGAGGATTTCAAGATCTCGATCAAGCCGGAAGGCAGCGAGGGCGTGATCTCGATGGGCCTCAAGCCCTTCACCCTGGTCGGCGCCACCACCGACTTCGGCCTGCTGCCGGAGCCGATGCGCGCCCGCTTCGGGCAGGGGTTCTATCTCCAGCTCTACACGCTCGATGAGCTGAAAGCGGTCGCTTTGCGCGCCGCGGATACGCTCGGTTACATGACCGACGACGAAGCCCTGGACGGTATCGCCTTCCGCTCACGCGGCACGCCGCGCGTCGCCCTGCGGCTGTTCCGCCGCTGTGTGGACGCGGCCGTTTCCAATGGTACGGACATCATTGACAGCGGCCTGGTCGAGGCCACCATGCCCCTGCTGGGGCTGGATGAGCTTGGCTTGGAGGACGCCGACCGCAAGTACCTGGTCACGCTCGTCAACACCTATCGCGGCGGACCGGTGGGGCCGCGCTCGCTGGCGGCCAACGCCGGTCTCGACCTGGCGACGGTGGAGCATGTCATCGAACCTGCCCTGCTGATGATGGGCCTGCTTGCCCGCACGCCGCGTGGGCGGCGCATCACCCGCGCCGGTTACACCCACGTGCAGCACTTCATGAGCGGCGCGCCGGCCATCAACTGGACCAGGGTCGAGAGCGCCGATGGCGGCGCCACCCCGGCAAGCCCGGCGGAGTAGGAGGCGAAATATGACTGCATCTCTTGCTCCGACCCAAATCCGAGCGGGGCTGGCCGGCTTCCTGTGCGAAGTCAGCAGCGAGCCGGTGGCCTTCGCCGACTGTCTTTCCTGCGCGCTCAGCGCCAACAATCCCGGCTGTCCCCTGACGGCCTCCATCATCGAACGCATCATCGCCGGCATCCGTCCGCCGGACCTGGCCGCCACACTCGCTGCCGAACGCGGCGCCGAGGTCGGCTTTTCCGTCACCGAACTGCTGCACTGCCCACGGCGGCTGCGGCTGGAGAAGGAAAACGCCTGGTACGAGAAACCCGGCGGCCTGTACCGCATGACGCGCGGCACTGCCGTCCACGATTACCTGTGCGGCTATCCCCAGGGCTTGAAAGAAATCCGGCTGGCCTGGACTTTCAAGTTCCTTGGCCAGACGATCACCCTTTCGGGGCAGCCCGACCTGGTGGAAATGCGCCGCGACGGCTTGTTCATTACCGACTACAAGATGACCGACAACCCACCTCGCGAAAAAAGCACCTGGTTTTGTTCGGGCTGCGGCGCGCCCACGACGATGAGATCGAAAGGCGGCTTCCTGTGTCCCAACTGCGGGCGGATCTCCAGGAACGCTGCCTATCGCACCGTTACCGACGCCCAGGCGCGGTCTTCCCACGCCAGGCAGCTCAACCTGTACTGCCTGCTGATCGAGAAGAACGCCGGCCAGGTGGCTGCGGCGTTGGGCGCGGTAGGTGAGCTGCCCATCCTGGGCGGCGAGATCGTCTACCTGCCCCCCACCCTGCCCCTGCGCTGCGCCGTTCCATACGAACGCGAGCAGACGCTGTCTTTCCTAAAGGAGCGCCTGCGCGCCCTTCTCGCGCCAACCCTGCCGCCGATCCTCGCCGAAGATGACGAGGGTAAATGGGAGTGCGGCTACTGCCCCCTGGCAGAAACCTGCGCTTCCGAATAGCGTGCGGCGTTTTCCCGTGTCATGTTCCATGTCGCACGACGATTGCGTGCCTGACACCGGAATACCTGACACAGAAATACTTATTTTGTGGATGACGGGTCACAAGCCCGTTTCCGAAAAACTTTCACGGAGGTATGCCAACATGGCAGACAACAATAACAATGGTAAGGCGAAGCGCCAGAATTACGTCGCGCTGACCCTGCAAGCCGCGAGCGAGGGCGATGTGAAATACGCCGCCAGCGGGAAACCCTGGGGCAAGGTCCGCGCCTTCTTCTCGCAAGGCAAGGACAAGCAAGGCGAGTTCCTGCCCTCGATGTGGTTCAACGTCAAGGCATTCAGCAAGGACGAGGAACCCTCTCCGTCCGTCGCCGCTTTGCAGAACCTGGCCAAGGGCGACAAGTTCACGGCCAAGGGCCGCCTGAGCATGGAAGAATGGGATGGCAACGATGGCGTCAAACACCAGGCGTATGTCATCTCCGCTTTCAGCATCGAGCCGTTCTCCGTCGAGGCCGAGGCCGGCGACGAAGAAGAGCTTGCAGGCGAACCAGCGTAGCTTCCACGCCTTACCACCCCTCGAACAGCGGGCTAACCGCCTGCACCCTGTCCCTGCTCCGGCAGGGACATCTTCATCCCCCGCAAATTGGATGCGTCCAGGTTCGAGTCCTGGGGGGATGACCTGCGGATGGGACCGTTCACCATCCACTCCCGCACTTGTAAACGAGCGCATGGCTGCGCCTCTCTCCCCTGGTCGCTGCCTCCCTTCGATGGAGTACCCCGCGTACCCCTTCGAGGGGAGGCAGGCTTCTTGCCGACCCTCCATGGGGCCACCCGCCCCCAGTTCTCCGAGAGAGGTGCACCATGCCCGTCTTTCTTGTGATTGCCGTCATCCTGGGCGTCTGGCTGCTCGCTGAAATGATCACTGCCATCCGGGCGGTGATCTATGTCAAGAGCGGAAGGAAGCTCCTCGATGATCGGCTGCAGGCCGTCTCCCGTCCTGACAGGTAGGAGAAAGTCTGATCGGGTGTAGTGGGTGGGTTTTGCTTCATTGTTGCCGGTCCCATCCGCTACCTATGGGAACTCCATGAAATCGTTACATAGAAGAGAGCATTATGGCTGATTTCTGCGCGCAATGCGCCCGGCGTCTCGGCTTACCCGAGCCGGACATCCGGGCGGAGGCTGGCAAAGTCGTTTGGGACATCTGCGAGGGCTGCGGTCCTGGCTGGTTCGACGAAAACGGAATGCGGGTCGAAGTCGAAGATGACCGGCAGCCAGATGTTGCCGCGCCGGGCGGCCTCCAGCCCTGAGCTGGAAGCTGGCCGGGGCGGTCCTTTCCGGCCGCCACACTTTCTCACGGAGGTATGCCCTATGGCTGCTGTTACGATTAGCTTCCCCTGCATCTGGTTCATCCTGGTTCCCGCAGCTCAGAACGACCCGCAGTACAACCTTTCCTGCCAGGTGCGCCTGATCCAGCATTCGGAGGACGCTGGAACGCTCCTGAACGAATCCGCGCAATTCGACCTGGTTGACAGTGTTGACCGCAGTTTCGCTGAGGATGTTTTGGAGAGGTTCATGGGACGTTGGATGCGCGACGCGCGTCTGGAGCAATATCCGGTCTACCTGGATGTGGCCTTGCGCGCCTATGCCGAGCCCCAGTTCGAATACGACATCTTGGAGGAAATGGATGTGCCGCGCTGCTCGGTCTGCGGCGGGTTGTTCGACACCCAATCCTGGGAAGAGCGCCACGACCTGCACGAGCCGGACTGCCTGCGCGCTCGATCCGGCGACCCCGCGGTCCACTGCGACTGCAACCGGATCGCCCACGCGGCCTGCTGCCCGGTCTGCAACCCGCATCCGCTCTGCGCCAACAACCTGGCGGAGGCGGTCGTATGAACGCTCACCTGCTCGCTTCCTTGCTGGCTGCGCTCGCCACGCTCTTCGTCATCCTGCTGACTATCCTGCTCACACCGCTCACTTTCCCCGGCAAGGACGGCACTACCCACTGCCCGCGCACGCTGCCGCTCGCCTGGCACATCCGTTGGCTGGAGTTCACCCGTCCGCTACGCCGGTTGGCGGCTGCCATCCACATCGCCGGGGGATACCTGTCCGCGCCGGAGCGGACGAACGTGATCCTGGCAGCAGAAGATGACTGGGATCTGCTTGCAGAAACCCTCTCGCTCGACGCCGAGTCGCCGGCTTTCGACGCCTCGCTACGGAGAGAGATCCGCGCCGCGTTGGACAAGGTGACGATCCTAGAGTGAGCCACGCTTTTCGCTCCCCCTGAGGCTATCCGCCTCGCTGACCTGGAAGGGCGTGTCACTCGCACGCCCTTCTCACCCCCTGACACCAACTTGCCGCCTGCCGCCCGCCCCTGCCCGAGGCAGACGAGAGGCAGCAAGGCTGTCTCTAATTCCATTTACACGGAGGTATGCCAGCTATGGCTACGTTGATTGACACAATCGCTGAAATTGTCGCCTGGGCGGATCGTGAAGGAAAAGACCCCATCCCCTTTGTCCAGGATTACATGCTCGAAAAGGATGGACGGGTTTCCCGTCTCGAAGCCGATCGCCTGGTGACACAGGCGAGGGAGGCTAACCGCCTCCCTCCTTCTCTCTTCTTGCGCCTGCCCTACTTTGCAGCCGGACGAACCACATCCCATACCGCGTCGGGATGTTTGGCCGCCACCTGCAACAGAATCCGCGCCGGGCCTTCCGGCGTTCGCCGTCCCTGCTCCCAATTTCGCAACGTTGCGACACTGATCCCAAGCAAGGCAGCAAACTCACCCTGCGAGAGTTTGTAGCTCGCACGAATACGTTTGACATCCGGTCCTTCCACGAAGAATTGGCGCGACGGCATGCGTTCGCCGCGCAAGATCGCGCCACCTTCCCGCACGCTGGTCACCAGTTCGTTGAACATTTCGTCTTTCATGGATACTCCTCTTCCACGATCTGCCTGAACATCCTTATACGCCAATGGCGTACAGTCGTCAAGACTATACGGCGGATCTTGTATTTGCCGTCTGCTGCCTGTTCTCGAGGAAATTCGAGGTCAGGCAGGAGGCAGCAAAGCCGTTTCCGAAATCTTACACGGAGGTATGTCGTATGAACGACCAATACACTGGTTGCCAAAAGCGCAACCATACTCACTACTTCGTCATCCGCGTCGGCAGCAACGAGTACGAGCAAGCCGTCAGCCACGTGGCCATCGAGCTGAAGCCGAGCGCCATCTTCTACCTGGTCTTTGCTTACCTGGTCGCCCGCGTCGCTCGCGCCATGCTCGGCTGGAAGCGCTTCTACAACCTCGAGGTCACTTTCCTGGAAACCGACTGGCTCGATTGGCAGCCGCCCGAAGACGATCCGGATGCCGAGTATCCCGAAGCATGGGAAGAAGGCGAAGTCGTCACGGCGGAGGCGATCCGGCCGGAATGGCTGGCCAACGAGGGGCTGCGGGGACGCTCGGTCCAGGTCACGGGCAATGGCGGCCTGTGGTTCACCTGCTACCACAAGCACAGCGGCATCGAGTTCACTTCCACCGAAGTGGAGCTATCTGCCTTGCTCAAAACCATCCGGCGCGCAGACGTGGCTGCCGAACTGCGCGAGTGGTTCAGGCAGACCCGCCTCGGGCGCATGGTCGCAGGAGGCGCGGCATGACCCGCACGCTGAAAGTCGTCCCTACCGGTGACTTCTACCGGCGCAAGGTCGTCCCCCAGATCCGCATCCAGGGCAAGTGGGTGCAGAAAGCCGGCATCGAGCCGGGCAACCGGATCGAGATCGAAAACCCGACCCCCGGCGTGCTGATCATCCGCCAGATACCCCTCGGAGGCATGTCATGTGCATCACAGACCTGATCCAGGTCAACAAGATTTTCACCACTCCCCTGTTCTGGAGCTGCCAGTGCGAGGAGGAATACATCCACCCCGCCACGCAGGAGAGCTGCCCGGCCTGCAACACCTGCCGCGCCGACGCTCCGGATGCCCGCGTGGACGAAGTGCTGCGCCACGCCTACGACTTCCACCTGCCCGCGCAGCTCGTCAAGGCGCTGGAAGCGGCGGCAGAACTGGCCGCTCCCGAGCTGGCATCCCTGGCCGTCATCCCCTTCTAGGAGGTATCCGCAATGGACGCCCTGTTTTCTGTATCGCAAGACGATCTGCGCCGGCTGGCCCGCCAGTACGCCGCAGAAAGAGCGCTATCTTCATCAGAGGCAGAGAGCTTCGAGGCGTACTGCATCGAGAAAGTTCCCTCTGCCCTCCAGAAAGACCTCCACGATGAGATGGAGTACTTCCTCGATCAATTCGAGACCGGCCGCGCATAGGCTACCCGCCTCTACGCCCATTGGTGGGAAGGCGAGTACGAATGATGAATTCGTAGTCACCTTCCCACCGCTATTTTCAGGAGCAACGACTTATGACCCATCACGTCAACCATGTCATCTTGATCGGCAATGTTCTACAAACCTGGTCATTCGGCAATGACCGCGGCGTACGCCTGCAGATGCGCCGCCCGGCCTTCTTCCCGCTGCGCATTGATGGCCCATCCGACCTGGTGAACGTCATCCTGCCCGAGGCCGTGACCCGCGGCCAGGTCGTCAGCGAAGGCGACGAGCTGCACGTCACGGGCTTCGTCCGCAACGCCGACCGGGAAACATCCCTGGCCTCCATTGCCAGAGGTGTGAAGCTGCCGGATGATCTGAAGAGCCTGAAAGTGAAGCAGATCGTCACCGAGGTGGTGGCGATCCAGTGGCAGATCATCCCTGCCGAGAAGTAAAGGTTCAAGGTTCCCAATTACAACGTAGGTTTTTTCTCCTGCCCGCTCGCGTACCCCCAGAACGGGGAGCCAGGCGCGGGCGAACGGTTCGACTCCGCTGCGGGCGATTGACGTCCGGCCTATCCTGAGTGAAAGCAAAAGACCAACCGCCGGACGCCAAAGTCCAACCATGTCTCATAAGGAGAAACCTATGTCCACCATGACCATCTTTTCCTGGCTCGAAAAGTACAACTACGGAGGCTTCTCCGTAGAGAAGAAACGAGTCGAGCGCGGGCAGGATATCGCCCGCGACATGAACTCTCACTTTCGGCTGCCCAACCGCGGCGCGGCCGAGACCGGCGTGAACAAGACCATCCGCAGCTACGCCGTCGAATGGAACATCGCGCCGGATACTTCCGCCAACAGCGCCCTCGTCACGCCATCCTGCACCTGCGCGGACTGGCTGCAGAGCGGCGGCTGGACGGAAAAGCGATTGTGCAAGCACCTGCTGGCCCTGGCGATGATGTCGGACATTCCGGCTTTCTTCGGCCCGTTGAGTCCGCAGGCGCACACCGCGCAGAAAGCCGCGGGAAGCTCCACACCGCAAACACCTGCTGCCGAAGGCTTCTCGTCGAAGGTCTCGTCAGCCATCGCACACGCCATCGGCTCCCTGGGAAACACCATTTGGGAGATCGTGCAAGGCCAGCGCGTGCCCTTTCTCATCGGGCCGACCGGCTGCGGCAAGACCTCCGCGCACCGGATGCTGGCCGTCCAGAACCAATTGGGCCTGGTCGAACACGCCGGCAGCGATGCCTGGACCGACTCCGACCTGGTCGGCGTCATCCATCCCAATGGGACGCCAATGCCCGGCCCGGTGGCGCAAGCCTTCTGGCGCGCCCGCGAGAGCGACGAGAAGGTGCTGCTGCTCCTGGACGAATTCACCCGCAACAACCGCCGCACGCAAGAATCGCTGATGCGCATGTTGCAGGTCACGCCTGCTGACGTGGCTCATGCGCTTGGCATCCAGAGCGAGGGCGGCATCCGCATCACCTCCGCTCCCTTCTGGGGTTCGGAATGGGCGCCGGCCGACAAGGTTTTCGTCTCCCTGGCCTGCAATCCCTGGGGGACGGAGATAGACCCGGCCCTGTTGCGCCGCACCGAACCGATCCGGGTGGATTTCGACAGCAAGGTGGCCGCTCTGTTCTCCGAACGGGTCAAGAGCGCCATCGAAGCCTCCTGGAATGCCGTCCGCAACGGCGAACTGGCGCTGCCGGTGGAGTACCAGGCATTGTCCAACGCCGGCGGCGCGGATGACCTGGCGCTGGTCGCCGATTATGTCCGGCGGCTCGCCATCCTGGACCCGGCGGGCGCGGATGGCTTCGTCAGCAACCTGGAAGGCCTCGGGAACATCCGCCGGGCCGACCTGGAGGCCGCCCTGCCCTCTCATGTCGGCGGGCTGGGCCTGCTGCAACCGGTTGCAGTCTAGGAGGCGCCCGATGTCTGCCCTCCTCACGACCCGCACCGATCCCGCCTTGAAAAAGCTGGAAACGTATCTGAGCCGCCAGGCGCAGCTCCTGTTGGGGCTGATCGTGCCGGGCATCACCCGCCTCTACCGGCCTGCAATTCACCTGGCCGAAGAGGAAACTGCCTCGACGAACGGCTCGCTGTGGATCCGCATGCCCCTGGATTTCTTGGGGTTGAAGATCGCCGAACGCAGCAGGGCCGCGCCGATCTGGACAGCCTTGCTCGGCCACGAGCTGGGCCACTGGCTGCAACCGACGGAAGCGATTAACGAGAAGCGCAAGCAGCTCAAGCTCCCGCACAGCCTGGTCAATATCCTGCTCGATATTCACGGCGAGGCGCTGGTCGCCAGGCTGTTCCCCTCACTCGACCGGCCGCTGACCAGAAAACGCGCCTACATCGGCGCAAAGATGCGCAAGAAGTACCTCCAGCAAGCCAAAGAAGCGAGCGAGTTCAGGGGCGCTGTGCAAGTCTTGGCACTCTACTCGCGCTTCTGCAACGACCCACATGTCTCCTACTTCTGTTACCGTTACGATCCGGCGACGGATCTCAATGTTCTCTCCCTGCCCCCGACATCCATAGAGGCTACCGGCCTGAAACGCCTTCACGAATGCGTCCTATATCTCGGAAGCGTGGTCATGGTTGCCTCGAAATGCCTGCCGGATTTTCTCGAGCGCCTGGCGGCTGCATACCCGGAGCTGGTTCTGCCCGAACCGGAAGATGAAAGCAGCAACCCGGGTGGGATGGAAAGCGGCGGGAACAGCACCTCCAGCGGCGGAAGCCTGCTGCCTTTGTTGCGGCGTGTTCTGGGCAACGCCCTGCCGCTGGATACCAATCACCATGGCATCCCCATGCAGGATTTCGCCGGAGCGGCGGTGAATGTACAACGACCCACCCCTCAGGTGAAAGAGATGGCGCGGCGCATCCAGCCGCGCTTCTTCACCCCGCGCGGGGCGCTGGCCATCCCGGCGCCTGGTCGCTTCGACCGCATTGCAGCCATACACGGCGATCCGCTGCCTTTCCGTATGGACATCCCCAGCCGTTTCAGCGGGCGACCCTGCCCTAAGCTCTTGCTTGCAGTGGACATGTCCGGCAGCATGAACAACGATTCCAAATGGCGCAAGGCGCTGTGCGCTGCCCAGGCGATTGGCCTGGCCGTGCAACATGCCGGCGGCGACGTGCGCGCGCTGGTCTTCCACGACCACATCTACCACACGCCCGATTACAGCCTGAATGGGCTGTTCGCTGCGGTTCTGGCCGGCCAGGATATGTCCGACCCTTCCAGCCAGGACACGACAGTCGCCTGGCTGCCAACGATCTGGACCCTCTTTCCGCAGCATTTCGTTCTGCTGCTGACCGACGGCTGCGTCACGCTGCCCGTGCTGATCCCGGAGGATGCGCGGCAGCGCACCAGTGCCATCGTCATCCCGGATGGGGACATCGCGACCATCCGTCATGTTGCCGCGCAAGCGGTAGAAGTTTACGATCTCAACCACCTGCCCGGCGCGTTTGCGTACCTGACGCCGCGCCAGTGGGTGGCGTAACGAAAACGGGAGGCCAAAAGCCTCCCGTTTTTTAGTTTAAAAGATTAGAGCATTGAGTATGTTGATGATGCGCGCATATTACATTACATTTGTCTATGGTTTTGTTTCAATTGGTTGTTGACTTTTGTGTCGAGGAGTTGTAATATAAAGAAGCATTAACAGGTGCTTGATTGCATTGAATTACATAAAGAGGTAGGAGTATTAAGTTTGCAGCCGGCAGGAAAAAAGAGGGAACAATGACGTCAGACATCTCGATAGAAGGAAATATCGTTGAAGAGCAACGCATAGCCTTGGATAGGGACACAATAAAGACTGAGCCACTCTGGACAGTAAGCGAAGTGGCGAGTTATTTGCGTTTAAAACCAGAAACCATACGTTTGATGGCAAGAAATGGGGAATTACCATCCCTAAAAGTAGGTAAGAGGGTGTGGCGATTCAGGATTAGCGAAGTAAAAGGCTGGTTGAAAGCAAAAATGGATTATGGATAGAACAAAATAAAATCGATATAGACCGTTTTAGTGTTGAATTGTTACAACTTCAATATATGAGCTCAATTTTCGTAACACGGGTCTGGGCAGAAATAGTGAAAAACATCATTCCTTGATTAAGTTTTTTATGAAAACCTAAGATTCTCGTCTGAGAGTTATAAAACGGTCTTGTCAGCTTGATTCGAAATATGCAGTATATCCGGAGGAAAACATGAAAAGAAGATGGATTCCACAATTGCTTTCTTCTATGCTTATTCTGCAAACCTTGATTC
>Ga0136653_10001569_pt1 | contig 12412 bp, 12 predicted proteins | sample LakKivw275mmetaG_FD_94866 | JGI IMG/M metagenome (GOLD analysis project Ga0136653, IMG submission 94866) | Anoxic lake water microbial communities from Lake Kivu, Rwanda to study Microbial Dark Matter (Phase II) - Lake Kivu water 275m metaG... | ecosystem: Environmental > Aquatic > Freshwater >... | reverse complement strand
TCAGATGCTTCGAGGCGAGGTTTTTGGCTTGCTTCTGCATGGTTCTTCCGCGAAGATGACAGCGATGAGGATGACCGACACGACACGTTGGGTCAAGGTATAAGTCGTCATGCATATCGTTCATTTATTGGGCACAACAATCTATTTCGTGGTGCTAATCGGTCTGTCCTGTTACGGGATGCATCGGTACTTGATGATCTATCTCTATTACAAGCACCGGAAACAGAAGCTCGCGCCCAAAGGTCGTCTTGACCCGCTACCGCGAGTCACAGTCCAACTGCCGCTCTACAACGAAATGTATGTCGCGGAGCGTCTTCTGAACTCCATCGCCGCGCTCGACTACCCGAAGGACAAACTCGAAATCCAGGTTCTTGACGATTCCACCGACGAGACTGCCGACATCGTCGCCCGCAAGACCAGCGAACTCCGGCGGGAGGGCTTCGACGTTCAATACGTTCACCGCACCAACCGTCAAGGCTACAAGGCTGGTGCTCTCCAAAACGGCCTCAAGACAGCCACGGGCGAGTTCATCGCCATCTTCGATGCCGACTTCGTTCCGCAACCCGATCTGCTTCAACAGACGATTCACTATTTCACCGACCCGACCATCGGCATGCTGCAGACCCGATGGGGTCACCTCAACGAGCCTTATTCCCTGTTGACCCGCGTTCAGTCCATCCTTCTGGACGCGCATTTCCTCATCGAACAGACCGCGCGCTCCCGTTCGGGTCGTTTCTTCAACTTCAACGGCACCGGCGGCATCTGGCGGCGGTCCTGCATCGAACACTCCGGCGGCTGGCAACACGATACGCTCGCCGAAGACCTCGACCTCAGTTACCGCGCGCAGATCAAGGGTTGGAAGTTTCTTTTCCTTCCCGACATCGTGACGCCGGCCGAATTGCCCGTCGAGATGAACGCCTTCAAGGCGCAGCAACATCGCTGGGCCAAAGGCTCCGCGCAGGCCATGAAGAAGATGCTGCCGCAACTCTGGCGCGCGAAGCTCCCGCTGAAGATCAAACTCGAGGGCACGATGCACCTGACCAGCAACCTCGGTCATCTCATGCTGTTCACGATGTGCCTCGTGCTCCGCTCCACCGCCTACGCCGGCACCCACGAAGCCTCCGGCGGCAACGAATTCACCAAGCTGTTCCTCGTGGACGTGCCGTTGTTCCTCGCAGCGTCGGTCTCCGTCACGGCGTTTTACTTCTGTCCGCAGGTAGCACTCCACGCCAAATGGTGGAAACGGATTCTTCTCATGCCGTTGATGATGGCCGTCGGCATCGGCCTTTGCGTCAACAACGCCCGCGCGGTCCTCGAAGCTATCTTCAACCACAAGAGCGAGTTCGTCCGCACCCCAAAAGCCGGCGTCCAGCAACGCACCGACTCGTGGCGTGGCATCAAGTACCGCTCCTTCCACGGTCTGGTTCCATATCTGGAAATCGCCTTCGGTCTTTACTACACGTGGTTCCTGTACGACGTGCTTGATCAGGGACTCTGGCTGACCGCGAGCTTCATCGTCTTCTTCCAAGTTGGTTTCTTCTACGTCGGCTTCATGTCGCTGATGCAAACCAGCAACCGCCTCGCGCGACGCGCCCCCGACCCGCTCGCGTCCCTCAACGCCTGAGCCGCATCCCATGTCCGAACCCCTCGGCATCATCGCGGGCAACGGCGAGTTCCCGCTCCTGCTTGCCCGCACCGCGCGGACGCAAGGAGTTCACACAGTCACCGCTGCCTTTAAAGGCGAGACCAATCCCGACATCACACAAGCCGCCGACGAAGTCGAATGGGTCCGCCTCGGCCAACTCAATCACCTTATCGAAGTCTTCACCAAGCGCCATGTCACCCGCGCTGTCATGGCTGGTGGCATCACTCCGGCGAACCTGTACAAGAACCTGAGCCTCGACTTCCGCATGATCGCCGTTGCCGCCCGCCTCAAAGTCCGTAACGCCCAGACTATCTTCGGCGCCATTGCCGACGAGTGCGCCAAGGACGGCGTCACGCTCCTCGACCCGCGTCCGTTCTTCGGCGACGCTGTCCCGCAACCCGGCACTCTGACGCGACGCACCCCCGACCGCGTTCAGCAGGACGACATCGCTTTCGGCTTCAAAGTCGCCAAGGCCGTTGCCGGTTTGGACATTGGCCAGACTGTCGTCGTCAAACAAGGCACCGTCTTGGCCGTCGAAGGTTTCGAGGGCAGCGACGAATGCATTCGACGCGGCGGTGCCCTCGCCGGCGAGAAGGGCGGGGCGGTCGTCGTCAAAGTGGCCAAGCCCAATCACGATTTCCGTTTCGACATCCCGTGCGTGGGACGAAAGACCATTGACTCCTGTGTAGCCAGCAAGGTCGCCGTGCTCGCCGTCGAAGCCGGCGCGACATTGTTTCTTGACCGGGAGAACGTGCTGGCCACGGCGGAACAATCCCAGTTGGTGGTCTTGGCCCAATGAGTGCGCCGCTCAAAGTCGGCGTCGTCGGCGTCGGTCACCTCGGTCAACATCACGCCCGCATCTACCGCGAACTCCCCGGCATCGAGTTCGTCGGCTCTTTCGACACCGACCCGAAGAAATCCAGTTTCAAGACACTCGAATCCTTGGCGGATTCCGCCGACGCCGTCAGCGTAGCCACGCCGACCGAATCGCATTGTACTGTGGCCCGCATCTTCCTTGAACGCGGCAAACACGTCCTCGTCGAGAAACCGATTACCCGCAACCTCGCCGAGGCCGAGGAACTCGTCACGCTGACCCGACGCCACAACTGCGTCCTCCAAGTCGGCCACGTCGAGCGCTTCAACCCGGTGATGCGCTACCTCAACGAAGTGCTGACCGACGCCCGATTCATCGAAGTCCACCGTCTCTCGCCGTACCCCGCGCGCTCGACTGACATCGGCGTCGTCCTCGACCTGATGATTCACGATCTGGACATTGTTGTCGCCATCGTCAAATCGCCGCTTACTGCCGTTGACGCCGTCGGTATCCCCGTCTTGAGCGCCAGCGAAGACATTGCCAACGCCCGTCTGAAGTTCGCCAACGGCTGTGTCGCCAACATCACAGCGAGCCGAGTGAGTCCCGACCGCATGAGAAAGCTCCGCATTTTCGGCCGGACCAAAACCGGAGCAGCATACATCTCTCTCGATTACATGCGGCAGGAAGGCCAAATCTACCGGATGGCCAGCGACGACGCCCGCGAATCGAGCCTCCTCAAGAAACTGCTTGCCGGCAAGGACGCCACCATTGTCAGCGAGTTTGCCGGCAAGAAGATTGTCCGCGAGCCAGTCCCGATTGAGCGCGATGAACCGCTCAAGCTCGAGATCCAGAGTTTCATTGAGGCAATCCGTCTTCGTCGTCAGCCCGTTGTCACCGGTGAAGCGGCCAAGCAGGCCCTCGAAGTGGCGATGGAGATCACTGCGCAAATCACAAAGGTCGGATGAAACAGTTGATGTTCATCGCCGGAGAGGCGAGCGGTGACGCGCACGCGGCGGCGTTGATTCGCGCGCTCGGTAGCGATGTGCGGACGTTCGGCGCGGGCGGGCCGAAGATGCGCGAGGCGGGGATGGAACTACTGCTCGATCTGACGGAACACGCCGTCGTCGGACTGGTCGAGGTACTGAAGAATTACTCGAAGTTCAAACGGATCTTCAATCAGCTTGTCGCTGAGGCGGAACGACGCGAACCTGACGCCGTCGTGCTCGTAGACTTCCCGGGGTTCAATCTCCGTTTCGCGGTGCAGATGAAGAAGCGCGGGATCAAAGTCATCTATTACATCTCGCCACAGCTTTGGGCGTGGCACGCGAGCCGGGCGAAACAGATTGAGCGCGACGTTGACTTGATGCTGACAATCTTTCCGTTTGAGAAGGACTGGTACGCCGAGCACGCGCCGAAGTTGCGAGTGGAGTTTGTTGGACATCCGCTGGCGGAGCGGATTGAAGAGGGAGGAGAGAAGAGGGAAGAGAGATTGGTCTTGTTGTTACCGGGAAGCCGGGAGCGGGAAGTGGCGAAGATCTGGCCGGTGATGTGCGGCGTCGTGGACCGGATGCCGGCGGACGTGGAGTTTGTGGCCGCGGCAGTTGATGAGAAGACGGCGGCGATGACTCGTCACGCTCTGAGCGTGATGAAGCATCCGCGGGTGAAGGTGGAGGTCGGGACCGCGCGCGACTGGATGCGGCGGGCGACGCTCGCCATCACGGCAAGCGGGACGGCGACGATGGAGTGCGCGTTCTACGGTTGCCCGATGATCGTCGTGTACAAGGTCAACTCGCTGACCTACCTGATCGGACGTGCGGTGGTAACGGTGAACTGGCTGGCGATGCCGAATGTCATCGCGAATCGCGCCATCGTACCGGAGTTCATCCAGCATGAGGCGTGTCCGTGCCGGGTCACGGCGGGGGCGAAGGAATTGCTGGATGACGAAGCGAAACGCGCCGCGATGCAACGCGAGTTGGCATCGGTCATTTCGACGCTCGGCGGCCCCGGCGCAGCCGCGCGGGCTGCGCGGTTGATCGTGGAATCCTTGTAGCCGCACCCTTTACGGGTGCGCTTTTCCCCGCAGGCGTAAAGCCTGCGCCTACAATACCCCGAACAGGGCGAGGTGCCGGTTTGAGATGGAGCGGACTTCAAGGTCGGACAGCCCAGCGATGTCCAGTTGTTTGCGTACCTCGGGCACGGTGAACGCGGCGAGCAGGGAGTTGAAGAAATCGCGTTTGAGCACTGCCGGTTCGCCGTCGGAGTATCGCTTTGCCAGTCTCGTAGCAGCGGCTCGTGTGGCGGGCCGGCGTAAATCCACGACGAAGACAATCGTTCCCGACTGGGAGTAACGTCGGACTATTTGCCACAATACCTGTGGCTCCGGTAGATGATGCAGGAGACTGCTGGACAAAATCACATCGTAACGTTTGGCGGGCAGCTTCACCTCTGGAATAAAGCCGTGAATGAGTTTGATGCGCGGGTGACGTGGGGCAAGCTCAAGCATCGCGGTCGAACCGTCAACAGCATGGAACCGGTAGCCGGGGTTCGCTTTGGCAAAGCGGCACGTCACGTCGCACGGGCCGCACCCGATGTCGAGCACGAGTGCGTTGCGCTTCCGTCGGGGGAACAACTTCGCGAACAATTTCGGGTACACGCTGTGCGCAGAGGAAAAGTCAGCTTGCGCGTAGGCCAACGCCTGCGCATCGTCCGTCATCAATTCCAGTTCGAGGATGCGTCTCAATGTTTTCGGGTCAGGAAGAAATCGGCGATGACGTGGAGTGGCGTGGCGCGGTCGCCGAAGATGACAAGCTGTTTGTGGGCATCGGCAATGAGACTCGCAGCGAGTGCGCGGGATTTTTCGATGCCGAGGGCGCTGGCGTAGGTGGATTTCTGATGTTTCTGGTCAGCGCGAACGCTTTTGCCCATGGCTTCCTTGGTGCTGGTGGCGTCGAGCACGTCGTCAATGATCTGAAAAGCGAGGCCAAGGTCTTGGCCATACTTGGTAAGGCGGCCGAGTTGCGGCGCGGTCGCGTTGCCGGCCATGGCGCCGAGACGGATGGCGGCGGTGATGAGCGCGGCGGTCTTGTTCATGTGGGTGGCCCGGACTTCGTCGAGCGAGGCGCGGCGGTTCTCGTTCTCCAAATCCTGAACTTGGCCGGCGATGAGGCGGAGGCTGCCGGCGGCGAAGGCGAGTTCGCGGGTCATGATGGCGATGTCGTAACGTCGCGGCGGTTTTGTGTTTGCGATCAATTCGAACGCCTGCGTCAGTAACGCGTCGCCAGCGAGGACGGCAATGCCTTCGCCGAAAACCTTGTGGTTGGTCGGTTTGCCGCGGCGGAGGTCGTCGTCATCCATGCAGGGCAGATCGTCGTGGATGAGCGAGTAGGTGTGGATGCACTCGACGGCGCAGGCAAGCGGCATGGCGTTGGCGTTGTTGCCGTCCACGGCCTCGCAGGCGGCCAGTGTGAGGACGGGTCGGATGCGTTTGCCGCCGGCGAAAAGGGAATAGCGCATGGCCTTGTGGATGGTGGGCGGCTCGACGGTTTCGTCGGGAATGAGTTTGTCGAGCGCGGTGTTGACGCGGGCGCTGACGCGATTGAGGTATTGGTCGAGGCGGAAACGAGCGGTTTTGATCATGGCAAGAGGTGATGCTAGGAGCGGCGGCGTTTTTTGCAAGCAAAGTTTTTGCCTTGCGAGAGGCGAAATCTCCACTAAGCTGTCCCGGTGTTATGCCGACATACGAATACGAATGCCAGAAATGCCACCACCGTTTTGAGTTGTTCCAGCGAATCACCGAACGGCCGAAGAGAACCTGTCCGCAGTGCCGTGGTCGCGTGAAGCGGCTATTGGGCACAGGAGCCGGCTTGTTGTTCAAGGGGTCGGGCTTCTACATCACCGATTACCGCAAGCCGGGCTATAAGCAGGCGGCCAAGACGGAAACCAGCGCCTCCAAACCAGCGGCGACCAAGCCATCAGCCGGAAAGGACTAATCATGCTGCCCTGTCCCAAATGCGGTTACAACAATGAACTGGGCCGGATTTTCTGCCACCAGTGCGGCCAGAAACTGGACTTGGATGCCATCAAGCCGCCGAGTCGCGGCGGCAAGTCGCTAAAACCGAAAAGCAAGAACTTGGTGGCGAAGTTGATTCGCCGTGTTCTGGGGCTGATGGTGTTGGGAGCGGTGCTGTATCTGGTGTACGTAATGTTGCAGGTCGTCCCCGAGCCGGCCAAACCGACTGCGGCGGAGACAACCGCAGCCGACAAGAAATGGCTGGCGGTGGAGAGATTGGTCGGCAAAAGACAAACCGGCAGCGTGGAGGTTTCCCCGGCGGAAGCGAGGGCGTTTCTGGCGGCATTGAAACTCCAGAAGACCGACACGCAATGGGGTTGTGTGCCGGATCGAATCTGGATCGAGTTCGCTGCTGATTCCGTTGAATTGAACATCCTCACGACCATGCGCCTGGGCGGAGTGCTGGAAAGGCAGGTATGGATCACCTACACCGGGGCGCCGAAGACCCAAAACGGTCAGTTCACATTCGAAGCGAAAGGCGGAACATTTGGCCGGCTGAAGTGGCCGCTGGGTCTGGTCAATGCCCTTGGGTTTCACCGTGGCATGTTCGGCAAATTACTCGAAGGTCTCAAGATGGAGAAAGAGACGCTGTCACAGTTGAGCCAGATCGAGGTGCGTGCCGGCCGCGCGATCCTGTCTTATCAGCCCCGCTGACAAGGCGGGGCCGCCATGAGCGTGCAACAACACAGTCGTTGGTGCCGGGCCGCGCTGTTCGCGTTGGGGATTGCGCTGGCCAGCAACGCGCCCTGCCAAACCCATACGGCCCCGCGCCTGGTCGCCAGCAGTGCCGGACAATTCGCGGCGCACGCACCGGACGCTGTCTGGTCCTCGGTGCTCTGCGTGTTGGCCACTCAGGTGAAACGCGAGTGGTTGCGACGGCTGGAACTTCCCGACAAATGGCGCGATCCCATTGTGCTGGTGCTTGCCGAGCGACCCGCGGCGGTCGCCGCCGCGCCGGGCATCTGGCGGGAAGTGTTGCGCAGCGAACTGCACCTGAAGTTCCAAATCCAACTTCGGATTCCGCCGCCGCTGGAAGAGGCGCAAGTGGTGAGCGCGTTGGTGGGCGCGTTGTGCAGTGAGTATGCCAACCGCGCACGCGAGTTTCCTCGCCAGCCGCCGTTTGCAGTTGCGGAGACACCGGCGTGGTTGACGGAAGGACTGGCGCAATCGGTGTCGGGGAATTCGGAGCGGCTGTTGCCGATCTTGCGGCGCGGCGTCAACGGCGGACACCCACCGTCCGCACAGGATTTGATTGGCGCCCGCAGTGTGCCAACGGATCCGGATGAGCGGCTCCGGTTCCAAGCCCACACATGGGCGTTGGTTGAGGGATTGTTGTCGCTGCCGAAAGGCGCCGACAAACTCTGCCAGTTGATGTGTCAGCCGGAAATGTTTGCCGAGATTTACCGGTGGCAGTTTCAGGATGACGCCGCGCGTGAGAAATGGTGGAGCTTGTTGTTGGCGGAGCGCGCCGCGACGATGCTGGCTGAAGACCGGACGGCGGCGGAGACGTCGCGCCAACTCGCAGAGATTCTTTCGAGCAAACTGCAGATGCGATTGCCTGATGCCATTGCCGAGGCGCCCGTGGCGTTTGCCAACCTCGGCCGCTACACCGACAAAGACTGGTTGATGCCGTTGGTGCGCGACAAGCTCGCCCGCCTCGCGTCGCTGCGTGGCGTAGCGCACCCGTCCTATTGCGAGGCCATTGACCGGTATATCGCGGCGCTCCAATGTCTGACAGCACGACAGGTGAGCCGGTTCCAACATGAAACGAAACGCGCGCAGCGCGCCCACGCCGCCGCTGACGACCAAAGCCGCAAAGTCAGCGCATACGTGGATCAAGTCGAGCGGGTTCATGCGCCGCCCGACCGCGCCGCTGTCTGGCGGCAGTTGAAGCTGTTCGAGGCGATTCAGGAAACGAACATCCTGCGCCGCGACCCGATCAGTGATTACCTGGACAAGTTTGACCGGTAGGGGCGACGCATGCGTCGCCCCTACAGCGCCCTCAGCAACGTCGTCACCTTCTCTCGCTGCTCGCGTAACATCGCCAGTTTGTCGCGCTCCCGCCGCACCGCGATGGGCGCGGCGCGCTGGATGAAATTCTGGTTCGCCAGCTTCGCTTCCGTGCCGGTGATCTGCTTTTCGATCTCGGCGAGTTGCTTCGTCAGTTTCTGGCGCTCCGCCGCCGGGTCAACGGCGCCGACAAGGAAGATGGTCGCATCCGTGGTGACGAGGCTCGGTGTCAGGCCGGTCGGCGTGTACCGTTTGTCAATCGCGACCGACTCGGCGTTGAGGATGCCGGCGAGAAACGCCGTCTCGCTGCGGAAGAACTCGGCGTACTTGCCCGGCTTGATGACGAACTGGACTTTCTTCTTCGGATCAACGCTGTTGTCGCTACGGAGTTGGCGTCCGGCAGTAACGGCGGCGTAAAGCGCTTGGGTTTCGAGAACGAGACTGATATTTGTTGCTTTGACCTGCGGCCAAGGAGCGAATTGGATACTACCTTCGCCGCGCCAGAGTTCCTCGGTAATGAACGGCGCGAACGGATGCAGCAGCCGGAGAATGACGCTGAACACTTCGTCGAGCACAGCGATGTTCGCGGAGACTTTGCTCGCCTCGATGTACCAGTCACAGAAATCGCCCCAGACGAAATCGTAGAGTTCCTTCGCGGCCTCGTTGAACTTATAGGCGTCGAGTGCCGCGCTGACTTTCATGATCGTCTCGTTCATCTCGTGGAGAACCCGATGGTCATGGGCGTTGAGAGGTCGCGGCGCTGAGGCCGCTCCCACGTTGGCGGCGCGCTGCATCTGAATGAAGCGCGCGGCATTCCAGAGCTTGTTCATGAAGTTGCGGCCGACTTCGCAGCGTTTCTCGTCGAACAGAATGTCCTGCCCTTGCGGTGCGATGAGCATCAAGCCGAACCGGAGGCCATCGGCGCCGTACTTGGCGATGAGGTCGAGCGGGTCGGGCGAGTTGCCGAGCGACTTCGACATCTTACGCCCGATGGCGTCACGGATGATGCCGGTGTAATAGACGTTCGAGAACGGCTTCGCGTCCATGAACTCGTAGCCCGCCATGATCATGCGGGCGACCCAGAAGAAAATAATGTCGGGGCCGGTGACGAGGTCGGCGGTGGGATAGAACTTCTTGCGCGTGGCGTCATCCATCGTGGCGAACGGCCAGAGCCACGAGCTGAACCACGTGTCGAGCACGTCGGAGTCTTGCGCCCAACCGTTGCCCTTCGGCGCTTCGAGGCCGCAGTAGATTTCCTCGCCGCGATACCAGACGGGAATCCGATGGCCCCACCAGAGTTGGCGGCTGATGCACCAGTCTTTGATGCCGGTCATCCAGTGGTTGTAAGTCTTGGCCCAGCGTTCGGGATAAAACGTGATCTCGCCGGTTTCGACGGCGGCGATGGAGCGGGGGACTTGCGGATACTTCAGGAACCATTGTTCGCTGAGGTACGGTTCGATGGGCACATCGGCGCGTTCGCTGTAGCCGACGCTGTGATGGTACGGCTCGACCTTCAACAGCAGGCCGTCCTCCTGCAACTCCTTCACGACGGCCTCGCGCGCTTCCATGCGGTCGAGTCCCTCAAACATCTCGCCGGCTTCCTCGGTCATCGTGCCGTCGGGGCCGATGACGACGGTGAACGGCAGGTTGTGCCGCAACGCCATCTCGTAGTCAGCGACATCATGCGCGGGCGTGACCTTGACGCAACCAGTGCCGAACTTCGGGTCAACAACGGCATCGGCGATGATCGGAATCTGTTTGTCCTTCAACGGCAGCAAGAGTTTCTTGCCGATCAGGTGACGGTAGCGTTCATCGTCAGGATTGACCGCGACAGCTTCGTCGCCGAGCATCGTTTCGGGACGCGTCGTGGCGACCACGACAAAATCGTCGGACTCAACGAAGGGATACTTCAAATGCCAGAGGTGGCCGTCCACCTCTTTCATGATGACTTCCTCGTCGGAAAGCGCGGTGCGGCTGACGGGGCACCAGTTGACCATTCGTTTGCCGCGGTAGATCAGGCCTTTCTTGTAGAGGTCAACGAAAACGCGGAGCACAGCCTTCGAATAGGCTTCGTCCATCGTGAACCGTTCGCGCGTCCAGTCGCACGAGCAACCGAGTTTCTTGAGTTGCTGGATGATGATGCCGCCGTGTTTCTCTTTCCATTCCCAGACTTTTTCGAGGAACTTCTCGCGGCCAAGGTCGTCGCGGTGTTTGATGACCTTGTGTTTGCGGAGCGTCTTCTCGACAACGGTCTGCGTGGCGATGCCGGCGTGATCGGTGCCGGGAAGCCAGAGCACTTCGTAGCCTTGCATCCGTTTCCGTCGGGCGAGGATGTCCTGCAGCGTGTTGTTGAGCACGTGCCCCATCGTCAAGACGCCCGTCACGTTCGGCGGCGGGATGACGATGGAATAGGCGGGCTTGGCGGAAGCCGGGTTGGCGGTGAAACAGCCTTTGGCCAGCCACTCGGCGTACCACTTGTCCTCAACTTGTTTCGGCTCGTAAGCCTTCGGAATATCAACAGTGCTCATGCGCTGTGCGTTGTAACGGATAGCGACGCACAATTCAACAGGGGAAAGAGCCACCCCTATTTCGCCGCTACGAGGCGGTTTGTTTCAACTGCGCACTCCGGTTACCATCATCACGGGAAGTACATCGGCTCATACGGGAAATTAGATTGTGGATTCTTGCCAAGAACCACAATCAGCACCACTGCGCCCACAAACAGCGCCGTCAGGATCGTGAATCCCCAAAACGTCTGGTTGTGAAGCGTCTGGTACAGTTTGCCATGTCCCGTATGTTCCTCGACGTGGAGGTGATGGAACCAGTGGCCTGGATGAATGCCCACATTCATATCGCACCTTTTGTCGCCTCAATATACTACTCCGCGTCGCGTCTTCAACCGGCAGAACAAACCGAGCGAAGCGGAGCCGAGTTCTGCGAGACGGCGCCATCGTGTGCGCCAAACACTGAGGGGTAACGGACAGCAATCCGGAACACACGCCTTGCCGTCGCGGCCCTGCGTTGCTAGAATGCGAGGCATCGGACATCGTTTCGGCCTTTGTCTTTTGCCAGTAACGATGTTAGCTGGTTAACAGGAGATGAACACTATGGAATCAGCCCTTCTGGCGATCTTCGTGATTGTGGCGCTCTGTGTGGCTGCGCTTGCAGTGCAGTCCATCGGAGTTTTCATAAAGGAACGCCGCATGTCTCTTTACTATTTTCTGACCGCTGTGCTTATGGCGGTTGCTGGCTGGAGTTTTGGTCTTCTTGGCCGCCAGGCCGGGGTTGCGATGGTTCAAGAGAGATACGCACGTGGTTTGAGATCACACTTTGACACGATCGAGGAGTTGTCCTCTTTGGGGCGTACTTCTGACGTTGCTCGCATCTGCCACAGGTCTTTGACAGATATTACTTTGGCGATTGATGATGCGAGCCTCTCGAACTTCTGGAGTGTGGTGGTAGATGGCATGCAATCGCTGAAGGTAACGAAGGAGGAATTAGCCAACAAACCGCTGGAGGCGACACCGCCTAGCGGCGGCGCATCTCATCGCTGAGTTATCCGGAACAAGACCGGAACACGGCGCTCAGGCGGCTTGCTTCTGATACCACGCGATGGTTTTGGCAATGCCTTCGGCGAAGGTGATGCGCGGCGTCCACGAAAGCAACTCGCGAGCCTTGGTGTTGGCGGCTTGGCTGTGCTTCACGTCACCTGCGCGCGGCGCTTCAAGCTCCGGTTTGATGTTCTTGCCGAGGGATTGGTTGATGGTGGCAACGAGATCCAATAACGAGATGCGGTCGCCGCAGGCGACGTTGATCGCCTCGCCGAGCGCCGGCTTCGGGGCGACGGTGGCGGCGAGGTTGGCTTCGATAATGT
>Ga0136653_10001565_pt1 | contig 12418 bp, 17 predicted proteins | sample LakKivw275mmetaG_FD_94866 | JGI IMG/M metagenome (GOLD analysis project Ga0136653, IMG submission 94866) | Anoxic lake water microbial communities from Lake Kivu, Rwanda to study Microbial Dark Matter (Phase II) - Lake Kivu water 275m metaG... | ecosystem: Environmental > Aquatic > Freshwater >... | reverse complement strand
AGCAAGGAAGAGTTGAGCCAGGTGGGAAAGGTGGATCTCTTGCTGATCCCCGTAGGGGGATTCTACACCCTTGAGCCAGCAGAGGCCGTAAAAGTAGCCCAAGACATCGGTCCGAAGATCATCATCCCGATGCATTATAAAACGGAGAAATGTGGTTTTCCGATCACAGGAGTTGAGGAATTTCTCAAGGATTGGAAAAAGGTTAAAAAAGTCGATTCAAGCGAGCTCCAAATCGAGGCTGAAAAACTCCCCGCTCAAACGGAGGTCATTGTTCTCAAACACGCTTTGTAACCCGCATGTTGGACGACTATCTTAACTAACCACAAGTTATGGGGTCCGCCCAAAATAGAGTTTGAATGCCCGGCTGAGTTTGAGAAGGGCTGGGGCACACCTTCCTCCCACACCTTAATTCCAGGCACTAGGAAAGTGACTTCACGTAGGTGATTAACATATTATGCACGGCTGCAAAATGAATACTTCTCATCTATACATCATCCCCATTTGGCGGCGAGCACTTTCATCTCTTTTCGGCCGCCACATCAGTAATTGATGTATTTGCCTCGGAAGCACTTCGACGCACGACCCACTAGGAGCTGTGTTGAAATGACCATCAATCTCCAAGCCCTATCTACCTTCGAGTACTACAAAGAAGTGAGTGTTGCGATGGCTATGAGCTGGTAAAGGTCTAAAACCCCAAGTGTTACCCCTTTACATTTTTTCCCAGCATCGATGCAAGTTCTGAAATATCTCCTATTTCTTGAATATCTATGACTCTCTCTATAAGGGTGTTCGCTCTTCTTTCTTCGAGAACGTCCTTGGTGATCTTCCTGAACTTATCGATCATCTCCTCTTCTGTCATCCTCCGAACCGGGGTCCCCCGGGAATCGTACACAACTTTTTCTTCTTGATAACCGGTTTGCATCTCCACGATCACTTTTGAGGCGAACTTTTCAGAGAAAAGCTTCTCCATCTCCAGATCTTCGAATCTCGAGACTCTCTTTGCGAAATCGAGCACCTCCCTGTCGTTCAAAATAGACTCATCGAAGATATTTGGATTTTCAACATCCCTCAACATCCCCAGGGCCACAATAAAAGGAAGACTATCCTGGGCGGCCATAATCGATTTGGGCTCGTAAACCATATGTTGAGTTACCGATATCTTCGGGCCTCCAATGGATATCTTTCTGATTTTTCTTGCATCAATTTTCTTTTCCTCTTTCAGCGCTTTTATGGCGTCCAGCGTCGGATGGAACAACCGACAACAGGCATAGGGTTTAATGCTGATATGCCGGATAACATAATCCTCGCCAAGATGGCTGTCCAGCTTCTTGAGATCCGGCGAATTTGAAAAGACCCGACAAAACCCGAAGACGCCGTCTAATACCCTTGAAGGTCCTGTGAATCCCCTTTTAGCGAGCAGAGCTGCCGCAACACCGTTGCTAGCAGCGATACCCGCATGGAGTCGTTTGATCATTGTCCCTTTCTCATCCTGAGAGAATTCCAATATCCCTGAGGCCATAGACCCCACAATTCCAAATCCGTTGATATACTGTTTCTCATTTAGATTTAAGATCTTCCCTGCCGAGGCTATTGAACCAAATGGACCATTCGCTGATGTGGGATGGAATCCCCTTTCAATTAGTGTCGGGCCCACTGCCATTCCTACTCTACCCATTACCTCATAACCAGCCGCAACAGAGGCAACAAAATGTTTGCCGTCAACCTTTTCCCTCTCTCCTAAAACCAATGCCGTAGGGATCACTACAGCCCCGGGAATGACTTACGGAAGGATCATGGGTATCGTCGAACTCAAATCCGTGGGCCATGGTGCCATTGGCCATTGCTTCATACTGAGGACTGGATTTAAAGGCATTGGCAAAAACGGTGGCTTCGCCACGACTCCCCGATCCCTTTATAAACTCGGCTATAATCCTGGACCATGGCTTTGAGGAACTGAAAAGCCCTACTCCAATGAGATCGAGTATCAACAGTTTTGTTAAATCGATTACATCTTTAGGTAGCTTTTCAAACGACAGGTTTATTAAAAAGTTGACCAATTCCGCCGTTCTATTTATCTTATGAACGTCCTTTTCTCTCATTTAGACACCACCCCTTTTTTCCTACCTCTACCTCTCTGAGAAGAAAATTCGATAATCTTCGGCTAATGCCTTGATATCATTGCAGCATCTCAAATGGAGAAAAGACTATTTAATCAGTTTTATTTCTCTGAAGTACTTTTCAGCTCCTGGATGTAAGGGAATACGAATCCCAATCAATGCATTTTTAGAAGCATCGTCTTTCCTGCAACATGGGCTTTAGCAAGAACATCCAAACGTTCCCATGTTACCTTTGTATATTCGTAGATGATATCTTCCGGGATATCAGCATTCGCAATACAAGTAATATAGAAGGCTACGGTAGGAATATCTTTATCCACCTCTTTATATGAATCGGCAGGTATAACCGATGCGTTTTGCAAACCTTCCGTCTGCTTGGCCAGTAAATCCTGAATTTTTTCTTCCAGAGGGATCAACCTGATCGGAAAAGTAAGGGCTGCGTCTTGTAATGCGGCTAAGGGGATCTAAGAATAAAGCATTCCTGCATTCAGATTCCCGTCTTTTATGGCGCCAGGAATTTCGCCGGTTGTATATTTGTTAGGAAGAATGTCATTAAGAGTCCAACCATAGGCGTTTAAAACCTGTTTGCATAAATTTTCCGTAGTCGTTCCTGGTGAACCGACATTTATTCGCTTACCCTTTAAATCTTCAAACTTAATAAAATCCGATCTTGCAGGTACAACTACATGAAGCATCATTGGAATTGTATTAAACAAAGTCCTGATCTTTGGGTAAGGCTTATCTTTCCACCGGCCTACCCCATGATATGCATCGTTAGCATTATCAACAGAACAATGCGCTAAAGATAGTTTACCAGTCCCAATCATTGCCATGTTCGCGGCATATCCTGATGTGACTTGAGAGGAAATACAATGATTTCGTTAAGTATTCATTAGCTACCTGCGACATAACCGTGGCCCAAAGGTACGGGCCTGTCCCATGTGTTCCAGATCCGATGCTCAATTCCATCTTTTGTGCATGGCTGGTAGAGATACTCAAGAGAACGACACATAAAACAAAAATAGGAACCAAAATCTTTTTCATTTCCCCTTTCTCCTTGTATAATGTGTATTCCGTTTTTTTAATTGATAAAGAACAAGTCCCAAAAACAAACTTAATCAAAATAAGTCGAGCAAAGGGGTTTTGGGAAAAAGAAGAATTGCTGCCGAAATGAAAAATAGTGCCCTTTCCCATAAACCGTTGGGTTTTAAAAGGTAACCGTAAATTCCTCCTGCGAGTGCAATTGTGCCCATACAGATAAAGAGCGTCACCTTCAAAATCTCTATCCAGGACCCTTCCATCAAAAGGGCCGGATCGTAAATCCAATAAAATGGCAGAATAAAACCTATTAAACCCAATCGCATTGCCGAAAAAGAGACTTTCCACCACTTTGTATTGGCAACCCCTGCAGCACAAATTGATACCATAGCCATAGGGGGGTTATTCCAGAATAAACCGCATAATAAAAAACAAAAAGATGGGCTGCTAATATGGGAATTCCCATTTTAACAATTGCTGGTGCTGCAAAAATTGCCATAATAAGATAAGCGGCTTGGGAAGGCATTCCCATCCCGAGAATAATATAGACGATTGCTGACCGATGCCGTCGCGATGATTCTAAGTACATATTTTCATAAATACACTAACGTATTTTTAGTTTGATATTTGCTATCTATTATGGCATGCTGATAGCCCAGGATACCCTGATGCGTCTGCTTTCCAAGATCGAGGTGAACCAGATTGAGCGGTGTCATATTGATTTAGTTCGGGAGATGATCCGAAAGAAGAAGTTTCACCGTTACTTGCTTAACTTCCGTTATCCCATTTCGATCGATGGGACCCAGAAGTTTGCGCTGGATGTTCTATGAAGTGAGGAATGCCCTGGCCAAGAAGTGAAGCGAGGGGGGGATTCAGGGATGCAGTATTACGTTTATGTTCTGGAGGCGAATCTGACGTTTCACAATGGGATGAGCCTACCCGTGATGAGTGAGTTTTTGAGTTACACAGAGGGTGACACGGAGGCAGACCGGCAGGATTGCGAGCTTCGAGCCTTCAGGTGATTAGCTCGGAGGCTGAAGGCGGAGTTTCCCCGGCTTGCGGTCCTGTTGTTGCTCGACGGACTCTACCCGAATGGCCCCCTGATGGAATTGTGTCGCAAGAACCACTGGCAATTCATGATTGTGTTACAGGATAGCAGTCTTCCGAGTGTCTGGGAGGAATATGAAGGGCTTCGAAAGCTGGAGCCTGAGAAAAATCATCTTCACCGGACATGGGGAAATCGGAGGCAACATTTTCAGTGGGTCAATGAGATCGAATATCGCTATGGTCCGAACGGGAGAAAGAAGCAGACCCTTCATGTCGTGGTGTGTCAAGAGAGTTGGGAAGAGGTAGAAGATTCTGGAAAGGTGGTGAGGAAACAGTCTCGGCATGCCTGGATTTCGAGTGAACCGCTGGATCGATGGAATGTGCATGAGCGGTGCAATTTGGGAGCACGGCATCGCTGGGGGATCGAATCTGGTTTCTTGGTCGAAAAACGTCATGGTTATCAGTATGAACACTGCTTTTCCTATAACTGGAATGCCATGAAGGGATACCATTATCTGATGCGACTGGGCCATCTGCTGAATGTCCTGACCCAATATTGCGAAGGTCTTGTTAAAAGAATCCAAGAGATGGGCATGCGAGGTTTTATTCGATTTATTCGTGAAACGCTGAGTGGTCCATGGTTCGATTCCTCATGGGTCTGGGAGAACTTTAACGTCCCTGTTCAACTTCGGTTGATCTAATCATAGGAAGGGGACGGCTGAAGCAAGATCCGATATTCGGCAATTCTTAGGAAGGGAAGGCGGAGTATGCCTTTCGCGGGGTATCCTTTGCACCAAAGATCTGCATCGGGCGCTTCGCAAGCCCCATCTTGGTGCAACTGGGGGGTAGAACATCCCCACCCGGACGTCGGATTGAGTCTGTCCTTCTGCTTTGAACCCCTTCGCCCCATTCGTGCGTCAGGGCTGAAAGCCACTTGACTTTTTTTGGGGGGGTAGGATAAAGTTAGTCTCGGAATTTGGCAAAAGCAGTAGAAAGGGGGTGATGGTCTTCAAGGGGAAACGGTTTAAGGTGGTGGAGGCAATCGATGGCATGGGATTAACTGAACATAAGGTAAGCCACTGGTTTTACCAGTGAGACTCGAACAGGTTTGACCGTTACAGCATAACCAAATCAGGGTCGGTTCATGCACAAAGACAATAGATAGTAGATGGCGAATTTTACGGATGAGCATCCCTGGGCCAGGGGCCATGCAGTGTCGAGAGTGGAATTTGAGATGGATTAGATTCATCAATAAATTCCGACTCGGGAGTCAGCCGATAGGATTAGACGAATACCTGTAAATGGCTGCGAAGACGTGCTTTAGCACAAAGTTTAGTTACCGGGTCGACCGCCTTTGAGGCGGCCTGACTCATCAAGCCACCCGCTTTGCGGGGGGTGTCTGACTTGTGTTGGGAAGCTTTTTGAACAGTTTGAAGTAGTTTTAATGAAGAAGGGGACCCAAAAGTATTAGGCAAGGCGTGATCGAGCGACCCCAAGTGGGTTGATCGACATAGGATGTGCCCAATAGCTAACCGAAAACATTACGTTTTGAATTCTTGAATTGGCTAACAAACTTAACAAACACATTATACGAGGAGGAAGAATCATGAAAAAATTTTTAGTGATAGCTTTTTGTTTGGTATTGGCACTATGCCTGGCGACGACAGTGCATGCCCAAAAGGTCAAGCTTGTTTTCTCCACTATGTTCCCAACATCATACACATATGTCCTTAACCCGAGTCTTGACTTCTGTAAGAAGGTAGAGGCGCGAAGTGGTGGAAGAGTCAAATTCGATATATACCATTCCGCGCAGCTTTTCGGCGGTAAGGAGGAGTTTGCGGCTGTGGGTAGAGGCGATATCGATGTGGGTATTCCCCATGATATCTACCATACTGGTGAGGTTCCCGAGATCGGAATCACTAGCTTGCCCTTCTTGTTTGAGGATGTGGACCAGGCCATCCGTATACTTCGGGCTGGCCTCAAGGAAATGATCCGACCCAAGCTGGAGAAAGCGAATAATTGCGTTTTATTGGGCTGGTGTGTCTTTGACCCATACCAGTTCTATAGTAAACAACCTATCTCAACCATTGAAGATGTAAAGGGCAAGGTATGGGCCGTTTCTGGAACTACTCACACAAAGGCCATAGAGGTATTAGGAGGGTCCCCCACGATGATGAGTTCCGGAGAGCTATACTTGGCTCTTCAGACGGGGACCATTAATGGCTGCACTCGCCCTCTACTTACCGGGGTGGGACGGAAGCTCCATGAGGTAACTAAGTACCTGACCCTGGCTAGCTTCTCACCATGGGGTGATCTCTTGATCGTCAACAAAGATAAGTGGAACAAACTTCCTGCAGACATACAGGAAGTCATGCGACAGGCAGGCCGCGAGTGGGAGGAACAAGAGTTCTTAGCGGGGAAGGAATTTGAAAAGACCGCTATTAAGAAGCTTAGCGATGGCGGTATGATCGTTAGCAAATTGCCCTCGCCAGAATTGGCGAAATTTAGAAAAGCCATGGTTCCGGTCTATAAGTGGTGGCTGGAAAAAGAGGTACCAGATGGGCAGAAATACCTCGATTTCGTAGAGAAAAATCGCTAATTTTCTATGGGGGGAAGTTCCTCTCCCCCCATAGATTTCACAAGGTGTGAGACGAGAGACCAATAATGTGGATAGAAAGATTAATGGATTGCTTTCTACGAGGTATAAACAAGGTAAGCCGGTTTGGCGAGATACTGGCCGAGATAGGGGCTTGTGCGTCGGCAGTTGTGGTAATTTGGGGTGTGGTGCTCACATACTGCTTTAAATCCAGCGATATCTTCTCTGTGGAAGTGAGCGAATATCTCTTGGTGTTTATTTGCTTTGCCTCCATAGCGTATATTTTACGGGAAGGTCGACATGTAAGGGTGGAGGCATTTGTGGAGCTTCTATCTCCCAAGGCTCGATTGATGATGGATCTTATTACCTCGATCCTGGCATTTGGTTTCTGTAGCATACTGACATGGAAAGCAGCAGGCGTCACGCTTCTGAACTATCAGAGAGGGTTCCGTTCGGCTTCTATGGTTAGTTTACCGCTGTGGATTCCTTATTTGATTATCACCCTTGGCGCCTTTGGCATAGTATTGCAATATATCGTCCAAATTCGTGGACTCGCCAGCAGATTGAAGAGCTCGTTCAAATCCTTAAGGAGAGGAAGTAAAAAAGAGGGCTAATCAAAAATGATGGACTCTAATATTATCGCCGTCATCGTAATTGTAACGTTTCTATTTCTTTTGGTCATCGGGACGCCTATTTTTGCCTCTTTGGGGCTGGCAGGTACACTGGGTATTCTCCTTTTAAGAGGGCCAGATGGGCTGCAAGCCATTCCCACTGTCATGTACGATAAGTTGAGGAGTTTCGTATTGGTTGCTGTCCCTCTGTTCATTCTGATGGGGCAGGTCATCTTTTATAGTGGGATGGGGAGGGGCCTGTACACCCTTGGCAGCCGCTGGCTGAGCCGCCTTCCAGGTGGGTTGGCCATGGGCAGTGTTGCCGCCTGCACAATCTTTGGTGCCATGTGTGGGGTGAGCGTCGCCGGTGCAGCCACTATAGGCTCTTTTGCAATCCCCGAGATGCTACAAAGAGGATATGACAAACGGCTGGCCACAGGCTCTTTGGCTGCCGCTGGTGCTCTGGCTTTGCTTATCCCCCCTAGCGTTGGCTTTATCATATATGGGGAGGTAGCCGATGAATCGGTGGGTATGCTTTTTATTGGGGGGATTGTGCCGGGGCTTGTATTGGCTTTGATGATGATGACTTATATCGCCATTCGAGTGTTGCTAAAACCTGAGATAGCTCCGCCGACCAAAGAGATCGTTACCTGGAAATTAAGGCTGATTACCCTCAGCAAAATATGGCCCGGTTTACTGCTTATCTTCTCAGTTTTGGGGACTATCTACTTAGGAGTTGCCACTCCGACGCAGGCAGCGGCGGTAGGCTTCCTTATTAGTCTGGTACTTGCACGTTTTGTCTACAAGAGTTTGAACTGGCGTATTTTTGGGGACATTGCCCGAAGTACTATGCTTACAACGGGCATGATTCTGCTTATTTTCGTTTCTGCCATGTTCTTCGGCTATGTGTTAACTCTGCTCAAGCTCCCTCAATATATTATGGAATTTATCGGAGAGTCTGGATGGCCTGCTTGGTTGGCTTTGACGGCTATTATGGGGATGCTCATTTTGCTGGGATGTTTTGTAGATGCGGTGTCGGTAATTACCATCAGCACTCCTCTGCTGCTTCCTACCGTTAAAATGCTGGGTTATAGCACCCTATGGTTTGGTATAGTTATGGGTATTACCCTCGAGATGGCGGTGATTACACCGCCTGTAGGGCTAAATCTGTATACCATCAAAGGAATTGCCCCTCCTGAGGTCTCGTTGAATGATATTATCAGAGGAGCGCTACCTTTTGTCGCTATTGAGGTGGTGTGTCTGGCGATTTTCGTGGCCTTTCCGCCCTTCACTCTATGGTTACCAGGAACCATGTTTAAGTAATCGCTTTGAGGAAGAATAATGAGATAGGGGGTAACGCCATGGCGAACAGAGAAACTGATTTCAGGAAAAGGTTTCTGGAGACAGACGTTCTGATTGTAGGCGCCGGGGGTGCGGGGTTGCGGGCAGCCATTGAGGCTAAGAATAAGGGAGTGGACGTGGCAGTAGTCTCAAAAGGAGTTTTTCCCTCTGGCTGTACCACCAGAGCAATGGGTGGTATGTCGGCTGCATTTGACGAACGAGATGGTGTTGACCAACATTTTAAGGATACCGTTGAAGGCGGCAATCATCTTAACAATCCGAAACTTGTCAGGCTGCTGGTCAGTCGTGCATGTGAGAGGGCACAGGACCTTGAACGGTATGGAACACATTTCGAGAAAGAAGGGGGCCGTTTTAAACTTTTTCCGTACACGGGAAGTTCTATCCCGCGGGCTGTCTTGGCGGACGAGCCCTATCAAGGCGGCTACATCAGAGGACTTGTTAATGAGGTAAAGAGGCTGGGTATTCATACTCTCGAGCACCTGATGATAACTGACTTAATCAAGGATGCGGGGACAGTCATTGGTGCCGTGGGGGTGGAGTTGGAAACCGATGGGGTGATAATCATTAGCGCCCGAGCCGTAGTTCTTGCGACTGGAGGAGCAGGGGAATTATATCGCCTCACTACCAATCCCCCCGGTACCACGGGAGACGGTTATGCCCTGGCCTTTAAGGCAGGGGCTGAGCTAGCTGATATGGAATTTGTCCAGGGGCGGGTGTGCATGATCTATCCACAAGGGATGCGCGGAATTCCACCTCCTGGAGACGGTTTGGTGACAGTAGGAGGGAGGTTTTACAACGCCCTGTGCGAACGATACATGAAGAACTATTTTCCCGATAAATTGGAAATGGTGACTCGGGCACAGATGGCCATCTGTGCTCAGAAAGAGATACAGGCGGGGCGGGGTACTCCCGAAGGTGGTGTTTACGGTGATTTGTCGGGTGTCCCTGAAGAAGAGTTATCAAAGTTCAAGAAATTCTTGGAGACCTGTGCTGCCGAGCATTTCGATCCATCTTGGCAGCCCTATCGATGGGCGCCTGGCGTGCATCACTTCATGGGCGGGGTCGTCATCAACACAAAGTGTGAAACCGGCGTGCCAGGACTCTATGCGGCAGGGGAGGTTGCCGCAGGGGTGCACGGAGCCAATCGGTTGGCAGGCAATGCTCTGACTGAAACCCAGGTGTTTGGGGCCATAGCAGGGGCCGAGGCAGCAGAGAGTGCCCTGGCGGGACCGCGCAGACCTGTGTCGCCCGAGCAGGCGGCCTCGGCTGTTGGCCGGCTCATGGGGATTATGGAACGGGAGGATGAGGTGGATGCCCTTGAGGTCAAAGCAGAATTAACCGAGACCATGAGCGTGCACGTGGGGGTGATCAGGAACGAGGACGGCCTTCGCAGGGCGTCCGACGCGATTGACAGGATCAGACGCGAGAAGATCGGGAAGTTGTGTCTGGGACACGAGAAGTCGTTGAGGAGGATGGCGACTTTATTAGAAGTGGAGAATCTGGCCTTGGTTGGAGAGCTTGTGACCTCGGCTGCTCTCATGAGGAAAGAAACACGGGGAGCCCACAGCAGGGAAGACTATCCGGAGCAGGATGAAAGGTGGGCAAAGAACATCGTTTTTCAACTGAAAAACGGCCGGACGAAGATAATTACGAAACCAGCGGCCGCAGCAAAAAGGTAAAAAAAGAAAGACACAAGATTTGTGGACGGCATACTCCAATACCATGGACACCGACACTTCAAAATATCACCTCTGTTCAGCCCCAGGCGCTGCCCAAAGGGTTCCTGATACTTTTTGCGGAAACCTTCAAGAAGGAGGTTGGACTGCCGGTCATTGCAGTCGGGCGGAGTGCGCATCTGGAATTCACTGAGGAACTGCTGCAGGGATAAAGAGTGGATCTTTTCGCCATGGGACGGGCGCTGGGCAGGACCTTCAGAAACATCCGAATAATCGGTGACTGCAATACTGAAACTCCGCATACTATAAAAAGAGGCAATTGAAGAATTCGGTTTAGAAACAATGGGTCGGCATTTCCAGGCTGGATCGCACTTGAGAGGGGATGGGTTAGCCCTGGATTGTAGGATTTAAGACATTGGCGAGGGGATGAAAGGGGTAGGATTTTCGGATCTGGACTGATTTAAGAAAAAGGATCTCCTCTGTTTTGGTGAAGAGATATACACGATAAGGCGGTCCAAATCAATGACCCCTTCATTCCCTCTGAACAAGGTTAAGGATGAATTTAGGGACCTTAGGTCCCCGGATGATGATAAAGCCGCGAGGGTTTTTGATTCTTTCTTTTCTCACGGCGAGGGTGACCTTGATGATGAATTGTGAGACACGTTTGGGGAGGATTGCGATCAGGGTCAGTTGGGCGAGGATACCTGCTCGTTTCAGCCCCCTGACTTTTGGCTTGTCCAAGATTTCTAAGTCCTCTTTGGCCGTACTATTCAGTCTTTCTGAGGCAGGTCGAAGAGATCGGAGGGTTTGGTAGCGAGGGGTTCCCCGGATGACTTCCGTAATGACCCTGGGGTGTTGTTTGATGGACATATGTTTGATGAATCCGTGGTAATTGATGAAATAGGGGCAGCTTTGAGAGTATTCCTTTAATCTTGGTTCATTGGATAAGACACACTGCCTTTGGCAGGTGAAGGTGGCTCTTTGGAATTGATAATCGAAGCCGTTAGGTCGGCAGAAGGCGCCGCAGGGGGCGAAGGGCCAGCCGTTTCGATCGTAGCCTCTGAGTTTTAAGCCTTCGACCGAGACGTTCTCATTGCGGACGTTATAGTCGATGAGGGGAATGGAGACCAGGGCTCTTGCATATTCGTAGTTATGGAGTTCTTCATATTTGGCATCGGCCAGATCGATTTTGGTGTTGGGGTGATGCCTTGATATCTGTTCTTTGAGGGGGATAAATTGATTCCCTTCTTCGGCATTTCCCGAGATGTTGAGGCAACCGACGGGGAGTTCGAGGCCCAAGGAGAGTTCGATGGAGGTGGTCATGACGGCATTGTATCCGAAGATCTTCTCAACCTTATCGGGGTTTTTGGGATTTCTTCTGACGCCAATACGGGCATCACGATCGGAAGGGATTTTGGGGCAGCGGAAGAAGAAAGAGTCGATCTGATCGAGACTGATGCTGTGGAAGTTGATCTTTCGGACACTGACATCGAGGCCATGAGATTTTAGTACGTCATCGACTCCGAAGATTTTATTAAAAGGGTTGGGCTCCTCGGGATGGGAGTAAGAAGGAAAGAGGTTGCCGTCCGTGGAAAGGATCTTAAAGGAGAGGAGTCCCAGGAGGCGGACGATCTTAACCAGAACTTGAGAGATTTCGATATAGAGGGCTTCTCCCAACCGATCTTTGAGGTGAGTGAAATTGGCTTCACAGGGGACATGGGTGGAAGAGATACCGGCATAGAGGCGATAATGTTTTCCCTTCTCCTCATCACGGACGACAGAGAGGAAAGTCTTCAGATCGGGGAACTTCTCCAGGTATCGGAACAGTTCCAGAAGGAAGAGGCTGAGGGGGTCGTAGGCATGTCCTCCCCGGGAGGAGTAAGCTGAGGCGCAGATGGATCTGACGAAGGAGAAATCGATCAGGGAAGTGACAAAGCGGGAGAGCCCGCCGGCAATCTCTCCTGAGGGATT
>Ga0136653_10001561_pt1 | contig 12432 bp, 11 predicted proteins | sample LakKivw275mmetaG_FD_94866 | JGI IMG/M metagenome (GOLD analysis project Ga0136653, IMG submission 94866) | Anoxic lake water microbial communities from Lake Kivu, Rwanda to study Microbial Dark Matter (Phase II) - Lake Kivu water 275m metaG... | ecosystem: Environmental > Aquatic > Freshwater >... | reverse complement strand
GTATCATGACTATGTCCCACGGCTTGATGGTGTAGTTTATCTTCTTAAGGGCATTCTTAAGATCCTGCACTGTAACGCCCGTTCCCTGCGGCTTGTGCCGCATATCCAGCACCACGCCGTCGTGGTAAAACCAGTCAAGCGGCATCTGGTCGATGGTCCTGGCCGGCCGGCCCTCGGACAGGGGGGCGTAATGCCATGGCGCGTCGACGTGCGTGCCGGCATGCGCGCCCAGCGTGGCTGAGTCATCCGCCCACCCCAGCCCATCCGCCAGGTCCTCCTTTTTCCCGCCCAGGAACATCTCGATAATTGGCAGGCTCACATCATGCGCCTTATGCTCGACCTTGACGGGCAGCGGCTCGCTGGGACTGTCCTCGGTTGGTACGCTCAAATCATAGAACCTGGTCATCTTACCGCTCCTTTCACGTTACCGCCGATGATTATGCCACGAAATATAGAATACTCAATGCGATGCTATACTGGGCAGCGTAATACAGGATGTGGTTAAGCGAGATAAACGCCCTGGAATCCTTGTTATCGTAATAAGTCATGCTCAGGACGAGGTCCGACAGCAGGAACGGGATTGATCCCGCGGCCAGTAAAACGGTGCATGCACTGTAACCCTGATCGACTGCCGCGTAGCAGGCCTGCGCCATCATGTAGGATAATACGAATGTATACGCATAGGTATCAACGGTGTGCTCGGCAAAATTAAATTTGAATACAAGCCTGCTGACGCAGATTATTATGGCCGCCAGAATAAACGCGATAACCAGGGGTATCCAGTTGAAGCCGAAATAGGCGATTAATGCCGCCAGGTAAAACAGGTGCCCTACCAGAAAAGCCGCCATCCCACCGTGCTGATAGAGCGACGATGATTCTTTGTATATTATCTTGAGGTCCAGCAATATATCGCCGATAAGGCCGCATACAAGCCCCATCATGATGAGCATGGCGAACGTGGCGACATCCGGACTTGAGTTGACCAGAAAAGACGCGAAAGCAACCGCCATGAACAGGAAGCTGGCAAGTGTCTTGTAAAGCAGCGCCTTGACGCTGCCGTTGCGGTCCCGGTTCACGAGGAAGAGGGTTAAGGCGATCGCGCCCAGCAATACTATCAGATAAGGATAATTAATCATCATATGTTTACATTATATACCAGTTTGACCGGCAGGATTCCAATTGACGTTCTGCCGCGGATGACCGGCGGTCGGCGTATATTTAGCATCGCCTTAATGCTATAATTCCCCTGATCAGAAGGCCAGGATGTTGTTAGATGACTGAAGTTGAGACCGTTCAGAAAAAGATCGCCGCGCTCAGGAATCAAATCAACTACCATAACCACCGTTACCACGTCCTCGACGATCCCGAGATCAGCGACGCCGAATACGACGCCCTTATGATCGAGCTTAAGAAACTCGAAGAATCCCATCCGGATTTAATAACCTCCGATTCGCCGACCCAGCGTGTCGGGGCGCAACCGGTGGCCGCCTTCGGGGTCGTGGTTCACCCGCGTCCGCTGCTCAGCCTGGCCAACGCCTTCTCCGACCAGGACCTGGACGCCTGGTACAAACGGCTGACCGGGCTCGTGCCGGGCCAGAAGATCGATTTCGTCTGCGAGCCTAAAATCGACGGGCTGGCGGTCGCGCTGACTTATGAGGAAGGCATTTTTACCGTGGGGGCCACGCGCGGCAACGGCTACCAGGGCGAAAACATCACGCAAAACCTCAAGACCATCAGGAGTATACCTCTCTCAGTCAGCCCGCAGGCGCCGCAGCGCTTCGAGGTCCGCGGCGAAGCCTACCTGCCCAAAAAGGGCTTGAAGAAGATCAACGAGGAGAGGGCGGCCGAAAAACTCCCGCTCTTTGCCAACCCGCGCAACGCGGCGGCCGGCTCGGTCAGGCAACTCGACCCGCGCGTTACCGCCGGGCGGCCTCTCGACATCTTTATCTACCAGCTCGGCTGGGCCGAGGGCGGAGACATGCCCGCTACGCACTGGGAGACCATGCAGTATCTCAAGGCGCTCGGATTCAAAATAAACAGCAACGTGGCCCGCTGCAGGGACATGGACCAGGTCAAGGCCTACTGCCGCGACTGGGGAGGACGGCGGGAGGAGCTGCCCTACGATGTAGACGGCGTGGTGATCAAGGTTAACTCCATCGCGTTGCAGGAGGAGCTGGGGTCGGTGGGGCACGACCCCCGCTGGGCCATCGCGTTCAAATACCCGGCCGTGCAGGGCACCACCCGTCTGATCGATATCGGCATCAACGTGGGCAGGACCGGCAGCCTCAATCCCTACGCCGTGCTTGAGCCGGTCAGCATAGGCGGCGTCACCATCAAGCAGGCCACGCTGCACAACGAGGAGGACATCCACCGCAAGGACCTGCGCGTCGGCGACTGGGTGCTGGTGCAGCGGGCGGGCGAAGTGATACCTGAGATCGTGGAGCCGATCATATCACGTCGAACGGGCGAGGAGAAAATATTTCACATGCCGCCGACCTGCCCGGTCTGCGGCGCGGAGGTATTGAAACCCGAGGGCGAAGCGATACACCGCTGCACCAATACAGCCTGCCCGGCGCAGGCGCTGGAAGCAATAAAACACTTCGCCGGCAAGGGCGCCATGGATATCGACGGCATGGGCGAAAAACTGTGCACCGCGCTTTTCGAACAGGGACTGGTCAAAGACTCCGGCGACCTGTATTACCTGACCCGGGAACAGCTGATTAAATTAGATCGCCTGGGGGAGAAGAGCGCCGCCCGGGTGCTGGCCTCCCTCGATGCCAGTAAACAGCGGCCGCTGGCACAGCTCTATTTCGCACTGGGCATACCCAACGTGGGAGAGGAGACGGCCGCCATACTGGCCAGGCAGTTCCCCGGCATAGATAAACTGGCTGCGGCCGGGGCTGAGGAGCTGATGAACATACCTTCCATCGGTCCCAAGATATCCGACGGCATACTGGCCTTCTTCCGCCAGCCCCAGAACGTGAGTATCATCGAAAAGCTTCGCAAAGCAGGTGTGTCCATGGAGTCGGCGGAGCAGCCGGCCGGGGACCTGCCGCTGTCAGGCGTGGAGTTCGTCATCACGGGCAGGCTGGAGCTGTCCGGCAGGCAGGAGACGGAGGCGCGCATCAGGTCGCTGGGCGGAAAGGCCGCCTCAGATGTGACCAGAAGGACCAACTACATCGTGGCGGGAAGCGATCCCGGCTCCAAGCTGGCGCGCGCCCGGTCGCTGGGTATAAAGATTCTGAATGAGAAGGAGTTTTTAACATTGCTGGAAAGCCAAGATGGCGGTGAAACGAAGCAGGCAAAGCTGCTATGAGGATCATCATGGGCCTGGGCAATCCAGGCAGACAGTATCAATACAACCGGCACAACGTCGGCTTCCACTGCATCGACCGCCTGGCAGAAAAACATTCCATTAAACTCAAGACCAGGCTCTGCCAGTCCCAGACCGGTACGGGACAGATAGAAGGCGCGGAGGTCGTGCTGGCCAAACCGTCGACATTCGTAAATCTGAGCGGGAACGCGGCCGCCGGACTGCTCAAACGTTTCGGCTGCACTCCTCAGGATTTAATAGTGATACATGATGACCTCGATCTGCCCGCCGGGCGCATTCGCGTAAGGTTGAACGGCAGGTCGGGCGGACACCGCGGCATAAAATCCATCATCCACATGACCGGCAGCCAGGATTTTCACCGGGTGCGCATCGGTATCTCCCGGCCTTTCACGGAGCGCACGGGGGATGATTACGAAAACGAGGTCGTCGACTACGTGCTGGGCGATTTCAGCCGCGAAGAAAACGAGCTGATACAGCCCGCGCTGGACCTGGCCTGCGACGCCGTCTCAGCCATACTGGAAGAAGGCATCGCCGCAGCCATGAATAAATTCAACCGGCGCCGGTAGCTTTAAACCTTTTCACGGCATGGACACGGGCAAGCCCTGCGTTATCAGGGTGGTTGAATAAATTGGTACTCAGGAGGGTGATCATGAAAGTCGCCATAATAGGAGGGGGAGGTGGCGCCAGCAACGCCGCCAATGTCATTCGCAGTCTGGATAAGCAGGCTCAAATCGACATATTTACCAACAGGGAAGACATCGGGAATTTGCCGTGTGAAATCCCATTCGTAATCAAAGGCGCGATCCCCTCCTGGGAAAGCAGTTTTGCTTTCAAAGAGAAATTCTATAAGGAAAGAAATATTCAGGTGCACTTCAACACCGAAATAACGGAAATATTCCCCCGGGAAAAGCGGATAACTGCAGAGGGGAACAACTATTCCTATGATAAAGCTATCCTCGATCTTGGCTCCATTCCGTCTATTCCCAGGATCGAAGGATTGAACGGCCGGAATGAGTATTTTTTAACGACCTGGACAAAGCATGGTAAAGAGTTTGCACAGATTGTATCGAAATACCGCAGCGCTGCGGTTATCGGGACCGGGCAGATCGCGTTAGAAGTAGCGGAGATACTCAAAGGAAAAGGCTATGAAAAAGTATACCTCCTGGGCAGGTCCGAACGCATTCTGCGCGCATACCTTGATCGAGATATGGTGGAGATAGTGGAGAGCGCAATCAGAGATAGTGGAATTGAGTTGATACTGTCCGCCAAAATGCTTGGCGTCAAAACCAATGAGGACAAAAAGATACTATCGCTGTCGGACAGGGATATCGAAACGGACTTCCTTTTTCTTGCAGCAGGGATGGAGCCTAACACGGGATTGGCAAAAAGAGCAGGGCTCAAGCTGGGTCGCACACAGGCAATTGCCGTAAATGAGTACCTGCAGACCAGCGATCACGATATCTACGCTATCGGAGATTGCATGGAAAACTATGAAAGGATCACGGGCGATAAAATACGTTATCAAACAGCGACCAATGCGGCTCGCAATGGAAGGCTGGCGGGCAAAAACCTGGCGCTGGGCAATGTGTTCCCCTACAATGGCACGGTAATGCCGTTTGTTACCGAGGCATTCGGCTACCAGATCGGAACAGTAGGCTTCACCGAGGACAGGGCAAGGGAGCGCGGCATCGATGTTGTTTCCAACCTGATCGAAACATCCACCCGGCGACGGCCTTTCGGGGGCAAGCCGGTTCGAATCAAGCTGATAGCTGATCGTAAAACAAAAACTTTAGTCGGGGCTCAGTTGATCGGGGGTGAGCTGGTTTCGGGCAAGATCGATAAGCTTGCCGTCGCCGTGGCCTGCAAGATACCGGTCGAACAGCTATCACTGATAGACACCTGCTATTCACCCACGCTGGGATCAAGCTATGAAGCCCTGACCATGGCGCTGGACGAGCTTCAAGAGAAATTCGCCTGATCGTGATATTACCTTAGGTTACGACCGGTGGGCTTACATGCCGTTCACCAACCGGGTTGAAAGTTGGTAGAAGCTATTGTCCGTATTAAAAAACGGATGGTATAATGACACGGCTTTGAATAAAGGCCGCAGATTTTCCTCATTAAACCGGGTGGTAATAATATGAAAATAAAGAATATCAACGCACGCGAAATAATCGATTCGAGAGGCAATCCCACGGTACAGGTGGAGGTCTTGCTGGATAACGGTACTTCTGGCAAGGCATCGGTTCCCTCGGGCGCCAGCACGGGCAAATATGAAGCCCTGGAGCTGCGCGACGCAGATAAAAAACGGTACGGAGGGCTGGGCGTGCTCAAGGCCGTGGAGAATGTGAATACCTCAATCCGCAAGGCGGTCGTCGGGCAGGACGCTTCCAAACAGGACAAGCTGGACAAGCTACTGATAGACCTGGACGGCACGCCGGACAAGTCCAGGCTGGGGGCCAACGCCATACTGGGGGTATCGCTGGCGGCCGCGCACGCATCGGCCAATTGCGCCGGCCTGCCTCTCTATAAATATATCGGCGGCGATAAGGCCGTTACGCTGCCCGTCCCCATGATGAACATACTCAACGGAGGCAAGCATGCCGAGAACTCGACCGACCTGCAGGAGTTCATGGTGATGCCGACCGGAGCAAAGGATTTCAGCCAGGCCATGCAGATGGGCTGCGAGGTCTACCAGGCCCTCAAGAAAACACTCAAGAAAAAGAATTACAACACCAACGTAGGCGATGAAGGCGGCTTCGCACCTTCGCTTTCCTCCAACAGTGAGGCGGTCGAGCTTATCCTGGCAGCGATAGAGCTTGCGGGTTACCGGCCGGGCAAGGACTGCCATATAGCGCTGGACCCCGCGGCCAGCAGCTTTTACAGGGACGGGAAGTATGTGCTGGCGCGCGAGGGCAGGTCATTGAGCGGGCCGGAGATGGTGGATTTCTACGCCGACTGGATTTCAAAGTTCCCCATAATCAGCCTGGAAGACGGGCTTGACGAGGACGACTGGGACGGCTGGGCACTGCTCAACGACAAGCTGGGCAAGAAGGTGCAATTGGTCGGCGACGACATCTATGTCACCAATGTCACCCGGATTAAAAAAGGCGTCTCTTTAATAGCCTCAAACTCGGTTTTGATCAAAGTCAACCAGATAGGCACGCTGACCGAGACGCTGGCCGCCATCGATCTGGCGCGCAAGGCCGGTTGGACGGTGGTCATCAGCCACCGTTCCGGCGAGACGGAGGACACGACCATAGCCGACCTGGCGGTGGCGGTGAATTCCGGCCAGATCAAAACCGGCGCGCCCTGCCGTAGCGAGAGAGTGGCCAAATACAACAGGCTGCTCAAGATCGAAGCCGAGCTGGGGAAGAAGGCCCGCTATCCGGGCCGCGGCGCCCTGCTGTTTTAGGAGGATAATATCTCATGGAGCTGTTCAAGGGCATCAACCAGATCAAACTACCGCTTCTCAAGGTCGGCCCGGAGAACGTCAACGTCTATATCGTCGAAGGCACTGAAGGCAACCTCCTGATCGATACGGGCTGGAACACGACCGAGGCCTTCAACACGCTGGCCCTGGAGATGAAGAACAGCGGCTTCGCCATGAAGGATATCACCGACATCGTCGTCACGCATTTTCACCCCGACCACATCGGCCTGGCGGGGAAGATTCAGGAGCTGACCGGCGCTACAGTCTCACTCAGCGAGATCGAGGGCAACCTGCTGGATTCGCGTTATTTTCACGCGGACAACCTGCTGGCGAAGTTGTCCTCCTTTTTAATATCAAACGGCGTGCCGGACTGGGAACTCAAGATGCTCTCGGAGGCTTCCTTCAACATCCGCAGCTATGTCTCCCCTTTCACGACTACTAAATTGTTGAAGGAGGGCGACGTCGTCTCCATGCCCCCTTATGAATTCCAGGTAATGGCCACGCCCGGGCATTCGCCGGGCCATATCTGCCTGTACGAGCCGAATAAAAAATACTTCTTCAGCGGCGACCACGTGCTCTCAGAAGTTGTCCCCAATGTAAGCTACCACCCGCAGTCAGGTGAGAATCCGCTCGGTGATTATGTGAAGTCTCTGGGATCGCTGTCGGAACTGGAGGTACGGTTTGTCTTCCCCGGCCACGGATCGGTCTTCAGCGGGCTCGGCCCCACGATGGACGACATACTGCGTTTCCATCGCGACAGGATGATGAGGATACAGCTCGTGATGGGCGTTGAGACAAAGAACGCCTTTGACGTGGCGAAATCCATACCGTGGGTTGTCAACGGCGAAGAAACGGCCTACGATAAGTTAGAGCCGATAGACCGGAGGCTGGCGGTGCTGGAGGCGCTGGCGCACCTGCAGTACATGGTGGCCGAGGGCAAGGGCAAGAAAATGTCGGAAAACGGAAAGACTATTTACTGGTCCGGTGAATAGCCCATGGACAAACTCGTACGTAAAATTCAGTCGCTCAACCTGAAATACAGCGACGCGCCGCAGCCCGGCATGCTGATCGCCATGCCCAACCCATACGCGGGACGGGACTACCGGATAGAAGTGGTCGCGCCCGAGTTCACCGCTCTCTGCCCCATCAACGAGGGACAGCCCGATTTCGCCACCATCACTATCAAGTATGTGCCCGATAAGTCCATCATCGAGTTCAAATCGCTCAAACTGTACCTGACCAGCTACCGCACCGTCAGGACTTTCTACGAGGAATCTACCAACCGCATACTGGAGGATCTGGTCAGGACGCTTAAGCCTAAGAGCATGGAGATCGTCAGCGAATGGAATGTCCGCGGCGGCATGTCTACCAGAATCACCGCCGCCTACAATAAGAGTAAAACAAGCAAAGGAGGTTGACCAATGGCATATAAAGTAGGGATCAACGGATTCGGGCGCATAGGCCGGCTCGTCTTCCGGGCTATCAATAAGCATTATGGCGACAAACTTGAAGTTGCCGCCATCAATGACCTGACGGACGCAAAGACCAATGCCCATCTGCTGAAATACGACAGCTCTTACGGGATATACCCGGGCAAGGTGGAAGCAGCCGCCGATGCAATCATTGTGGATGGAGAGAGGACGAAGGTCATCGCAGAACGCGACCCCGCAAAAATACCGTGGAAAGACCTCGGAATCGATATCGTGCTGGAATCGACCGGGCTGTTCACCGACGCTACTAAAGCTGCCGCGCATCTACAGGGCGGCGCCAAAAAGGTGATCATCTCGGCGCCGGCAAGCAACGAAGATATAACCATTGTCCTGGGCGTCAACGAAGATAAGTACGACGCTAAAAAACACAATATAATCTCCAATGCATCCTGCACCACGAATTGCATCGCCCCGGTGGTAAAAGTCCTGAATGACAACTTCGGGATTGCCAGGGGCTTATTAACAACCATACACGCCTATACTAATGACCAGAGATTGCTTGATATGTATCATAAAGATTTACGCAGGGCCAGGTCAGCCGCCCTGAATATAGTCCCGACCACTACGGGCGCCGCCAAGGCCGTGGCGCTGGTTATTCCAGAGATCAAAGGCAAACTGCACGGCATAGCGCTGAGAGTACCCGTGCCCACGGTCTCGCTGTGCGACCTCGTCTGCGATCTGAATAAGGACCTCACGGTTGAACAGATAAACGACGCCTTTAAAATAGCGGCGGCAGGCAAGCTCAAGGGCATACTGGAATACTGCGAAGAGCCTCTGGTGAGCACGGACTTCAAGGGCAATCAGAACAGTTCGATCTTCGACTCCCTGCAGACACTGGTGATGGGAAACAACATGGTCAAGGTGATCGCCTGGTACGACAACGAGTGGGGCTACAGCTGCCGTATGGCGGACCTGGCCATCATGCTTTTCGACAAGGGGCTGTAAAAAACAGAATCTAGATTAAGATTCAGATTTAGACTGAGATTAAGGGGATGCCGGAACAAAACATTCAGGGAACGGAGGCCTGCGTATCACCGGCGGCCGGCGCCGCCAACGCTTATGAAAAGCACTGGTTTTGCGTTTCCCTGGCCACCGACGGCAGGGTCACCATGCAGGATGCCGACTCCCCCGAATGCTTCCTTCCAAACCTGAGGACTTCGCTGCTGGCCTGGGTGGATTACCGCACCGGCGATTATGAAAGAGATGTGCGCAGCGGTGCGGTTGCCCTGGGGTTCTCACCACAGCTGGTCGACGCGCTGGCCGGCAATCAGCGCCTGCTGTATGAAGACTATTCCAGCGAGATGGGGATCAAGCTGCCGTCGATACAAATTCGCATCAACGCAGAGATCAACGTACAGAACTATCCGACCCTGCTCCTGCTGCGCAGGAATTTCATCCTGACCGTGCACCCCATCCTGGTCGATCGCCGCTTCATACGCCTGCGCAGATACTCCGAGACCATCTTTAAGAAGGTGCCTATCGATATCTGCGCCGAAGACAAGTTGACCACGCTTCTGATACGCATCATCGATCAGAACAACGACCGCAATTTCGAGCATCTCAGGCAGATAGAGGGTCGCGGCGACGACCTCAACCGCAGCCTGATGGACCCCAAGACACCGCGCGCGCTGTTGGGACCGCAGATATATAACATGAAGCACGCACTGATCACCTACCTGGACGCGCTGTGGGAGACGGTGGACGTGCTGCACGACCTGCGCTACGGGGACGCCGATCTGCTGACCAATGAGTCCTCGCTGCTCAACAGGATGGGGTACCTTGCGGACGATGTCAGCCGCCAGATCGGCCTCGCGGAGCATATGTCGGAGGTACTGGCATCGGGCCTCGAGGTTCTTCAATCGATCTACAACAACCAGTTGCAGGCTATGAACAACAGGATCGCCCTGCTGATGACCTACCTGACCGTGCTGGGCACGGCGGTGCTGGTACCCAACACGCTGGCCACGATATTCAGCAACGCGGCCTTTAACATGGGCCCCCAGGACTTCGGCTGGTACGTTTCCCTGCTGGTTGTTTCCACGGTGGTGTCAACAGTGCTTGCCTTCGTCTGGGTGAAGAAGTCGGGTTTTATACCGAAAAAAATGGACTGAATTTACGGGGCGCCGGCCAGTCCCGTCAGCCGCTCGCTTATCTCCCACAGCCTGGCGGCCGTCTTCCTGTCGTAGGTTGCGCGCGAAGACTTCGATTCCGTTCCTTTTACGTTCACCCTTGAGATTCTCAGGTGCTGTCTGGTCTCGAAATAGCACCCCGTCAATCCCTCGATTTCAGATGAACAGGCCAGGTGCAAAGGCAGAGCGGCGCCCTCTTCCGACCCTTTCATTAAAGCGTGAAAAAAGGCATTGATCGTCCTGCTTGAATGCGACCATATGGCGGAGCTGCAGGCCCCCGGGCAAACGCAATTAACCGTGATGCCGCTCCCCTCCAGCCGCCTGGCCAGCTCGTAGGTAAAAAAAACCACGGCCAGCTTCGACCTGGCATAGGCCGATTGACGCCCGAAGGACTTCTCCCCCTGCAGGTTATCGAAATCAAGCTTCGCCAGGCGGTGGAGCGATGTAGTCATATTGACAATCTTCGAGGGCGCCCCTGCTCTGAGAGCTCCCAGCAGCAGGTTGGTCAGTAGAAAGTATGAAAGGTAGTCAACCGCAAAGGTCATCTCGATGCCGTCTTCGGTCAGCACCCTCTTCCCCATGATGACTCCGGCGTTGTTGACCAGAAGATGAAGTACCCCGTGCTGCTGCATAAAATCCATCGCCAGTATCCTGATCTGATTCTGAACGGACAGGTCCGCCAGCAAGAGGTGGACGTCGTTATTTCCTGATTGTTGCCGAATGTATTCCTGCGCCGAGCGTCCCCTGCCGGAATCCCGGCAGACCAAAAACACTCTGGCTTCGCGGCGGGCCAGGCCCAGTGCAATCTCCCTGCCTATGCCCGAGCTGGCGCCGGTGACCATGCAGTACCTGTTTTTCAGACTCCCATCCTCCCCTTGCGCATTGTCTGTCATATCGATATCCTCCTTCCCATTCCCTGCCCTGTCATTGAACGCTTACGGCCTTCTCCAGCCTACGTATGACCTCATCGATGTGAGTGCCGGACTCGTTGACCATTACGATGGCGTTATTGGGACACACTTCCACGCAATTGCCGCAACCCAGGCAGCCGTCACCGATAACGGAATGGCCATCTTCCTGCCGTATGTTTTTAATGAAGCACGCGTCGACGCAGGCGCCGCAGCCCACGCAATCATCGGTGACGCGCACGCTGATGCCGGGCATGCGCGAGATCTTGGACCTGATGCGCCGGTCGATGTAGGGAGTGAAGCGCCACAGGCAACAGCACGGGCAGCAGTTGCAGATCGTCATCAGCTGATCTCCGGATTCCAGGCCCAGCCAGACCGTGTCCAGCCTGTTCTTGCCCACCAGGTGGAATAGCCCTGCTTCCCGGCATCTCCTGGCATGCCGGTGGGCCTCCTCCTTTGAAACCAGCCTGCCCAACTTAGGATTTATGTCAAGCACTGCCCTTCCCAGGAAAAGGCAGCCCAGCGTCTGAGGATAATCGCGGCAGTTCGAGCTCTTGCGGCAGATGCAGAAATTCATGATCCAGTGGTATTGCGCCTGATCGATAAAATGATGTACTATCTGCGATGGGAGCATCGTCTGCGAGGGCTCACCAAGCTCCTTGCCGACGCTTATGACTCTTTCCCTGGGAAGGTAAACGATATCGTCCCCCTCGAAAAGCCAGCGGTCCAGCAATGCCCCCAACACTGGCGCCCTGGTCAGAGCAGCCAGGGCAAAGCGCCCGGGAAAACCCTTCTCGATCAGCCTTACAAACCACATCGGTCGCGACATGAGCAACACTCCCTTCCTTTCGAAAATCGGGCCGGCCGCCCTGCACAGGCTTGAGCCCGGCTATATTGTAAAGGCACCCGGACAATCATTCAATTACAGCTAATAAGCGCAATTCTGGGGCAACTAAACTTTCTATAAAATTGTACGTTTAATATAATAGACGCCAGGTAAACGAGGTAACCTGGTGTTAGTAGAAGAACAGTTAGTACAGAGGGCCGTAAATGGAGACCGAGAAGCATTTACGCAAATATATGATCTGCATTTCGACAAGATCTACCGATACATTTACGTTAAAGTGCGCAGCCAGGC
>Ga0136653_10001559_pt1 | contig 12434 bp, 12 predicted proteins | sample LakKivw275mmetaG_FD_94866 | JGI IMG/M metagenome (GOLD analysis project Ga0136653, IMG submission 94866) | Anoxic lake water microbial communities from Lake Kivu, Rwanda to study Microbial Dark Matter (Phase II) - Lake Kivu water 275m metaG... | ecosystem: Environmental > Aquatic > Freshwater >... | reverse complement strand
ACGGGGCACGAACTCCGGCTGACCTATGCTTCAAATACGATCTGGACAGCTGGCAACAGGATAAGTCAATAGATGTGTCGATCACGGTTGACAAAGGCGACGAGAACTGGACTGGGATGGAAGGCTTCGTTCCAGCGGTGTTGGAACAAGTTGCTCCTTCGGCCAGTGATGCCATAGCTATAGTTTGTGGACCCCCAATTATGATTAGATTCACCTTCCCGGTTCTGGAGAAACTCGGTTTCTCCCCGGAACAAATAATAACTACACTGGAAAAAAGAATGAAATGTGGAATAGGCAAGTGCGGGCGGTGTAATATTGGTAATATATATGTGTGTCGTGACGGACCGGTGTTTACATACGCACAGATGAAAAACTTTATATCCGATGAATACTAAAGGTACTGTCAGTGTTACCAATCCACATGTGTGGGTGGTGGCGGCAATGTTCGCCGTTCTAATAGTGCTGCACTACCCGCAACAGTTACTGTCGCTCTCTTCACCATCCATCTTCTCATTCTTAGGTTTAGACCGGCATGCTATAGAGCGCATCCTATTCTTGTTGCCCATCTGCTATGCCGACTATTTCCTGGGTATCAGAGCAGGAGTGGTTAGTTTGGCAGTGGCAGCCGTTATTATGCTCCCAAGAATCTTTCTGGTTTCGGATTATATGCCTGATGCTTTACTTGAAACGGTTGCCGTTCTATCTATCGGTGTTTTAATAAATCTTTGGTTTTACAGTTCTAAAAAAGAAAGGGAACGCCGGCAACAAATGCTATCAAAACTGGAAGCGACAGATAAGCAACTTGAATCTGCCTATCGGGCCACCAGACGTAATGAGAAACGGCTTTCCGCTTTAAATGAGATATCATCCATCATCAATAAGTCCCTGGAGTTGGAAGACATCCTTAGCGTAGTTGTCGATAAGCTTAAACGAGTAATGGGTCTCGACGTTATCCTTATATTTCTTCTAGACAAAGATAGGCAGGAGCTTAAACTTGTAACCCACCGGGAAGTTTCCGAGGAGTTTATCGCCGGGCTGAAGGGCCTCAAAGTCGGTGAAGGATTCAACGGCCGTGTTGCCCAGAGCGGGGAACCAATGGTCGTGGAAGATGCCTCACAAGACCCCAGACTTACCAGGGATATTGTCAGACGAGAGGGAATAATGTCGGAGGTTATAGTCCCTCTGAAAGCTAAGGGAAACGTGGTGGGCACTCTTGCTGGGGCCATGCGCAAGTCACGTCAATTTCATGATGAGGAAGTGGAACTGCTTAATACAATATGCAGTCAAGTTGGGATGGGGATCGAAAATTCTCAGCTTTACCAGAGAGAACATCTGGCGGCTGAACAGGCTCTGGCCTCAGAAAAGAGATATCGAGAGATATTTGAAGACGCACACGATGCGATCTGGATACACGACTCAAACGGGAACATTATAGCCGTCAATAAGGCCACCGAAGAGATGATAGGTTATAGCTCCCAAGAACTTTTGAAAATGAACGTTAGAGATTTTCTGGCAGAGGAAGGCATCAGTTTGGCAAGACAAATCAGGCGCAAACTATTCCTGGGGGAACCGGTGGAACAGCCATATGAGCAGTGCCTGATTAGCAAGGATGGTACAGAAAGGATCCTAAAGCTGACCACCAACATAATTAGAGAAGATGGCAAACTAAAGGGTTTTCAAAATATTGCCAGGGACGTAACCAGAGAAAAAGAGATACAAGATAAGTTGAGAGCAACTTACCAGGAGCTGCGTGAATCTCATCAGCAGCTAAAGGAAAGCCAGGAACAGCTGATCCAGGCTGAAAAATTGACGTCTCTGGGACAGCTGGCCGCCTCTATTGCTCACGAAGTTAATAATCCTCTTTCCGGCGTCCTCGCCTACACTCAATTATTGGCAAAGAAGATAAGAAGCAACAATATTCAGAAGGATGTTTCTCTACAGTATTTATCTAAAATGGAGGCTGAACTGGTCCGCAGCACGAAATTAATCCGGCACCTTCTGGATTTCGCACGCCAGTCCCCTCCAGCATTCCGTCCGCTAAACTTAAACGATGTAGTGAATAGATCTTTCGAGCTTGCCGCTCACTCGGCCGAGTTGCATCACATCCAGACTGTAAAAGAACTTGACCCGTCACTGCCCAATTTAATGGCTGATTTCGATCAATTGCATCAAGTGTGCACCAACCTTATTTTGAACGCCATTCAGGCTATGCCACAAGGTGGAAAACTGACTCTGCGAACGTTATTTGATAACGGACAGATAAAGATGCAGGTCCAGGACACGGGTTGCGGGATATCACCAAAAAATATGCGAAAGTTGTTTACCCCCTTCTTTACTACCAAGCAAGAGGTAAAGGGGGTCGGCCTTGGTTTAGCTATATCCTATGGCATTATCCAGAGGCATAATGGGAAAATAGAGGTGCAGAGCGAGGAAGGAGAGGGGACCACCTTTACTATCTACTTGCCATTACACAATATGGAACCTTCAGAAAACACTGCCGTAACCGCTTCTAACGTATAGGGGGAACAATGAAAAACAAGAAAAGAAAAATACTGCTGGTAGAGGATGAGGCGGTTTTGAGGGAGGCGCTTCAGGACTGGCTCGTAGCAGACGGATATGAAGTTGAAACTACTGAATCAGGAGAGGACGCGCTGGATAAAATTAAGAAAGAAGAGTTTGGCGTCATAGTTCTTGACTTAAGGTTACCGGGTATTGATGGTCTGCGCGTGTTTGAAGAAGTAAAGGACGTGAAGCCTGAAATCAAAGGTGTAATCATTACTGCCTATCCTTCGAGTGAAACGCTGGACAAGGCAAAGGAAATTGGACTGCTCGATTATTTACCTAAACCTTTTAATATTGAAGATTTGGAAAAGATAATAAGTGGTGCGCTGGATGAAGTAGACGAAAAGAAGCTGAAGGAAAAACATGTTTGGCTGGAACTCGGAGCGGTATCTTTCCGCCTGTGCACACGGAATTATGAGTGTGGGCACTGCGCATTTGCCCAGGACATTCAGGACAGGTTCGGCACTATATCGGTAATAGGTGAGCACGAGGTTGCCAGGTTTAAGCAACTACCGGGAAATCAAAGACTGTGCCGCTATACCTCGGTACATTTCGTTAAGAAGGAGAGACCGGATCTGGTAACCACATAGTGACCCCAATTATCTATGACGCGCCGGGTAATGATGTAGATTTTAGAAGGAGGACAACAATGGGAGACAAGAAAGGAAAGATTTTACTTGTTGAAGATGAGGCTGTAGTAAGAGAGAGTGTGCGGGATTGGCTGATGGACGATGGGTATGAAGTAGAGTGTGCCGAAAGTGGGGAAGAAGCCCTAAAACGGATCGAAAAAGCAGACTTCGGTGTTATAGTTCTTGATTTGCGGCTACCAGGCGTGGACGGACTGCAAGTGTTCGAGCAGGCTAAAAAACTGAAGCCCGCAACTAAAGGGGTGATGATTACCGCTTATCCATCTATCGAAACAAGAGATAAGGCACGGCGTCTGGGCCTCCTCGACTATCTACCAAAGCCTTTCAAGGTCGAGGACCTGGAAAAGACAATTAAAGATGCATTGGAAGAGGTCGTAGGCAAGAGGTCGACGGAGCAACAAGAATGGGTGGAACTCGGCGCAGTGTCAGCCCAACCATGCACCCATAATTATGAATGTAGCTCGTGCGGATTTGCACATGATTTACAGGATAGATACGGGACTATAGCAGTTATTAGCGAAGACGAAATAACAAGCCTCAGACAACTACCGGCCAGTAAAAGACTATGTCCGTATAGGGAATGGTTGGGAACTCGTTCAACAGCGTAAGTTTAGGCTACTTATCAGTGTCGTATAGTAATTTAAAAAGGAGGACAGAATAATGGTAACAGTGCAACGTCTTAAGGAATTTGAACTCTTCAAAGGCCTCACCGATGGTGATTTGAAGAAAATAGCCGAGCTTTGTCAGGTGCAGTCTATGCATGAGGGTGATCGTATTTTGGAGGAAGGGACAAGAGCGACTAATCTACATATATGCTGTAGCGGTAAGGTCGATATTGTAACCTGGGTTAAGAAGCCCTGGAACAAGTACGTTAGGATCCACCAAGCCCTGCCTGGTGAAGTGTTTGGATGGTCCGCACTGGTAGCACCGTATAATTATTCTGCCAGCGCCGTATGTGTGGAAGACGGGGAGGAAATCCGAATTAAGGGGAACGATTTGCTGGCGCTGCTACATGACCGTCCTCATCTAGGATATACAATAATGGAAAATCTTGCCGCTGATATCGGTGCTAGGTTAGTACAAATGCGGCGAAGCCTGATTACGGAATGGCTGAGTGCTCCGGCCATTGCAGGTTCGAGCACTTGGAGTGAACCACAGAGAAGATAAGCCAGCGCAATTCCGCAGATTATAAGTGCCGTTATGGCGTTACTAATTGCCGGAAGCATGCTCATACCAGGTAATATTCCAAATATAGTAACAGCTGGAAGACTTAAAATAATTATGAAAAAGTGGTCGGTAATAGGGGTGCCCCTGGGGCTGGCTTTAATGGTTATCTATTTCGCGGCTTTGATTCCGCTTCTCTTTTGAAAGTAGAATTAATATGCATTAGCTGATACGTTAAGAGATTCACTTGGCCGAATTTACTGGCAAAACGGACACTTAATGGAAGAGCCGATTACCGCTGCTTTAATGTGAATCCTGCCGTGACGGCTGCAGGTAAGTTGATAGTAGGCTCGAACTACTTTAGTACTCGGGTCCTCTAATGTAGGTGGAGTCGGGAAAGAGCCCATGTTATCAAGCGTTTCCTTTTCATTATTCGTAATGTATGATGCGCCGCATTTGGGGCACCTGGTGGCATCGGGCAGAGCGATACAACCGCACCTCGAACATTGAATCGTTTCTTTTAGTAACTGAATCATCGTGTAGCTTGACCTCCTCCCTCTAAGCAGCCATAAAAGAATTAATTTTACTCACAAATACAGCCTAGATACCATGAATTGGATGCCGTGTCTCGATAAATATCATAGAGACCTTTACTTGTTCTCACTCGAAAATAGTACTTAGAATTCTCCTGTCCGAATAGCTCGTCTGACACCTGCCACTGCTGATATATTCTGGTTACACGTTCAGACTTACCGTTCCTGCTGAAAGTCAAGGGCGTACCCTCGATATTAGCTGTTACTTTGAGTCCCTCCGGTTTTTCAAGAAGTTTAGCCATTTAGAACCTCCATGATTTATTTAAATAAATAAAATTATTGTTAATCATCATCGATTCATAATTTCCTGATAACGCCGACCACCTTACCCTGAACTTCAACATTTTGAGGGTCTACATATAGCGGTTTCATGCTGGCATTGGACGGCTGGAGGCGAATCGAGTCTTTCTCCCGAAAGAGTCTCTTAAGAGTTACTTCTTGTTTATCCTTCAACCATACAGCTACCATATCGCCATTGTCGGCTGTTTCGGCGGCTTTCATTAAAACAATGTCACCATCATCAATAAGCGCGTCGACCATAGAGAGGCCCTTGACCCTTAGGGCATAGACCTGTTTACCCGGAGTCAGCTCTTCGGTTAGCTCTAATGCCTCTGCTGCCTCTTTTTGCCATGTGTCCGAACCTGGCACAGGTATGGGCTCACCTGCGGCTATATAGCCTAGAACGGGTACCCTGACAGTAGTTTTCCTGCCAATTAACTGAATGCTTCTGAAAACCTCAGGGTCACGATGTATGTGGCCTTCTCTTTCCAGTATGTTCAAATGGTGCTGGACCACCGCCGTTGAGCTGATATCGCAGCCTTTGAGTATGTCTCTAACGGTAGGGGCATAACCCCTATCTTCGATGAAATTACGGATGAACTTGAATATCCGCTGTCTGGTTTCACTTAAACCGGGCTTTCTCATCCAGTTTCCTCAACTCCTAAACAGATGTTTTACAAACTTGTGTTTTACAAACCAATGTTCTACAAACAAGTGTACCTGAGTTTTTCGAGCTTGTCAATACCCTTTGGGTGTTTTTAGTACAAAAACACGAAAAAATTGAATTTTATTAGGATTTTTCGATTAAAAAGAGGTGATATTGGGTATTGTATGGATAGTTACTTAATGTGGCTTGGCCTTAAATCGAAGTCGTTTCTATGATTTTACCAATTTAATACCCTTGTCGAAAGCCGCTAAATTGGTTTCGATTTCTTTGGGGAAGGTCTCGAGCAATACGGGTTCAACTGACTTCCTGTCTAATGGTAAAACACCGGAACCAATCAGGGCACCGATGAGAATCGCATTGGCAAACATATGACTGCCCATTTTTTGAGCTTCATCAGTAGCATTGATGAGCCAGGTCTTAGATGATAAATCCTTTATGGTTTCGATGAGCTTGTCCAGGTCCGGATATTGAGCGTGGCCAGCCGTAACATCGACTGAATAAATAGGCCTGGGATTGACGATTGTAACAACGTCCGAATTGCCATATTTTCCTAACATTCTCAGTGTTTCCACGGGCTCCATGCCCAGGATTATATCGGCACAACCTTCAGGTATGAACGGGCTGTATTGTGTGTTTTTAGATATTCTCATATGGCTCATAACGGGGCCGCCGCGTTGAGATGCCCCGTATGTTTCGCCGACGGTTACACAGAAGCCGTCTCTAACAAAGGCATTGCCGATAATAAGTGAAATCATCACGTTTCCCTGACCGCCGACACCGGTGATAATCAAGTTTAGCGGATCTTTCTTCAATTGTTTCTTAGTCATGCTGCCTCTCTTACTATGGCGCCTTGCGGGCATATGTCCACGCAAACGCCACATCCTGAACATATAACCTCGTCTATCTTCGATTTACCCGTCGTCTTGTCCCACACTAGCCCGGGACACAGGAAAATTCTGGTACAGAGCCTATCGCATCCACAAGCTTCTCCGATACACTTATTAGAATCTACGTGTACTTTGTATGGAGCCTTGTTCTGCTTAGCCCTTACCAGTTCGCATTTTCTCCGCATTATGGCCACTTTAGCGCCGCCGTCTTCGGCCATTATGTTCAGTAACGTAGAAGTAGTACTTTTCAAGTCGAAGGGATCGCATACCTCGACGCGTGCGCCCAGAGCGCGGCACAGTGCCTCCATACTGACAATCTGCGTTGGCTCTCCCATGGCGGTCATTCCCGTCCCTGGATGAGGTTGGAAGCCGGTCATCGCTGTGGCACCATTGTCGAGGATGACAAGTATGAAGTTGGACCGATTATAAATACCATTTATCAAAGCCGGGATGGTAGCATGATAAAAGGTAGAGTCTCCCACTACGGCAATAATCGGCTGGTCGAATCCAAACTGGCCAAGCTTTCCCAGTCCGTTGGCCACACCGGCTCCGCCGCCCATGCAGTGCATGGTTCTCACCTGAAAGAAACCGGCCGGACCAAGGGCCATGGAGTAACATCCTATGTCACCCGTAACAAAGCCCTCACGTCCATCCAGTTTAAGCGCGTTCTTTATTGACCAGAAGGTAGCACGGTGAGGACAGCCGGCACAGAATGTCATGGTCCTATCCGGAACATTGCTCTTGATTAAAGCTTCAGCTTTTTTATGGTACTCCGAGTCACGTGATTGATAAGCCAGTCCCAGAATACTGGATACCGCTTTGATAACCATATCCGGATTTAATTCACCAAAGGCGTTCAGATGCCCGGAACGCTTGCCGCAAAAGATAGGTCGTTTAATGTCCGGCGGGAAATTGCCCGCCAATTCCATGATGCTGCGCTCGATAAAGGGATCGATTTCTTCCACAAACAAGACTTTGTCCGACTTGTTCAAGTACTGAGCGATGAATTTCTCTGGTAGCGGCCACAACGTGCCTAGTTTCAGTATACCGACTTTGTCTCTCAAATTTAGTGCATCTACAGCGTCCTGGGAATACAGCCAACAGCTTCCAGAGGTTACAATAAGCAAATCTGCCTTGTCTGGACCTACATATCGATTAAACGATGACGATTCAAACTTATCCCGTGCCTTATCCAGCTTCATATGAAGCAGGAAGTGCCTGAAGGGACTTGGCATAGGTATGTAAGTAGTCGGCATCACGCTTTTGAGATCATGTATCTGCTCGAATCGAGCTTTAAACTGTTTTTTAGGCAACTCGCCGATTTTTACATTTCCTCGGGCGTGAGCTATTCGCGTCACACTTCGCAACATACATACCGTTCCCAGCTCTTCAGCCAGGTCGAAGAGCCATTTCGTCATGTCCTTTGCCTCTTGAAAGTCGCCCGGTTCCACAAGCGGTATATCGAGCCACTTAGCTACCGGACGTGTATCCTGTTCATTTGAACTGGATATGGCGGAGGGATCATCACAACTTACCAAAACCAGGCCTGCCTTGCCTGTGCCTGTCATAACCAGGTTGGATAGGAAATCAGAAACTACGTTTATGCCGTTCTGCTTCATGGCTGCCAGAGCCCTGATTCCTGCATATGAGGCACCAGCCGCAGCTTCCATGGCCACTATCTCATTTATGGACCACTCTGCGTAGATTCCCACGTTTTTGGCTACCTGGGCCAGGCTGCCTAGAATCTCAGATGAAGGAGTTCCCGGATAGGCAGCAGCAAATCCTATTCCAGCCTCCAGTGCGCCACGGGCAATCGCTTCATTGCCGATAAAAAGCTGACTGGTGCCAGGTGCCTTTATATCAATACTCGCCATGGCTTTTACCTCCTTGGTACTCCCTGCTAAGATAGCAGCTTTTTAGCCAACTCTACTGATAAACCAAGGTAGAGCAGGTTGTCTCTGCTACCACTCCTTTTGACTATCTCACTCAAGGCTCGTCTCTTTTTGAGCAGGGCCGCTTCTTTCAAATGCTGAAGATTCGATTCAGGAAGCTTTTCGATTTGTAGTTTCCCTTTCTTTTTGGCTTTGTCGATTAAATCTGCTCCGGCGTCAGTGCGGACAATAACGGTGTTCCAGCCGTCGATTCCCTCAACCGACCCGACCGAAATGTCAGCGAATTCCGAGGTCATGTCAATGCAATAGGCGCAGGCGGGCATGGTAAACTTCCTGATTTGCTCGAGGGGGAATGAGGTTACGCCTTTTGCATTATAAACATCGAATCTGTTTGCCGGCGGTGGTGGAATATCAAATTTCCTGACTTTCGCCAGGTCGATGTTCTCCTTTAGAAATCGATGAAATCTATCTGGAGATAGCGCCCAGGTACAAAATAAACCGATTACCATTTTAATGTTATCAACATTAACTCTATTGTCAGGTGGTTCCAGCTTCATTTTAGCTATAGATGAAACCTGGCATGGCATGGCCACAATAGCCAGTTTGCTGTGGCTATCATTGGGTAACTGGTTATAGCTGCCCAGGACAGGGCAGGCCATATAATTGGAGCCCGTACATTGAAGCACGTCGGCAACACTCTGAGCCAGGAATGGGATTGGAGTCTTGTCATCAGAAGTCCCGGTGAGGATAGCACCATCTAAGGAGCCTTCAGAGATCGCTAAGGACAAAAGAGCAGTCACAGCACCGCCATACTGTGCTTTTTCGATGATAGTACTGTCGGTAGCCCTGGCCATGATAATTTGTTTTACAGCACCTATTTCATATTCCATATACGGTTTGCCGAATATTTTTTCACTAATAGCGTTCATGTCCGTGAAAGTGCGCGGACAATATTCGTAACACTGTGCTTCATCCGTTCTACTGCAGTTATCCAAGAGCGCAATTCTACCATTGTAGTATGTTAAATAAGGGCAACTACCGGTGCAGGCACCGCACAAACTACACAGCCCCTTTTCTATGACTTCGCTCAGAAGTTCCTTACAACCTTTGGCTATTATGGCCATGGCTCTCCTTTCGCACGATTCAGCATTCACTTAACTGCGATAGCTTCTATCTCTACGGGAAAACCTCCTGGTATTTCTTTTACAACTACGCAGGAGCGCGTCGGCGGCTCCTTGGAGAAAAACTTGCTGTAGATGTCGTTCATACCTTTGAAGTCCGTGCTATCTCTTAGAAAAACGGTTACTTTGACCACCTCCTGGAGCCCGCTACCGGACGATTCCAACAGTGTCTTCAGATTGGTTAAAGCCAGCTTTGTAGCCGTTTCTATATCATCGACCGTAGCTGATTTATCGGGGCTTATACGAAGCATGCCGGATACGAATAGCAATGCACCGGCCTCAATGGCATGAGAGTAGGCACCGCCCTTAGCCAACGAATCTACGGTATGCACCCTCTTCTCCACAATATCTCCCGCAAACGGGCTGGTTCAGCCAGATTTCAATCAAAGAGTCTCAAAGAAATAGGCGCTGGAATTATAGCATAATGGTCTGCGTATTTAGAAAATCAGCTGAAGGTAGTGGCGTCCGTGGTCTCGATGTGCGATACAAGTGATAGCGGGTTACGAAGTCTTATCGTCTACTCTGAATACAATATGTTTCTGCCAGTCCGCTGAAGTCTTCGGAAAGTCAGTCCTAAAATGTGCACCGCGGCTCTCTTCGCGAAGCAGCGCCGCCTCAGCCATTAAACGGGCATTCAGAGCCATATCGCTTAGCTCAAAGGAAGGACGGTCCGTTGGTTGAGCTAATAAGCTTTGCCACGTCGATAAAATATCGACGGCTTTAGCCAGACCATCACTGGAACGGACTATCCCAACCTTGTCCCACATGAGAGATTGTAGGTTGGCTAAATTGATTTTAGGTGCTGTTCTTAGCTTTTTACGCGACTGCAGGTGGTAACAGTTGGTTTGGCCGACTATAGAAGTGGCAATTACACCTGACGATTCTTTGGTCCTTTCGATAATACGTTTACTGAATACTACCACTTCCAGTAACGAATTCGATGCTAATCTGTTAGCGCCGTGGACGCCTGTGCATGCCGCTTCACCGGCAGCGAATAAGCCCGGAATATTAGTTTCGCCCCATATGTTTACCTTGATACCACCCATAAAGTAATGTGCGGCTGGAGCTACCGGTATTAAGCCCTTGGTCATTTCGAGGCCGTGGCCTAGGCAAAAACGATAGATATTAGGGAAACGGGTGGTTACCTTGCGTGCAGGTATGTGGGTGACATCCAGAAATACACGGTCGCTGCCAGTCTTGTGCATCTCATGCATAATGCTTCTGGCTACAACATCTCTGGGGGCGAGTTCTGCATCAGGTGTATAATCGGGCATGAAACGGTAGCCTTCTACATTGCGCAGTATACCCCCTTCACCGCGCACTGCTTCACTGATTAAGAAAGGAGGTACTCCAGGTAGCCGGACTGCCGTGGGATGGAACTGGAAAAATTCCATGTCGGTAACTTCGGCACCAGTTTGAAAAGCCAGGGTAATGCCGTCCCCGGTAGCTACATCGGAGTTAGTCGTATATTTGAATAATCGCCCGGAGCCGCCTGTGGCTATTATTACAAAACGGCAATCATAATCTTCAACCAAACCAGAGCGAGCATCTAATGCTCGCACGCCTCTTACTTTTCCGGAGTCTATCAGGATTTGAGTGGCCAGACAATTTTCCAGGACTTTTATAGAAGACATTCGAACTCGCTGGCTAAGTGTGACTTCAATGTGCTCACCCGTGGCATCTCCACCGGCGTGCAGTATGCGTGGCACACTATGGGCTGCTTCTCTGGTTAACGCGATCTCGCCATCGAGCGTATCGAACGGAACGCCGAACTTAATGAGATCGGCAATGCGGTCAGGCGCTTCCGTCACCAGAATCCGCACTGCCTCCGGGTCACAAAGACCATCGCCGGCATTTATTGTATCCTGGAAATGAAGCTCAGGAGAATCGTTTTTACCGATAGGGGCCGCAATGCCCCCTTGAGCATGCCTCGTATTACAGTCCTCGATACTACCTTTAGTTAGAATCAGGACGCTACCCGCGTCTTTGGCCAGAAGCGCAGTGTACAGACCAGCAATGCCGCTGCCTATGATGACATAATCATAAGTCATTATCTTAAATCTCCTAGCTAGTGGGGTGGCCTTGTAATGACCAGGGGCTTGTCTTCAATATAGTAACATCAACTAACCTGCCTAAGCAATTTTCATGGCTCTTGAAGAAAACGAGTTTGTTGCTACGTGTGCGTCCGTAACACTTGCCATCTTTTTTACCTTCAACCAGTACCTGTACTGATTTTCCGTTGAGCTCGGCATTAATTTCCGCAGCAATTTCAGTCTGCACTTCCTCCACCTTGTTTAGTCTTTCTTTTTTAATTTCTGGTGGGGTATTGTCCTCATACTCCCGCGAAGCGGTCGTACCGGAACGCAGAGAATAAGCAGCAACATGGACGGTATCGAACCTGATGTCTTTAAGTGCAGCTAAGGTCTGTTCAAATTGTTCCTGACTTTCGTCGGGAAAACCGACGATTATATCGGTGCTGAGAGCTACGTCGGGAATGTACTTACGAATGCTGGCGACGAGTTGACGGTACTGTTCTAGCGTATAATCGCGTCTCATAGCTTT
>Ga0136653_10001558_pt1 | contig 12435 bp, 14 predicted proteins | sample LakKivw275mmetaG_FD_94866 | JGI IMG/M metagenome (GOLD analysis project Ga0136653, IMG submission 94866) | Anoxic lake water microbial communities from Lake Kivu, Rwanda to study Microbial Dark Matter (Phase II) - Lake Kivu water 275m metaG... | ecosystem: Environmental > Aquatic > Freshwater >... | reverse complement strand
GCGCCAGCATCGCCAACGGCGGAGCCGGCGCTGCCGGTGTCGCCGGCTGCGGCGGACTCGGACGGCTCGGCGGCAATGGGATGCCGGGCGGACTGACTTTCGCCCTGACGTCCTCGGTGCTCAACATCCGCGTGTCGTTGCCGTCGAGATACGGTGTCTTGCCGGTCTTGCCGGTCGGATTCTTCGGGTTGGCGGCAACCGTCGAGCGGTCGGAATAGAAATCGGTTTCCTTCGGTTTCTCTCCGGTGACCTGACTGCTGTCGGTCTCGATAAATTGTTTCGGACGTGCCGGAGCCGCCGGAGCCGGAACCACCGGCGCAATGTCTTTCTCCTCGATGAACGTGATGACCGGCTCGACCGGGGCTTCCATCCTTGCCCGCGCGACCACAACAGGTCTCGGCGCCGGCGTGAGCGCTTTCACGATGCTGCCAACAACCGGCACGCGCGCGAGCGCAGCGCGTTGCTCCCAGCCGCCGAGGAAGGCGACGTGCAACGCCAGCGACACCAGCACCGCAGTTTCAAATTGGACGTTCTCGCGTGACATCAACAGTTACATCATAACAAATTCCGCCGTTGCATCAACGGCCGGAATCGGCCGTGCGGAGTTTCGGGTCGAGCGCATCGCGGAGGGTGTCACCGAACAGGTTCAGCGCGAGCACGAGGAAGAACATCGCTGCGGTCGCGCCGGCGAGTTCCCACCAGTTGCCGAGCCAGAGGCGTTGCTTGGCGTCGTTGATGATGGCGCCCCAACTCGGTTCGTTGGCGATGCCGACGCCGAGGAAGCTCAAAACGACCTCGGTCAGAATCAGGCCGGGGAAGCGAAGCGAGAAGTTGATGATGACGATGTGGAAGACGTTCGGCGCGATGTGCCGGAACATGATGCCGAGATGTCCGACGCCGAGTGCGCGCGCGGCGAGGACGTATTGGCGGTCGCGGTGCTTGAGATACTCGCCGCGAATCAGACGGCAGAGGCCGACCCAGCCGGTGAATCCCATCGCGATGCAAACAGAGAGCAGCCCGCTGTCAATGTAACGGGTCAACGTCTGCATCGCCGTGCTGCGTTCGACGACGCCGTGCACGACATACGCGATGCCGATGATGAGCAGAATATCCGGTATGCTTCCGACGACGCTGAAAACGTACGTGATGATCGTGTCGGTTTTGCGCCCGAAATACCCGGCGAATGCGCCGAGCACGAAGCCGATCGGGATGACGATGAGCGACGTGAGCAGGCCGATTTCGAACGCGATGCGTGTGCCTTGCGCAACGAGCAACAGGTTGTCCTTGCCGGCGTAGTTGGTGCCGATCCAGTGAGAGAGACTCGGCGGCTGGTTGCGAATGTCGTAGTGGGCGATCTTGTAGGCGGGAGTCTTGTCGCGGATGCGGCTCGTCCAGAATACCCCCTCGGCGTAGAACCAAACAGTGACATATACCGCGAGGATGCCGAGGCAAACCATCGCCAGCCGGTTGCGGCGAAGCTGATGCCAGGCAATCGTCCACAAGCTTTCGGGTCTGTTCATTTCAGCCGGATCCTCGGGTCGGCCCACGCATACGCGATGTCGGTGAGTGTGTTGGCCAGCACGAACAACATCGTGCCGAGAAATGTTTCTGCGTAGATGACATCTTCGTCGCCGTTGGGAATCGCCATCACCAGCATCCGACCGAGGCCGGGAATGCCGAAGAAACTTTCCAGCAAGAGCGACCCCGTGTAGAGAAACGGCAACGCGATGATGACGTTGGTCAGGATCGGGATCAACGCGTTGCGCAACACGTGGCTGAAGAGAATTCGTTGCGGCGACACGCCCTTGGCGCGTGCCGTGCGAACGTAATCCTGATACATCTCGTCGAGCACGATGGTCCGGTAAAACCGCACGCTGCCGCCGACGCCGGCGACGACGCCGATCAAGACCGGCAACACGAGATACTGCGGCCCTTCAAATCCCCACACCGGGAAGATGCCCCATTCGCCGGCGAGCCAGTATTGCGCGACCATGATGTACACGAGCGAACTGATGCTCATACCCATCACTGACACCACTACCAACGAGCGGTCTGCCCACGTATTTCGATAGTACGCCGCCAACAACGCCAGCGCGATGGCGAGCATTAGGTTCAACAAGAACAACGGCAGTGTCACAGACACCGACGGCAGGACGCCTTCGACAAGGATGTCGCGGACTTTCTCTTTCGTCGTGATGGACTCGCCAAAATCGCCGCGCAACAAATTGCCAACCAATCGCGGGAATTGCGCATCGAACAATTGGCGCGGGAAATTCTGGAAGTTACCGAAGTACGGTTTGTCGTAGCCGCGGTCTTTGGTGATCTGCGCGATCTTGGCCGGCGTCGCATTCTTGCCGGCGATGCGGTAGGCCGGGTTGCCGCCGATGACGCGGAACAGCAGGAACGTCAGTATCAACACGCCGAGCGCGATCGGAATCACGGAGAACAGTCGGCGTATGAGGTAGGCGATCATGGCGTCAGTGAGGGAGCACCCTGTGGTACTTGCAGCTCGCGTACGAGAACGGATGGCGTTTGTAGTTCTGGAACCACGGCTGATAAAGACCGTACGTCAACGGATAGGTCATCAACGCCCACGGACAATCCGCCAGCACCATGTCCACCATCTGCTCGTAGAGCGCCGTCCGCTCCGGCGAATCGTTCATCACCGCGATCCGGTCGTACAGTTTATCGAATTCCGGGTTCTGGTAGTTCGTTGCGTTGACGCCGGGGCACTTGTTCGGGCCGTAGAACAGCTTCAGGAAATTCTCCGCGTCCGGATAATCGCCTATCCAACCGGCATACAAGACTTGGTAATTGCCGTCGTGCTCGCGGCGCAGGTACTCGGCGAAGCTCATCGGTTGCGGCACCAGTTCCACGCCGATGGCCCGCAGGTGGTCCGTGAAAAACTCGCCCAACTGCCGCACGTCGGTGCTGGCTCCCGGCATGATCATCGTCAGGCGCAGCGGGTTGCCATTCTTGTCGCGACCGCCGGGGTAGCCGGCCTCGGCGATGAATTGCTTGGCGCGTTCAAGGTTGTAGATGCACGGATACGGTTTGTCGGTGTGTCCGGCGATGCCGGGCGGGATCGGCGAATTGGCGGGCGTGTAGCGGTTGTTGTAAATGACCTCGCAGAGTTTCTTCTGGTCAATGGCCGATGCAAACGCCTGCCGCAGCTTGGGACTTTTGCCGCCCACGACGGCGTCGTTCATGTTGAACCCGATGTACCAAGTGCTGGCCTCGGGCGTCTTGTAGAGGCGAATGCCGCGGCGTTTGAGTTCGTCGCTCAAACCGAGGTCGGGCGTGATCGCCTTCTTGAAATAGTCTTTGTTCAGACCCGCCGCGGCAATCTGCCCGCCGAGAAACATCTGCCAGAACGTGTAGTATTCCTCGACATCGTACATCACGATGCGGTCAATCAACGGCAGCGGCTTGCCCGCATCCGCCAGCAAGCCCGTCTCGCGGTCGCCGGGCACGCCGACATCGGGATAACGCTGGCCGCTGAACGACGGGTTGCGTTCGTATTCGAGCCGGTATCGCCGTCGCCACGAGACCAGCCGATACGGCCCGGTGCCGACGGGATGGGAGCGGAAATCCTTGCCGTAGAACTCGACCGCCTCGCGCGGCACGACGAACGTGAACGACATCGTCAACGTCCAGACCAGTTGTGGGTACGGCTTGGCGAGTTTGACCTGGAGCGTGTGATCGTCCACCGCGACGAAGCCGGGCACCGGCGCCTCGGAGTCGCGTTTCTCGGCCCATTCCTTCGCGCCGAGAACGTGGTGGATGAAAATCCAGTCGCCGTCGGAGCCAACCTTCGGATCAATCAAACGCTTGAACGAATAGACAAAATCCTTCGCGGTGACCTCGCGACCTTTGCCGCCGGGGAAACACGGGTCGTCCATGAACCGAACGCCCTTCTTCAACCGGAACGTGTAGGTCAACCCGTCCGCGGAAATCTCCGGCAACGACTCGGCGAGACGCGGGATGACCTTGTACGGGCGCTCCAAGTACGAGTATTCCAGCAGCCCCTCGTAAACGCGGCAAACTTCCTCGGCGGTCTCCGTGTCGCCACTGTCCATCGGGTCGAACCCGCGAAAGTCGCCGCCGATGAGGTAGAGCGTTCGGTCTTTGTTCTCCTGTTTCGGCGCACAGCCGGCTAACGCCAAAAACAGAAGACAGCCTGTCGCTGTGAGTCGCGTCAGCACATCGTCGGGTCATTTCGCCGGCGCGGGAGCTGGGACGCTGGACGGAGCCGGTGCGGGTGCCGGTGCCGGCGGAGCACCGGCGGGCGGTTGCGCGGGCGCGGACTGCTGCATCTTGTTCAACAACGAACTGCCTTGCGACTGGCCGCTGCGACGCGAGTGCAGCACCGCAAGCGTCAACGTCGTCGCCAGCAAAATGCAGGCGCAGTAAATCGTCATCTTGACCAGCGGCGTGATGCTGCCGCCGAACATCGTCTCGGTCATCTGCCCGCCAAACGCGGCGCCGACGCCTTGGTCGGACGACTTCTGCATCAACACCAACACCACCAGCACGGCGGCGATGATCACGTGGATCGTTGTCAGTATCCAAATCAATATGTTCATGATTACACTCCTGCTTTCACAATGGCGGCAAAACCGTCCGCCTTCAAGCTTGCACCGCCGACGAGCGCGCCGTCAATGTCAGCCTGGCCGAGCAGTTCCTTCGCGTTGTCGGGCTTGACGCTGCCGCCGTATTGGATGCGCACGCGCGACGCCGTGTCGGCGTCGAACAGCGAGCCGATCAGCTTGCGGATGAACGCGTGAACGTCCTGGGCCTGTTGCGGCGTGGCGGTCTTGCCGGTGCCGATGGCCCAGACAGGCTCGTACGCGATCACGGTTTCGAGCATCTCGTTCTTGCTCAACCCGGCGAGGCCGCCGGTGATTTGCGTGCGGACGACCTGCTCGGTCCGATTCGCCTCGCGCTCCTTCAACGTCTCGCCGACGCACACGATCGGGCGCAACCCGTTCGCCAGCGCGGCTTTCGTGCGCTTGTTCACGCCCGCGTCCGTCTCGCCGAAGAATTGCCGGCGCTCGCTGTGTCCGATGACGGTGTAGCGGACGCCGAGTTCCTTCAACATTGGCGCGGAGATTTCGCCCGTGAACGCGCCTTCCTTCTCCCAATGGACGTTCTGCGAAGCGAGACGGACGTTGGAGCCTGCCAACGCCGGTCCGACCGCGGCGAGCGCGGTGAATGGCGGACAAACGACAATTTCAACAGTTTCGACGCCGGCGACTTCGGCCTTGAGGGCGTTGACGAGCGCGACGGCTTCGGCGCCCGTCTTATACATCTTCCAGTTACCGGCAATGATGGGTTTTCGGTTCAGATTCATGCAGGCGGGTAGTGTCCAGATTTACGGCCAACAGTCAATACTTCTGTGCGGGTTATGCCGGTTTCGGGTGCTCTCTCGCTCAGTCAATCTCTGCCCACGCTTCGAGAACGTATTCAAGATTCGCATCCCATCCAATTTCCGTCCTTTTGGCAACCCGCCTTTTCAGGACGTTTAGTTGTTTCCTTGTCAACAGCTTGCCGTTAATCAGAGCTGACCGCCTTAACACCTTCTTCAACCACTTCTCGGAGGCACGCAAAGGAACTGTGAAGACATACGACTCCTTTCCGTAGCAGCCAATCGTATATTGAAGAATCCGTACTCCGCTTTGCGCCTTCATAGCTGGCGCGTTCGCCTTATTTGTCGCTCAGCGCGGCGACGCCGGGGAGTTCATTGCCTTCGAGGAATTCGAGGCTGGCCCCGCCGCCGGTGCTGACGAAACTGACTTTGTCGGCGAGCTTGGCTTTCTTGACGGCCTTGGCGCTGTCGCCGCCGCCGATGATGGTGGTGGCGCCGTTCTTCCGCGTCACGTCGGCCACGGCTTGGGCAATTTCGAACGTGCCCTTGGCAAAATCGGGAATCTCGAACACGCCCATCGGGCCGTTCCAGACAATCATCTTCGCGGTGGCGATGACTTTCTTGTATTCCTCAATGGTCTTCGGGCCGATGTCCACGCCCTGCCAGCCGTCGGTGATGTTCGGGTCTTTGGTGATCTGCATCGGCGCACCGACTTCGATCTTGGTGGTTTGGAGTTGGTCGGTCGGGAGGAGGAACTTCTTGCCTTTGGCTTTTTCGAGGAGCGACTTAGCGAGGTCGAGCTTGTCGTTCTCGCAGAGTGAGCCGCCGACTTTGAAGCCTTGGGCTTTGCGGAAGGTGTAGGCCATCGCGCCGCCGATGAGGATGACGTCGGCGATCTTCAGGAGGTTCTCGATGACGTTGATCTTGTCGGAGACTTTGGCGCCGCCGAGGATGCAGACGAACGGATGCGCCGGGTTGGCGAGCGCGCCGCCGAGGTATTTGAGTTCTTTCTCCATCAGGAAGCCTGCGGCGCACTGGCCGCCGCGTTTCTTGATGAGCTGCGCGACGCCCTCGGTCGAGGCGTGGGCGCGGTGCGCGGTGCCGAAAGCGTCGTTGATATACACGTCGGCGTTCTTGGCAAGCTCCGCGCTGAACGCGGCGTCGTTCTTCTCTTCCTCGGCGTAGAACCGGAGGTTTTCAAGCAACAGGATATCGCCGTCCTTGAGCGCGGCGACGGCGGCGTTAACCTTGTCACCGATGCAATCGTCCACGAAGTCAACGGGCTTGTTGATCATCTTGCTGAGGGCGACGGCGCAGGGTTTGAGGCTCTGCTTCGGGTCGCGTTTGCCTTTCGGGCGGCCAAGGTGTGAGCAGAGGATGATTTTTGCGCCGGTTTTGACGAGGTATTCGATGCTCGGCAACGTCGCCTTGATGCGTTTCTCGTCGGTGATGGCGCCGTTCTCGTCGAGCGGAACGTTGTAGTCCACGCGCATGAGAACGCGCTGGGCACGGAGGTTTTTCAAATCAGCGATGGATAGCTTTGCCATAATGGAATCTCCTAATTTCGGCGCGCGCCGAAAGCGAATCGAACCGGTCGTATCAGGCAGCGGCGGGAGCGAGGTCCACGTTGACCCGGCGACCATCCTTGTCGAAGCGGACTTTGCCGTCGCCGAGCGCGAACAGCGACCAATCGCGGGCGGTGCCGACGTTGGCGCCGGCGACGAAGCGGGCGCCGTGCTGGCGGATGATGATGCTGCCGGCGGACACGAACTCGCCACCGAATGCTTTTACGCCGAGGCGTTGACTGTTGGAATCACGACCATTACGTGAACTGCCTTGTCCTTTTTTATGGGCCATGTTGGGTGCTCCTTCTTACGCTGCTACTTTACGACAATCTCTTTGATTTTCAAAACGGTGTGGTGGGCGCGGATGCCGCGTTTGCGGTGGTAACCCTCGCGTCGGCGGAACTTGAACGCGATGACTTTCGCGGCCTTCTTGTCGGCCTCGATGACCTCGGCGGTCACGCGCGCGCCGGCGACGGTCGGCTTGCCAACGGTCACCTTGTCGCCGTCGGCGACGAGCAACACGTCGTCAAGGCTGATTTCCTTGCCGTTCTCGCCGTCGAGCAACTCGACTTCGATCTTGTCACCGGGCTGGACCCGGTATTGTTTTGCGCCTGTTCTGATGACTGCGTACATAAAATATCCTTCGTGTTTTTCCCGTAAGGGGGCGCAAAACTAGCCGAAGACCCCCCTGCCGTCAACGATGATTTTCCGTGCCGTGGCTGCCGTAGTAACTTTCGGCCGTCAACCCTGTCCGGTGCCGCACACTGGCGCGGATCGCGTCAAGCTCGGCGTCAGCCAGCGCCGTCACGGAATGACGGGCGGGGTGTCCGTTGATCAACGCCATCGGCTGGCGCGCAATCGTGCCGACCTGGACCAGTTTGATTCGCCCGCCTGCCGCCAGAATCTCCTGCAGCCGTTGGCAATAAGCCGCGATCTCCTCTGGCGAGGGGCCAACCCCATACACGTTCATGAACAGGCTCTGGATGACGAGGGGACGCGCCTTGGCGCACTCAGTCAGGTTCTTCAGAATTCGCGCAAACGGAACGGCACTGCGATCAACGAACTTGAAATACTCCTCCGTGCCCGCGTCGAGCTTGGCCCACACTTCGCCGTTGTGGGCATCCATCGTCGTCAGGCCGCGTTTCACCGTCGCCCGAACCAAGCCTGCGGCGTTGGTAATCAGCAGAAGTTTCGCCTCACGCGGTTTCAATCGTACGATCATCTCGACGATCTCCGCGAAGTTCGACAACATCGTCGGTTCGCCGTCACCGCTGAGCGCTACGTCTTTCAACCGCATCAGTTCCGCCGGCACACCGCGGAACTGCGGATACCGGGCCAGCGCGCCTGAGGCCACCCACTCCAACATCACTGCGAGTTCCTTCTCCGCCGTCGCCAGATCAAAACGTTTGACTGTCGCCGCCGTTGTGCGGTCCACCTGGCAATAGATGCAATCGAAACAACAGTGGCGGTCCGGGTTCACGTTCAACCCGATGGAGATGCCGCCGCTGCGCCGCGAGAGGACTGGGTACACGAACTTGAAGTCCTCGAACTCGCGCGGATGTTTCTGGTGCGCTGGCAACAACTTCTTCATGCTTGGCGAAGATAAAGCATCTTGTCTCCAATGCAACCTTCGCATTAGACTCCGCCGCGATGGACAAGCCCAACTTCAAATCCGGTCTCGCTGTTCTCGTTGGCCGCACCAACGTCGGCAAGAGCACATTGCTCAACGCGCTGGTCGGCACCAAGATTGCCATCGTCACGCCGAAACCGCAGACCACGCGCGACACCTACCACGGCATCGTCAACCGGCCTGAGGGCCAGATCGTCTTCGTTGACACCCCCGGCATCTTCAAGACTCAACCGAGCAGACTCGTGACGAATCTGCATCATAAAGTCCGCGACGCCCTCGAAGGCATTGATGTTATTGTCCACGTCGTCGACCCGACGCGTCCCATCGGTCCGGAAGACCATCGCGTCATCGAACTGGTCGGTCACGTCACCCAGCCAAAGCTACTTGTCCTCAACAAGCTCGACCTGCCCGACCATCCCTTCCGTCAGAGTTGGTTGGAGCGTGGCGAGCAATACGCCAGCGTCATCGAAGTCTCCGCGCTCAAAGAGAAGAACATCAACCTTGTCATCAACGCCATCTTCCGGCATCTGCCCGTTGGCCAGCCGCACTATCCCGAAGGCCAAGTCACCAACGTCACCAACGAATTCTGGATCACCGAACTCATCCGCGAAAAACTCTACCTCAAAACTTCGCAAGAAGTCCCCTACACTGCGACCGTTCACCTCGAGAAAGTCGAAGACAAGAGAACCAAGGACGGCCAGCCGTTGCTCTACATCAAGGCCGTCATTCTCACCACTGACGAACGTCACCAACGAATGCTCATCGGCCAAGGCGCCCGGAAGATTCGCGACATCGGCAGCTTCGCCCGCAAAGAACTCGAAGTCGCCATGAACCGGAAAGTCTTCCTCGATCTCGACGTCCAAGTGGACGAACGCTGGATGGACAAGCTGGTCTGACCCGCCGGAACAAAAATCCCGGCTGCGACAATGACGGTTCAGTGTTCCGGTTTTGTTCCGGCCGCCCCCTCTCGCTCCGATGTTGGACGAAAGATGTCTGACAACCGCCGGACAAACTCGTCACAACAAACCAAGATACCTCGTACTACGAGGTATCATTGTTTTGCGGTGCATGTCATTCTGCCGCATCAGGGGGTGCGGTATCAGCTATTTCGAATCGAGGTCGGTCAGGCAGGCGGGAGATTCGACGCCGTCGAGTTGACGTGCCTGTTCAGCCCACGGCTTCCAGTCGAAGCCAGTGCTTTGCGACGGTGTCATCTGTTGCAGTTTGATTTCGTCGCCGGGTTTGTCGTCGGCTAGGAAATAGGCGAGGATGCCGCCAGCGTACTCCGGCGTTTTCGGCCAGTCCTTTGGCGGTTTGGCGCCGAGGAAGTCCGCATAGATCAATCAGACGCAGATTCTTCCTTCGCCTCGCAAGTGCAGCGTAAATTCGTCGGAGCGCGCTGCGTGCACGATCGTCTCGCGGTTCGTTTCTCCCCTCACTCCCACCGGGTGCCGCTCAGCAGACGCCAACGGCATCTGCTTTGTCTCTGCCGACTCGGTCTTTCCATCAGCACTGAATTTCCGTAGTAGCACCGCGGCGAAATCGTTGTCCACACCCTTGTCCGGGTCCACGCCGCCGTACCGCTCAAGGCGTTCAATCCCGTGCAGCCGCAACAAATACGGCAGGTTTGGCCAGAGCCATCGCCGTTTTGCGTCCCACACCCGTACCTCCTTCATCCAAGCGTATTCCGGAAACGCCAACTGCTTGTTCCAGAACTCGCGCGCCGCTTCATCCTGCGGACGCGTGAGTGTGACAACGATCTTCACGAGGCGGGCATTCACGTCGAGGTTGGTTGTCTGTGCAGACACCGTGCCGTGCAACAGGGCTTTACTTCTGGAATCTGGTGGCCAGTAAACCCCGAACTCAGCCTGCATTGTGCCGGCCAGCAGGCAACCCATCTGCAAGTGGAACACCAAAACCGGAAGAAATACATGCGAAGTAACTTTCACAGGTCACCGACAGATTACATCCTGTGGCCGGTGGAGAACAAGCGCAGAAGCTCGCGGCGCAAGTCGTCGTTGAATCCACCCATCCCCAAAACCAAGATACCTCGCACTACGAGGTATCAGCGTCTTACGGCAGACACGATCCCGTCGCTTCAGAAGCCGAGCAGGGCGTTGACGGCGCGGCTGAGAGTGCGCCATTGGGCGCGCTGCTCGCGCCAGACGCGTTGGCCCCGGGCGGTCAGGCGATAGTAGCGACGTTCATGACCGCGCTTTGGCCTTATCCACTCGCTGGCGATCAGGCCCCGCTTTTCCAAGCGGTGCAACACGGGGTAAAGGGTCCCTTCGTTCCATCGGATCGTGTGTCTGGATTGTTCGAAGATGCGACGGTTGATGCCATAGCCGTAGCTCGGCCCGTCGCGCAGCACATCGAGCACAATCAAGTCATACGTGCCCGCCGCCAGATTCCTCGCAAACTCATCTCGATTCATGGATGATACCTCGTAGTACGAGGTATCATAGCGGGGCGATGGCGTAGTGGTCAACCGCCGACTTCAATTCGATTCGTTGTTACCGACTACCGGCATCCTACTGGCTGCACAATACATGGACGTTCTCCTTTCCATGCAAGCTTCACCCACGAGAGGAACCACGTGCGGCCTTTGTCGTTGTTGCCTTGGTAGAACATGTACCCTTGGGCGTCGTCGTCCACGAAGATGCCGGGGTGACCGGACTCGCTGGAGTTCCAGTCACCGGGGTTGCCATTGGCAAGAAGCGGACGCTCGACAAAGAGCCGCTCAAAATGAACAGCGTCCTTGCTGACAGCGCAGCCGATTTGTTGCGGGTCGTTGTTGTAGCCTCCGCCGTAGAACAGGTAGAGCGTGTCGCCGCGCTTGATGGCCGACGGCGCCTCGATGCACTTGGTCTCCCACGGCAGTTCGGGCTTTAGCACGGGGTCGTCGCAGAGCGATTTCCATGCGGCGCGACCGAAATCGGATTTGCGGTCGGCGGCGATGGCGTGGAGCATCTGGATTTTGCCGGTCGGGTCGCGCGTGGCGTAGTATTGGATGAGTTTGTCGCCCCACTCGACGACGTCCACGTCAATGGCGCGTCCGTTGTTCCAGTCGCCGGTCGGACGCCAGATCGGGTTGGTCGGGTCGCGCGTGAACCGCAGGCCGTCGGCGCTGGTCGCGTGACAAAGCGCGTCCTTCTCGCGGTTGCCGTAGGTGTTGTAGAAAAGGTGGAGCTTGCCGTCGAGGAGGATGATCCGGCCGTTGACGATGCCGTTCTTCTCGCAATCCTGTTCCGGTAGAATCTCGCCGATCTTTTTCCAGTCGGTGAGGTTGCGGCTCTCGGCGACGCCGATGGCCCAGCCTTTCGGCGCGGCCGGGTTGGTCGAGGGCGCCATCGAGTAGTACATCAGGTAACGGCCATCAAACCTGATCACCGACGGGTCCTTCGCAAACGGCCGCCCGCTCCGCGTCGCGTCGCCCCAGTGCATCGCGGCCAGCAGACAAATCGAAGCAACGAAGTTCATCATTGTTTCCTTCCACAATTGATCGCCATCGCGCCGAAGCAGAACTCTTCGAAGCCGCAGTCGGTGAAGCCGTGGCGTTCCATCATCTCTCTAACGCCGCGCTGCGCCGGGTAATTCTGCAGCGAGGTCAGAATGTAGCCATAGGCGTCGGCGTTGCCGACAAAGATGCATCCGAGAATTGGGAGCCAAAAGCGCAGGTGGGCGAAGTAAAGAGCGCGCCAGGCGCCGTTCTCCGGCTTGCCAAAGTCGAGCGAAAGAAGTTTGCCGCCGGGACGGAGGACGCGGCGGATTTCACGGAGGCCGGCTTCGAGGTCGGCGAGGTTGCGCAGGCCGTAGCCGACGGTGACGACATCGAAGCTGACGTCGGGAAACGGCAACTTCAAGGCGTCGGC
>Ga0136653_10001557_pt1 | contig 12436 bp, 11 predicted proteins | sample LakKivw275mmetaG_FD_94866 | JGI IMG/M metagenome (GOLD analysis project Ga0136653, IMG submission 94866) | Anoxic lake water microbial communities from Lake Kivu, Rwanda to study Microbial Dark Matter (Phase II) - Lake Kivu water 275m metaG... | ecosystem: Environmental > Aquatic > Freshwater >... | reverse complement strand
TTCCCCTTCAGAGCGGCTCGGACAGGATACTGGGGATGATGGGCAGGCGGTATATTTTTGCAGAATATTTGAAGATGATAGAAAACATAAGGAATATGGACAGAGCCGGACGGGTCACTTTCACCACCGATGCAATGGTCGGATTTCCAGGGGAGAGCGAAGAGGATTTCAGGTTGACCTGCGAGGCGATTAGGCGCGCGGATTACCTGCGTGTACATATATTCAGGTACTCAAGGAGAGAAGGTACGGCTGCTTTCGATATGGCAGGGCAGGTCCCGGAGACCGTGAAGAAGAGAAGGGAAAAGGAACTGGAACGTGTTGTCAGCGAAGTGTGCTATAATGTAAAAAAGAGCTTTGAAGGCAAGACGCTTGAAGTACTTGTAGAAAGTAAGACGGAAAACGGATGGCAGGGGCATTCATCCGAGTATGTGCCTGTCAGGTTTACCGGCGGACAGGATCTTCTGAATGAAATCGTGACGGTAACATGCAGGGAAGTCAAAGGCGATTACGTTACAGGGGAGGGTGCCTGAAATGGAAAAAACGCAGATTGTGCAGGCGGTAGTCGGTATGGTACTCCTGATCAGCGGTGCTTATTTCACATTTAAACCAAAGCTCAATTACCAGAAGGAAAGCACCTCTGACCTGTATGCTATAGCGGGTATTATCCTGATGATAGTCGGAGTTGTCTTGTTGTTTTCCCCTCTTCTTAAATGATTAAAGTCCCCGGGTGTTTGGCATGATAAGGGAGATAGCCTCGGTTCGTGTCCTGAAATCCCTCAAGAAGATGCCTCTCATGGCAGAGGTGACTATTTTGGTCCCGGATTTTCTCACGCCGCGCATTCCCATGCACATGTGCTCTGCTTCTATGACAACCATGGCTCCCTGGGGCGTCAGCACCTTCATTATTGTGTCGGCAATCTGGTTGGTGATGCGTTCCTGCAGTTGCATCCTCCTGGAAAAAACGTCCACAAGCCGCGCAATCTTGCTTATGCCAACCACCTTGTGATTATCCGGGAGGTATGCCACATGCGCCTTGCCGTAAAACGGTAGAAGATGGTGTTCGCAGAGCGAGAAGAAAGGTATGTTCTTGACCAGGACCAGTTCGTTGAAATCTTCCTTGAAGACCTTGCCCAGGATTTTTTCGGGATCCTCTTCAAGTCCTCCGCACAGCTCGGAGTACATGCGCGCCACCCTCTTGGGAGTTTCCCTGATGCCTCTCCTGTTGGGATTTTCTCCGATCGCCTCAATGATCATCTTCACGGCTTCTTCTATTTTGTTCTGGTCCATTTCGTTTATTTCTCCTCTTTCTTGATCTGCTGCGCGGAAGAAGATGCTTCCCACAGGGAAGGTGGAGCCGGAGACTTCAGCCCGAGTATCTCATCTATCTCGTCGGAATTCAGCGTTTCCCTCTTCAGCAGTTCCGCGGCAAGCGCCTCCAGCTTCTCTCTCTGTCCTTTCAGTATCTCCATGGCGCGTCTCTCCGCCTCCTCCAGAATCCGTCTCATCTCGCTGTCTATCTCCCTGGACGTTTCTTCGCTGTATTCTCTCTGCCGCACAAGGTCCCTTCCGAGGAAGACCGCCTCGTTGTGATGATAGCTTACCGGACCCATGTTGCCCATTCCCCATTCACAGACCATCCGCCTGGCTATCTCGGTGGCAACCTTCAGGTCGCTTTCTCCGCCGGTGAATATCTTGTTGTAGATGAGCTTCTCCGCGCCTCTTCCTGCCATCAATGCGGCAATGGAATTCTTGTAGTATGTGTCGCTCTCTATGAAACTGTCTTCTTCGGGCAGGATGTGGGTTACACCCAGCGCCTGCCCCCTCGGGATGATGGTGACCTTGTGCACCGGGTAAACCTCCGGCAGCTGCTTCTGTACCAGGGTGTGCCCGGCTTCGTGGTATGCGATGATCTTCTTTTCTTCCTCGCTTATAACAAGACTTCTTCTTTCAACGCCCATCAGGACCTTGTCCTTCGCTTCCTCAAAGTCCGACATCTCTATCTTGTCTTTTCCCTTCCTTGCCGCAAGAAGCGCCGCCTCGTTGGTGAGATTCTCAAGGTCCGCCCCGGAGAGCCCCGCGCTTGCCCTTGCCAGTGTTTTGATATCCACGGAATCCGCAAGGGGTTTCTTCCTTACGTGCACGGTAAGTATTTCTTCGCGCGCTTTGATGTCGGGCAGGGAAACGACAATAGTTCTGTCAAACCTGCCGGGTCTCGTGAGCGCGGGGTCAAGCACGTCCGGCCTGTTCGTCGCCGCCATTACTATGACGCCCGTTTCCGTCTGGAACCCGTCCATCTGCACCAGCAGCTGATTCAGCGTTTGTTCTCTTTCGTCGTGCCCGCCGCCCAGTCCCGCAAACCTCTGGCGTCCGACCGCATCAAGCTCATCAATGAAAATTATGCAGGGGCTCAACTTCAGCGCCTGGTTGAATAAATCTCTTATCCTGCTGTTGTGAACGAGAACCGGTCTGTCTCCCGCGAAAAATCCCTCGTTGTCGCAACCGCAGAAATCGTATACAAAACCATCATGGGGTTTCCTGACAATTTTTCTTACAACCGGTTTCTTGATTTGTGACGGTGATTTGACCGGTTCATCAAACGGATAGGAAGTCTTTGCAATTTTTATCGTCCAGTAAACACCCCCCGGTAGTGGTTTGTTTTTTATGATTCTGCCGGCTTTATTTATTCTCCTGCAAAGGGAAGCTCCAATTCCGTGCATTGCGGACAACCATGCAATTTCAGTTGCCAGTTGTTTGCTGACGGTGCTTATGAGCAAGTGCCCTTCGCCCGAGACGTACCCGTCACCCTTTGAGAAGCCTTCCAGATAACTCAAGAAATATTCCTTGGGCAGTTTCCATAAGAATTCGGGTATATGTTTGTTATGGGAGCCATTCCCGCAGGTTCTTTCAAAAAATTCGGATAATGCCTTGGAATGCCAGGTAATCCTTAAAGTGTTATCCTCCGTATATCTCAAATGCGGCTCAATATTGAATATATCTCTCATAAGCGTTATAGAGTCGTTGTGAAGTTTTTCCTCATGAGAACCGAAGACAAATTCCGTATAATAGGATGTCGTTCTGCCTTCTGCCGTGTAGTATCCGAGAAGCAACAGGAGCACCGGAGTTATGTCAATCTCCTGCGGGATTTTCATCCTTGACTTGTTGAGTTTCAAAGATATTGACGAAGGTGAATGAACGTTCCTCTGCCAATTGCTGATTGTCATCTGTGAAACCCCGGCCGTCATCGCCAGTTCATGCTGGGGCATTTTATCGCGGTTCTCAAGAGCAAACCTGTAGTTTTCCAGTACATCGGCGTCTTCTTCCCACATTCTTATACTGCCGATATCACACTTCTCAAACTTGTGCGACCTCATCTTGTGCGTAGTCCCGAATCCGGGGATGAAGACACTCCGCACCTTGAAGGGGAGATTGACCAGTACATCGCCTTCCTTTATTTCCCTGACAGGTTTCGATATGATACGGTTTTTCTCCCGGATAAAGACGCTGTGGTCTCCGGTTGTCTTTATTACTCCGCCCAGATAATGAATCTCGTATATTTCCTTGACCCTGTGACGGTATACCTCCTGAACTCTTGACCATTTTGAGCCGCCGAAATGAAATTTTTCCGTATTGCTCTTAAACCCTCTGAAACTGGTTTCCCCTTTATAGAAACCGAGGGTTTCCAAATTTGAAACCTTTACTGTATATCCTTCTGCACCTTCTTCATAGTATTTGTCTACTACTTCACTTATGGGCAGCAGTTTCATCTGGTTGTCTTCTCTGACAAGAACCATCTCATCTCCGGCGATTGATGCTCCGACACCGACGAACATCTCCACGAAGTCCGAGCCGCTCATGCTCAAGAAAGGTGATTTGGCTTCACCTGCGACCGCCTTGGCAAGCAGTGTCTTGCCTGTACCCGGAGGGCCTATCAGCAGGACGCCCTTCGGTATCTTTCCGCCGAGCCGCTGGAACTTTTTCGGCTCCTTTAAGAACTGTATTATTTCCTGAAGTTCCTCTTTTGCCTCCTTGCATCCGGCAACATCGTCAAAGGTCACGCGGTTTTTCTGGTCCGGGATTACAGGCCTGCTCTTTCCGAAGGACATGACCCTGCTTCCTTCGGATGACATCTGCCTGAATATCAGAAACCATATCAACAGGAATATGAGAACGATGGGGATTGTTGAAACAAGTATGTTGAGCCAGACATTTGAGGATGACTCAACCTTGAAATCCACGTTGTTCTCACGCAGGATGTTGAACAGTTCCGGGTCTTCCGGCCTGTAGGTTGAAAACTTTGTCCCGTCTTTCAAAGTGCCGGTAATGATATTCTCTTTTACTGTCAGAGTACCGGAAATATTCCCCGCTTTTATGTCACCGATCAGCTTGCTGTATATCAGGTCCTTACGCTTGCCTTCAAAATCTGAAAGCTTTGCTATGGATATGAGGATGATACCGGCTATCACCCAGAACATAAGTCCCTTGAACAGGTTGATATTTCCTCCCGGCCGGCTCTTGGGTCCCTGCCCCTTCTTGTTATCGTTTTTTGGTTTGTTGTTTGCCATGGCTATTTTGCGCCCCGTCGTTTTTTAAGCACAGGTATATTAGTTTTTTTCACCGGTCCTGTCAAGGAACAGGATTACTTCCTTTTCAATCTCGTACAGGTCAAATCTCAAGTCGTGGAACAGAAGAGATGCTTCCGGCACCGTTGTCTTTGAATATTCCTCAAGGGTCCGCAATGCTTCACCGGTTCTCATGAAATTCCGCTCAATAACCTGGCGGACGGTTTCTTTTTCCCTGCTGTCAAAGTCCTTGCCTATGTCATAACCGGAATCGCGTTCTTTTTTCAGTACCGAGAACCCGAAGTTCTTCTCAACGCCAACGGACAGTTTGTGGCGCAGTTCCTTGAGACTCTTCACGTAGTTTTCGTCGCGGTCATAATAGAAGCGCAAGCCGTCTTCTATAACCCGCAGGGCTTCCCTTGCTCTGTTGAAATTGGCGTCTATTATGCGTAATTTTCTATCCATTTTTCCTTGTCGTTTCAGGGAGACTGACGTCAGAACAGGACGTCTTCAACGAGAGAGCACAGAATGTGCATTATCAGGCAGTGAGCCTCCTGTATTCTGGGGGTCTGTCGTGATGGAACGGCGATCTCAAAATCTGACTTCCCGGACATGGGATTCGGTATTTTCCCGGTTATTGAGACAACCTTCATCCCGGCCCTTTTTGCCGCAGCCGCGGCGGCGAGGATGTTCCTTGATTTTCCGGAAGTGGAGATGCATAAAAGGACGTCTCCTCTTTCCCCCAGTCCTTCAATCTGTCTTGAGAAGACCGTGTCAAAAGAATAATCGTTGCCTATGCTTGTTATTCCCGAGGTGTTGGTTGTAAGGGATATGAATCCGAGTGCCCGCCGTTCCTTCATGAACCGGCCTGTCATCTCCGCTGCCCAGTGCTGGCAGTCCGCAGCGCTGCCGCCGTTACCGCATAAAAAAACCTTCCGGTTCTTTTTCATCGCGTCGGTCAGCAGACCTGAAACCTTGAGCAGGTTTTCAATAAATGCCCTGTCTCCTGAAAGAAGTTTCTTGACGCGGATGCTTTCGGCTATCTGTTCTCTTACCGCAACGGCTGATTTGCTACTGGTTTTCTTCATAGAGATCGTCGCCCTTTTTCTCCTTTATCGCGGACGTTTCCTTGTCTGTCCCTGTTTTGATGCTCGTCACGAAAACCTCTATGTTGGATATTCTCTCCACGCCAACGGCATCCTGCAGGTAGTCCTTGGTGAGTTCCTGTATGCTGGAGCATGTTTCCGGGATATTCAGGTTGGCGTACAACTTAAGGATTATTTTTGTCTCCAGACCCCTGGCGGAAAGAGCTGTTTTCACTTTCAGCGCCCGGATCCCATGCATCTGCTTCATAAGCATTGAGTTTATGTAATCCTCTATCGCCCGCAGGGATATCTTTATCTTGCCCCCCGGATTATCAAAGGATACGACCTTGGTCCTGTATACGTAGTCAAACCAGTTCACCACCCAGACTATGCCTATTATCACAAGAACCATCCCGATAATGCCGAAAGCGGAGATGTTATTGTTAATATACTGTACCGTTTTGTCCAGACAGCTTTTTCCGCCGGCCGCCCACACCGTAAGGAAGAAGAAGGCAAGAAATACCCCGGCTATTATGTATAGGATGCCCACGATCCTGCTCCATATTTTCATTTTTAGGCTACCTCCTTGCTCTTTATTTTATACTTTTCCCGACTTAAAATCAACCGCCGGAGACTATTTGAGGGTGTAGATTTTGCCGGGGAGTTCAATCACGAGGTTCTTGATGGTCAGGGTCAGGAGAACCTGGAAAAGCCTTACACTCTCCATCTCCGTCTTTAAAAGGAGTTCCTCAATAGTCTGCCTGTCGTCGGTCCGTATGCACTGCAATACGGTATGTTCGTCTTCGGAGAGAACCGGCATCGGTGTCTCATCAGCCCTGGCGGGTTTCTTTATCTCCATGTTCAGGCCGCTTATTATTTCCTCAACGTTTTCAACCAGCGCCGCTCCTTCTTTAAGAAGCTGGTTGGCGCCTTTTGACGACAGCGCGTCTATCCTGCCAGGCAGGGCAAAGACTTCCCGTCCCTGGTCAGCCGCAAGGTGTGCGGTTATCAACGCGCCGCTCTTCTGTCCTGCTTCTACCACGAGCACGCCTTTTGAAAGCCCGGAGACTATCCTGTTTCTTCTGGGAAAATTCTGCGGTTCCGGCGGGACATTTGAGGTGAATTCCGTGATAACGGCCCCGGATCCTGCTATCTCTTCTGAAAGCTTCCTGTTTTCCGCCGGGTAGCAGTGACTGAACCCGCAGCCGGTAACCGCCACGGTTTTCCCTCCCGCCTTCAACGCTCCCCTGTGCGCCGCGGTATCAACGCCGCGTGCCATCCCGCTGATGATCACGAATCCGAGATATGAAAGGTCCTCCGCGAATTTCTCCGCCATCTTAAGCCCGTAGACCGAAGGAGTGCGTGTGCCCACTATGGCAAAAGGACTGCCTTCTGCCGGAATGGTTCCTTTCACAAAGAGGAGGATCGGCGGGTCAAATATCTGTTTCAGCAACGCAGGGTAATTCTTGTCAGGAAGTGTGATTATGGATATCCCTTTACTCTCGGAGAATTCCAGTTCTTTCTTCCATGGAAGGCTTTCCCAGTTTTCAATCTTTGCCGCAGTTTTTCCCGGGATGCCTGCGTCTTTCAGCTCGGCGGCGGAGAGGGTAAAGACCTTTTCTATGCTTCCGCACAGCTCCAGGAGCCTTGTCAAACGGACGGCACCCAGTCCTGCGAGGGTCGCGCATATCCAGAATTTCTTTTTTTCTTCCATTCTTTGCGAATCAAACGAGAGTGTGAGGGTCAAACAGCTTCTGATGTTCAAGATGGGCGAACCTGTCGGTCATGCCGGCAATGTAATCGCATATGACTATTTCTTTCGCTTCTTTTTTCAACCTTGTCTGTGTTCCAGGGGGCAGCTGTCCCGGCTCTTCAAGGTACGCGTAGAAGAGGTCTTTTATGATACGTGCGGCTTTCTGTGCCATTCGTATCACCCTGTAGTGGAAATACATATTGTCTTCAAGGAATTTTCTCAGCTCTGTATGTTTCACTTTCAGCCCGGCAGAATGCGAAATCAATCCGCTTTTCAGTTCCCGGACTTCATCAACGTTTCTCATCCCGGACTCTTTCAGTTTTTTTCTGCTCTGTTCCACGAGGTCGGTTACCAGGTAGTTGATGAAGTTTCTTACCATCATCCTTCTTTTCAATCCCGGGTCAGAGCATTCTTCCCTGCTTATCTCCTCAATCTCCTTCCAGAGCGCGACTCCCTTCAGGTCGGCGGTCTTGATTATCTCGGATTTTATGCCGTCGTCAAGGTCATGGCAGGTGTATGCGATTTCATCGCACAGGTTTACTATCTGCGTTTCAACGGAAGGGGCCGGAAATCTGGTGAATTCTTCCAGTCCTTTCCGTTTCGGCAGGTCATAACTGGTGGCGTGCCGTATAATCCCTTCCCGGACTTCATAGGTAAGATTTAGCCCGGGGAATTCCGACGTCCTCCTTTCAATCACATCCACGACCCGCAGGCCGTGGCTGTTATGCTCAAATCCGTCATATCCCTGTTTTTTCATTATTTCATCAAGGACAGTCTCTCCTTTATGCCCGAAAGGCGTATGTCCGAGGTCGTGAGCGAGAGATATTGCTTCAACAAGGTCTTCGTTGACTTTCAGCGCCCTGGCAATGGTTCTTGCAAGCTGCTGGACTTCAAGCGTATGCGTCAGACGGTTCCTGTAGTAGTCACCCTCGTAATATATGAAAACCTGTGTTTTGTATTCCAGGCGCCTGAATGCCGTGGAATGTATTATCCTGTCCCTGTCGCGTTGGAAAGGAGTTCTCAAGGGATGTTCGGCTTCCGGGTATTTCCTTCCGCGGGTTTCGGTGGATTTAACCGCATAGTCCGCGAGGTTTTCTTTTTCCATTAGTTTTCTCAAGACTTTCACCCTCACCCCGATCCTCTCCCCTCACGGGAGAGGGGACAACGGGCGGGTTACAGGGTTACTTCCGGAAGATAGATCACCGGATTGACCGCCACGTTGTCAATTCTTATCTCAAAATGCAGGTATCTTATCCGCGTCGTGCCGCTCTTGATCTTCCCGATGACGTCGCCCTTTTTTACTGTGTCCCCCTGTTTCATCAGGATGTCAATGTCGTGTCCGTATACCGTGAAGGTATTTGACGAATGTTCTATGATAACCGTTTCCTGGTACTTTGGCGTCGTACCCGCATATACGACCTTGCCGCTGTCCGAGGCAAGAACGCTTGTTCCCGGGTCAACCAGGATGTCTATGCCCTGGTTATCCAGCTCTCCGAATTTGCACATGATCTTGCCTTTCACGGGCCATGTGAACACCTTGTCCGTTATTATCGGATGGAATTCCTCGGCCGGCGGTTGTTCTGGAGTTACGTCGGGAGTTGTGACCACCGGTGAAATCCTGTCAGGCGGCAGCAGGGAATATGAAGGTTGCTTTTTTGTCGTGCCGGGTATATAAAGCTTCTGTCCAGCCGAAAGAAGCTCTCCGGTAAGGTTGTTAGCCTTCTTAATTCGTTCAACGCCCTCGTTGACGTCCTTGAGGAGTTCAGCATCGTAGTAGTACTTGGAAATTCTGAAGAGGTTCTCGCCCCTCCTTACGTAGTGATACGTGGATTCCCGTGTCCATGAACTTGATGAGTGGGAAGTCGTACCCACCGTGATTGTGCAGCCTGAAATCAGCAGAAGAAGCAGGAGCAGTTCAAGTTTATTTTTCATCATAAGCATGGTTTTGTCTTGTCGGGATAAGGGCATATGTCTGCAAGCAGGCAGCTGAAGCAGAGAGGTTTCCTTGCGTCACAGACGTTTCTGCCGTGCAATATAAGTGTGAAAGGGAACGAAATCCACTTGTCTCCCGGCACGATTTTCATAAGGTCAAGTTCTATCTTCTCCGGCGTTTTCTGTTTGCTCAACCCGAGCCTCCCTGCGAGTCTTTTCACGTGGGTATCCACGACTATCCCTTCGGCTTTGCCGAATGCCTGCGAGAGCAGCACGTTGGCTGTTTTTCTTGCCACTCCCGGCAGTTGTACAAGTTCCTCCATCGTGTCGGGAACTTCTCCTTTGAACTGTTTTACAATTATTCCGGCGAGCTTCTTTATGTTTACTGCCTTTGTGTTATGATAGTTGACCGGCCTGATTATCTTCTTTATTTCCTCCAGCGGAGCCGATGCCATCGCATGCGGCGTGGGATATTTTGCGTAAAGCAGAGGAGTTATTTTATTAACGGTCGTATCTGTGGTTTGAGCGGAGAGAATCGTTGCCACCAGCAGCTGGAAGGGGTTTGAGAACGCCAGTCCGGTTTTCGGTGAAGGATATTCCTTCTCAAGGCGTCTTATGATCTTTTCGGTCCGCTGGTCCATTTAATAATTTTACATCATCAGAATTTTCTGCGCAACCTTTCCTGAAAAGTTTGCCGCGGTCAGTTGAAAAAGACGCGGAAAAAAGTGATAATTTATGCGGAGGGGGGAAATGCGGGTTAACCTTGAAACGGAACTTCAGCACAGACTTCTGCTTACGCCGAAGCAGCAGTTGTTCCTCACGTTCATCGGCATGCCGTATTCTGAACTGTCGGAATTTATAAAGAAACAGGTGGAGATAAATCCTTTTCTGGAATTTGAGCAGGGCAGGGCAGAAGGGTTCCCGGAGCAGGACGTTACTGACGATGAGGTGCATCTTGACCGTTTGACAGAGCAGCTGCGCCTGTCTACGGATTCTGAAGAGACGATAAAGACAGGGGAATACATAATTGATAACCTTGATGACGACGGGTATTTCAGAAAACCGCTTTCAGAGGTTGCCGCCGAACTGAAAACCTCCGTGAAAAAAGTTGAGGAGGCTCTGAAAATTGTACAGTCTCTTGAACCTGCCGGACTCGGTGCGAGAGACCTGCGGGAATGCCTGCTTCTGCAGATTGAGAGGTATCTCGGGAAAAAGCAGGCAATCTATCTTATCGTTCGCGACTGCTGGCAGGAACTTGTGAAGAGGGAGCATCAGAAAATCGGCAGGCGCCTGCACCTGGGCACCGCCGATATCGGGAAGGAAACGGAGAAACTGAAGAAATTTCAATCTGCTCCCTTGAAGGGCATTTTCAAAAGATCCGCACGCAGGATAATACCCGAGGGGAAGGTGATCAGGGAAGAGGGGCGTTTCCGGGTTCACGTTGACGAGAGAATCTATCCGTTTCTGAAAATAAATTCCGTATATGAAAGGGAATTCAGGAACCCGTCCATGTCGGCAAGGGAAAAGGCATTCCTTGAGAGACAGTTGAAACAGGCAAGAATCGTTTTGAAAATTCTCGGCGAAAGGCAGCAATTCCTCACCGATGTTTTCCAGGAGATCGTGGAGTACCAGAAGGATTATCTTGAAGGCGGGATTCTTCTGCCTTTGAGGGAAAAGGATATAGCTGACAGGAAGGAGGTGAGCATATCCACCGTCAGCAGGGCGGTGAACCGTAAGTACCTTGATACACCCTCGGGACTTCTGAAGATAAGGGATCTTTTCTCGGGCACGGTGGGTGATTCAATAAGCAAGCATTTCGTTGTTGACAGGATCAGAGAAATTGTCGGCAGGGAGAAAAAATCGCTTTCAGACAGAGAGATTGTCAGAAAACTTGCAGACGGCGGCGTCACCATCTCGGTCAGGACCGTGAATAAATATCGCCACCAGGAGGGGATTCTCAATTCGTATTTAAGGGTTGCTTCTCAACCCTTAAGGGCAGGTAGATGATGAATTCCGTACCCTTGCCCGGTTCACTCTTGATCTCCATCCTTCCGTTGTGATTTCTTATCACTCTGTCGGTAATTGAAAGTCCCAGTCCCGTTCCATCCTTCTTGTCTTTTGTGAATGACGGTTCCGTTATCTTGCCGAGTGTTTCCTCCGACATCCCCCTGCCTGTATCTCTGACGGATACGAACAGTTCGTTATTCTGCGCTATCCCGGTCTCAATGTGAATCTGCCCTTTGGAGCCTACTGCCTGGATGCCATTGAGAACGACGTTGATTATCGCCTGGTGCAGCTGGTTGGGATCTGCCTTGATTTCAGGGACGTTCCGTTCATATTTTGTGGTAAACCTGACGTTTTTCGCTATGTTTGAATTTTCAAATAATTCAACGATCTTGCCGACTATGCCGTTTACGTTTACGTCGGTCACCTCCATTTTGGTTCGCGAAAGCTCAATTACGCTTCGTGTTATGTTCCGGCAGCGTTTTATCTCGCTCTCTATGATGTTTACGTATTTCTTGTTACTTGAGGGGAAATTATTCCGTTCTATCTCTTTCATCAGGATCTGTGCATATCCGTATATGACCGTGAGCAGGTTATTGACGTCGTGGATTATCTCGGCGGAAAACTGTCCTATGGTAGCCATATTTTCAAGCTGTGCCATCCGCTCTTTCAGGCTTGCATTCAATTTGTTAAGGTCATAAACGAGTTTTTCCGACCTCTTTTCAAGGTGCCGTTTCTCGCATCCGTCCTTGACGATCTTCCTGATTTCCCCGATGTCAAACGGTTTGCTTATGAATTCCAGCGTTCCAAGGTGTATCGCTTTTTTTGCAGCTTCCATGTCGCCATACCCTGTCAGTATTATCACGGGGACTTTTTCGTCTATATCCCTTATCTCTTCAAGGGTTTCAAGCCCGTTTTTGCCGGGCATCCTCAAGTCAAGTATTATCATGTCAGGGTCGTATTCTTTCAGGGCGGCGATTCCCTTTTCACCGTTGTCAGTCGTGATGACCCTGTAGTCATCCTTGAAGAGTATTCTCAAGGATTCCCGGGGACCCAGCTCGTCGTCAATGACAAGTATGGTACCTTCTTTTCCGTTCAGGTCA
>Ga0136653_10001553_pt1 | contig 12462 bp, 19 predicted proteins | sample LakKivw275mmetaG_FD_94866 | JGI IMG/M metagenome (GOLD analysis project Ga0136653, IMG submission 94866) | Anoxic lake water microbial communities from Lake Kivu, Rwanda to study Microbial Dark Matter (Phase II) - Lake Kivu water 275m metaG... | ecosystem: Environmental > Aquatic > Freshwater >... | reverse complement strand
CATTCCCGCTGCCGCATAGTGACAAATACCGCTGGGGGGTAGAATTCCAGGAGATGCCGCAACAGGAGAAAAATTACCTCAAGGATTATATCGATCTACAACTGGGAGTGATTTAAAAGGAGAAAAATAAATGAGCGCACAGGAAAATACCCCGGCGGCAGCCGAAGCTAAACCAGCAGCGGAGAAACAGACAAACTGCCCTGCCTGTAATAAGCCGATTAAGAAACTCAAAAGATATTACCGTAACGGCATATTCTATTGCACTAAAAGATGCTGGTCAGACCATATCAATAAGCCCAAAGAGGAAGCTTAATATGAAAGAGGTTAAAAACGAAAGAAGGCTATACCCGCGCATTGAACAGAGGCTTCCGCTTAAGATAGCTGCCAACGGCTTTGATTTACGCACTACCACAGAAAATATAAGCTGCCTGGGGGCCTATTGCCGGATTAACAAATATATCCCGCCTTTCACAAAGATATTAATTGCCCTGACACTACCGATAACGGCTGCGCAAAACCAATCGGATTGCTGCCTGGAATGCAAGGGAGTGGTGGTAAGAAGCGAGGATTCTCCCGACGGAGGATTCAATATTGCCATATTCTTTAACGAGATTAAAGAACCCCAGCGCCAGAAGATTTTCCGCTATCTCAGCCAGTTTACAGGCGCAAACGCAAGCGCATGGGCGCAATCCGCGAAGTAAGGGCCGTAAAGTTATTCAGCGGCTTTATCTATAAAGACGAGGCGGCCTGCCTTAACGCCTTAAAAAAACTCGAAGCACATTACGGAAGGGCCGATTTCCAAAGTCGGCCCTTTATTTTTTCGCATACGCAATATTACGCGGCAGAAATGGGGGATAACCTGCTTAAGAAATTCGTCAGTTTCAACAGGCTGATTGACCCGGGGAAAATTTCCGAAATAAAATTGTTCACCAATAAAATCGAAACGCGCTTATCCGAAGGCCATAAAAGGCCTGTTAATATCGATCCCGGATATCTTGGCCTATCAAAAGTCGTCCTCGCCACAACTAAAGATTACAGCCACCGCATTTACTTAGGCGGGGGGATATACGCGGAGATTACCCTCTCATACGTAAAAGGCGAATTCATACCGCTAGAATGGACTTACCCTGATTACAGGAGCCGGGAATATGCCGAAGTTTTTAAAAAAATAAGGGAAATTTATGTCGGCCAAATCGCATAGAATTATTTTTATTAGTGCGTTACTTAGCATTCTTCTGCTTGGCGGATGCACGACTATTTACAATCCGGCCACCGGTAGAAATGAAATGCTTCTTATCGATACGGAGCAGGAAGTTTCTCTCGGCCTCAACATGGACAGGCAGATAAAAAGCGATTTGGATGTCCTGGATGATCACTATATGCAGGGTAGGCTACAAAGAATAGGCGGCCGTGTTGCATCTGTATCGGACCGCCAGGACCTTAAATACACCTTCCAGATTATCGACGACGAAGAACTCAACGCCTTTGCTGCTCCGGGAGGATACATTTACGTAAATAAGGGCTTAATCGAAAGTACTACAGACGACGAGCTTGCCTGCGTGCTTGCCCATGAAACAGGCCATATTGCCGCCCGCCACAGCGCTAAAAAACTGCAGGCGGTAATGGGATACCAGCTGCTTTTTGCTGTAGCCGCAGGGGCGGGAGCCGGAAGCGATATCCTGCAGGCAACGGATATTGTTTTTAATGTTGTGGCTTTGGGATACAGCAGGCAGGATGAGAATCTGGCTGATAAACTGTCAGTCAGATACGCCAAGCGCTCGGGATTTGACCCGCAGGGCTCAATCAGTTTTTTTAAAAAACTCCAGGCAGAAGCGGATCAGAAAGGCACCGGGTATACTATCGTCTTCTTAAGCTCCCACCCGCCGATAAAAGATAGAATAGAAAATATAGAGCGTGAAATCCAGCAAACCCCCTAGCATGTACCCTGCATATCTGCAATCTTATAAAGAAGGTAAACTGAAAAAAACAGCGCAACAGCTCTCTGACCGGCTTAAGTCTTGCGACCTCTGCCCGCGCAAATGCGGGGTAAACCGGTTAGAAGGAGAGGAAGGCTTCTGTAAAACCGCGCTCAAAGCAAAAATCTACAGTTTTATGGCGCACCACGGAGAAGAGCCGCCTGTTTCCGGGGTAAATGGTTCTGGGACGATATTTTTTTCCGGCTGTAATATGCGTTGCGTTTACTGCCAGAACCATTGCTTCAGCCAGGAGGGAGAGGGAAGAGAGATAGCCCGGCAGGAGCTTGCGGAAATTATGCTTAAGCTTCAGGATGCTTCCTGCCATAATATCAATTTAGTCACGCCTACACATGTCTTGCCCCAGATACTCAAAGCGCTGGAAATCGCCGTAGGAGAGGGATTAAAGATACCCCTTGTCTATAATACCGGCGGCTATGAAGCTAGCGAAACCATAAAAATGCTTGAAGGGATTGTGGATATTTACCTTCCTGATATGCGTTACGCTGATAATCAGGCAGCGCTGAAATACTCTGCGGCGCCTGAATACCCAAGCTATAACCGGCAGGCGGTTAAAGAAATGCACCGGCAGGCAGGCAACGCGCAAATCAACGATAAGGGAATAATCAGCAGAGGGATGATTATCCGCCATCTTGTACTGCCTAATAACATCTCCGGTACGGATAAAATTATGAGATTCGTTGCTGATAATATTTCACGGGAAAGTTATATCAGCCTGATGAGCCAGTACCATCCGTGCTTTACGGCAAAAGAATTCCCCGAATTATCACACAGGTTATCTGCGCAGGAATACCGAGAAGCGCAGGAGATTATGGAAAAATACGGGTTGCATAACGGCTGGTCGCAGGATTCCGGCGGAATGGAAAGTTATCTGGGCACGAGAATAAAGGCGCTCTAGATGAAAAAAGAAAATAGGATACGCAGATTCTTCCGGTTGCTTTACGAAAAATTAGTCAAAATCAACGATACACCGCAGCGGGTAGCGCTGGGTTTCGGTTTAGGCGCCGCTTTAGGAATCTTCCCCGGGACCGGGCCGATAGCAGCATTAACCCTTGCCTGGCTCTTGCGGCTCAACCGCGCCAGCGCTGTTCTAGGGAGCCTGCTGACAAATACCTGGCTGAGTTTTGTAACATTTCTGTTGTCAGTGAAGATCGGCTCTGCTATAATGAAAATAAGCCTGCAGCAGGTGCAGGAGCAATGGAGAGAACTCAACAGCAATTTCAGCTGGTCTAAATTGCTAAACCTCTCCTCAATGAAGTTTGTGCTGCCGGTTTTAATCGGCTACCTGATTATCGGCGTGGTTATGGGTTTGATGGCTTATCTGTTGGCGCTGGCGGCAATAACTTTTAAAAATGCGCGTAAAAACTGAACTGACATTTCCGGGGATACTCAAAGACGATGCGATTATCTGCAGCCTCTGCAAGAAATTTGATATCGTGGTCAATATCCTGGAGGCGTCGTTTTCCACTGATACCGGCTGGGCGATACTTGTTTTCGAAGGCAGCGAAGAAGAAATAAAAAAATCATTCGCGTATCTTAAAGATACCGGCGTTATAATTGAAGAAAAAGAAGATCCTTCCCAATAAACCGCTTCTTGCAATCTTAACCATCGCGGCGTTTTTTGGGATTTTTTTATCCCATCAGGCGCGCTCCGCTAAAAGAAACTACTCTGATTTCCACTGCTATTACCTTGCCGGGGAAAGATTCCTGCAAAAACAGGATATCTATGTAATTAAAGACACCCAGGCCGCGGAATTTAGATACGCGCCGGTCTTTGCCATGGCGATGTCCGGGCTTGCCTTAATGCCCGAAGGGAAAGCGGATACTTTCTGGCTTACTCTGAATTTCCTACTTTTAATTATATCTCTTTCCCTGATAGGAAAACTTATCCCCCTGGAAATGTTTAACAACAGGCAGAAATGGCTGGTTTACGGCCTGACCCTGGCGCTTACAGCGCGCTCTATCCTCAATACCCTTGACAGCGGACAGGTAAACATACTTATTTTCTGGGCGATAGTCAGCGGCGCCTATTTAATCTCGAGGAAAAAAGATACCCCAGGCAGCGCCTTGATCGCCTTTGCCTGCCTGATAAAATACACCCCGCTATTATTCATACCCTACTTCCTGATCAGGAAAAAATTCAAAACGGCGCTGGCGGTCGTTCTATTTGTCGCGCTTTACCTCCTGCTGCCTGCTTTGCTTGTAGGGCTGAAGGATAATTTCGCCTATCTTAAAGGAATGATCCCGCAATTGACCAACAGCACTATCCTTGAACCGATGACTATTTTAGACCCGAAGAATCAGTCTTTGTATAGCGCCATCAATAGGATCTTCACTAACTGCATACTTTATTTTTATGCCCCGGTAATGCCTTTTCAGAATCTAAACTTAAGCCCGCAGGCAGTAAAAACAACTTATCTGGCTGTCTGCGCGGTGCTTTTGGCGGCAATCGCGTTTTTGCCAAAGAACCTGCGCAGACAAGAGATAAACCAGAAAACTCTCAATATAGATTATGCCATGCTCCTGATCTGCATGATCCTCTTCAACCTTAACGCCTGGATGCATAATTATATGCTGATGGGATTAGGGTATTTCATAATTTTAAGGTTTATTGCCGCTAACGGCAGGAAGGCCTGGGGGATGATCCTGCTCCTGCTGGCTTCTTTTGCCTTGAACCTGATTACCTTAAAATCAATCACCGGTAAAACCCTTGCCTATAAGCTGCATTTTTATTCACCGATGGTTTTAAGCGCACTGCTGGTCTTCGCCGGTTTACTGAGGATTAAATTTGATGGGCAAAAAGAGTTTAGCGCTTAACCTGCTGGTAAGCCTGGCGGCAATAGTATCAATAATGATTATTGCCGAGGTGGCGATGCGCTTTGCCTGGGAGATGGGAGGATGGGTGAGGCGGCCGATATACCAGAAGAGCAATAACCCTTTTCTGCGCTATGAACTGGTACCCGGCTCAAGCCACGGGCAGGTCACAATCAACTCGCAGGGCTTCCGCGGCAGAGAATATCAGATAAACAAACCCAAAGGCGTTTTCCGCATCGCGATGATCGGCGATTCAGAAACCCTCTCTTTCCTGCTTAAAGAAGATGAAACTTTAGCGGCTCAATTGGAGAAAGCCCTAAACGCGCGGGGCGCTGCCGAAGATTACGAAGTGCTTAATTTCGGGGTTGAGGGTTATTGCACTCTGCAGGAACTTGAACTCTTAAAGGCAAAGGCCCTAAAATTTAACCCTGACCTGATCATCCTTAACTATTGCCTCAATGACCCCGAACCTGGAGAATATTATCTGAATAAAAATTTCCTTATGCGCCACAGCGCGCTTGCCCGTTATATCAGCTACAGGATCAAAAAGGGGATGATCCGCAGGGAACGGAAAAAATTGGGGATATCTAACGAGCTGGAAAACTACAATTACTACTACCAGCCCAGGTACTTTGATCAGGTAAAAAGCGCGATACTCCAGATGGCTTCAACTGCTAAATCCCGCGGGAATAAACTCGTAGTAGTGATCTTCCCGACATCAAGCACGCAGGTAAAAGATTTCAAGGAAAATTACCCCTATAAGCACCTGCATAAGAAATTGCTGGATATAGACACAGGGGAGATAGTTTTCATAGACTTAATTGACGAATTCAACCGGCTGGGGATAACCCCCAAAGGCGCATCGATAAACTATGCCTATGACGAAAGCCATAAGAATCCGGAGACGCTGAAGGTCTCTGCTGATTATATCGCCGCGATATTGAACACCCGGGGAATAATCAAAATACGATAAATAGGGGGGAGGCAGGGGAGAGGCTAGAAATAAGCTTCCCTCTTATTTTTTATCTTGACAACCACACAGATGTGTGGTAGTGTGGCTGATAGTCAATAAGGAGGTATTGATGGAAGGAATAACCCCTAAACAGAAAAAAGTATTGGATTTTATACGCGAAAGGGTCCGCGAAAACCTACCGCCGACAATCAGGGAGATTGCCGCGCAGATGGGATTTTCTTCAACCGGCACAGTGCGCGATTATCTTAATGCGCTTGAGAAAAAAGGCTGCCTTAAGCGCGGCAAAAAAAGCTCCCGGGCAATAGAACTGGCTGAAAAGTGCGGCAAAATCCCGATTATCTCCATGGTAGCCGCGGGTAAACCCGCCTGGGCATACGAAGATATCCGCGGATACGTTGACCCGGATGACCTTTTTTTAGGCCGTATCAGCCAGCAAGACGTATTTGCCTTAGAAGTAAAAGGCGACAGTATGGTTGAAGCCGGGATATTAGACGGCGATATTGCCGTAATTAAGAAACAGCAGGCCGCAGATAACGGCGATATCGTAGTAGCGCTCCTGGAAGATAACGAAGCTACCCTGAAAAAACTCAGATACCGCAATAAAAGGCCGCTCTTAGAAGCCGCCAATAAAAACTATTCACCGATAGAAAAAGAATTTACCGTTATCGGTAAACTGATTACCATCTTAAGAAAATACAACCGATGAAACCCAAAGGGTTTAACCCGCATGCCCGCTGGGACAGGCATATCCCGCAAGGCGGCGCTCCGCAGGATTCCGGATTAGTCAATGAAAGGATCGAAGTCCTGGCTTTATTCAGGCAGGCAAAAATCTACCCGCGGTTGTTTATCTGGAGGGACAAAATATACCGGATCAGGCGCCTGAATTATAACTGGCAGGAGCGGCGCGGCCGGGAATTGATCAATTTCTTCTCCGTAGATACCGGATCCGACCTCTATCAAATCTCCTTCAATAATGAAACTTCCGGATGGCGCATTGACAAAATAATATGATCCTGCATATTGATATGGATGCGTTTTTCGCATCCATCGAACAGGCGGTAAACCCGCGCCTGAAAAACAAACCCCTGATTGTCGGCTCCCGCAACAACAAGATGCATACAGTCGTATGCGCGGCAAGCTATGAAGCTAAGGCCTTAGGAATTGATTCCGGGATGCCTACTAAGGAGGCCTTTGCGCTCTGCCCGCATTTAGAGTTTGTGCCGGCAGACCAGACAAAGTACATCTGGACCTCCGAGCAGATATTCGGCGTGATTAAGGAGTCCGGATTTACTGCTTTTTACTCCTCAATAGATGAATTCCAGCTGGATATTAAGGAGGCAGCTGACCCCGCAGGGATAGCCAGCCGGATCCGGGAAGATATCAACCGCTCCTTCGGCATAACCGCATCCATCGGCATAGCTAAAAACTGCCTGCTGGCAAAACTTGCCTCAAAATTAAGGAAACCGGACGGCCTGTTCCTGATTGATGAAGATAACATTAAAAAGGCCCTGGCAGAAACTCCGGCAGCCAGGCTCTGCGGCATAGGCCCCAGGACCCAGGAGGCTTTAAGCGCCTTAGGTGTCAAAACCTGCCTGGATTTATACTCTCAAACTCCGCAGCTTTTAGAAAGGGTTTTTGGCGCAAATGGGCTTAATCTTTATGCCGGCCTACACTCAAACGAAACCCTGCCTGAGGATAATCACGCAGACAACCGGCCTAAATCCATAGGCCACTCATACAGCTTTCCCAGGGCCTCGGAAAATACCGGGTTTATCAATGCCTGGATACGGCTTTTATCAGAGATGGTTGCCAGGCGCTTAAGAGCGCATGATTTAACTGCCAGAACAGTGCACCTTTGGCTGAATGGCCCGCAAATAGGCGGTTTTTCCGCTCAAAAGACCTTCCAGGAGCCAAGCCAGGATGCAAGTGAGCTCTACGCAAGAACCCTTAGAATAATGGCTAAAATAGGCCAAAAACACCCTAAAATCAGGGCCCTGGGAGTCACAGCGAGCAGCCTGGAAACCCCCAAATACCCGGCTCTTTTTAGGGAGGCAAAAAGGAGGGAGGAGCTGATAAGATCCCTGGATAAAATCAATGGCCGTTTCGGAGAAGACACGATTTTTCCCAGCCAAATCATGCTTACCCGTAAAATCCGCTAACCCGTCAATAAACCGCAAAATCTGCTAATCAATTCAGCTGATAGAAAATGTAAGTAAGTCTAAGTAAGTCTAAAATGGGTTATCCACAGATAAATACCAGCATGGGTTAACCTCTTAAACGCCAAAAGGATAGGAATATCTATCCTAATCTCACAAGTTAACATAAGATATATTATAGGAAGTTGCCATCCATAGGCAAAGCTGTCTAAAGTTTATAATGATTTATCTGTATCAGGCTATTTTGGGGAAGGATTTTCGCGGGAACTGATTACATAGGTGCCACCCTGAATCTTAATGATTTTACCGTTTACTACGCCATCTGCAAGTGCCCGGCGCGCTCTGGCCAATATCCGGCTAAAGGTCTGTTGAGACACCCGCATATGCCTGGCTGCCACTTTCTGGCTGTAACCCATAAAATCAGCCAGCCGAAGAGCCTCAAATTCATCAGTAGCCACTCCTATTTCATCCGGCCTGCCGGGCCTGCCCCTTGGGCTGAACAGGCTGATCCTGGGGTCCTGTGAGACAATCCTGTATTTCTTTGGCCTGCCGCGTGAGCTCATTTTGTGCTTATTTATCCCGTTAGAAATGAGCAATAGTAGGGCGAGATTTCTAACGGGATTTACCTGAACTTACTTACTTTTAACGCCCGGGTTATAATGAGTACCTACTAATAAATAGTAAACTAAAAAGGCCCTTTTTAAGAGCCTGATTAGTTTATAAAATATTACTTCTTTTGTTCGGCTTGCTGAGCAGGCGCTGCGGGCATCTTCTTGGCGCCCTCTGGATATGACATCTTGCCTGCCTTCATCATCTGATGCATCGGCATCATCCCCATGCCGCCGCGCCCCGAACCGCACATCCGCGCGGTTAAAAGCAGGTTATTGAAAAGCATTGACGCGCTTACTGCAATGATCAGGCCGCCGATTACCATACCCAGGGAACGCAGGGTTTTCTCTTCTCTGTTAGCAAGATAGCAAACAATATAACCGGCCCCTAAAGCCAGCAGCAAAATACCGTATGTCAAACTCCCCCCTAAAAACATACCTACCTCCTGTTTTAAAATTCTAAATTTCCGCGTCTTTGACTAACTTGCGGTAATAATCAACGCATTTATGGCAGGTGGCTTTCTTTTCATGCCATTCAGGGTGCGCTCCGCGGATAAGCTCAAGCAGGTATTCCTCCGTCTTAATATGCGGTATACTGGCAAAATCATCCACCTGCCTGCCGCAGATCTGACAGGCATATTTTATGCTTTTATTTATCTTAGGCAATCGCCCCTCCAGACACAACCCATCTGGTCGCAGCTTTTATTCGATGCTGTGCCGAAACAGTCAAAATTACCCTCAGCCCGCTGAATATTCTTGATCAGGTCTCTTTTTGAAAACTTCCAGGTATCCTTTAATCCAAGGCTTTTTGCTTTCCTTTCAATTTCTGCCAGCCGCATTTTGCCCTCCTCCTTAAGTTTTATGCTTTAAAAACCGTATCGTGCTGCCTGACCCTTGAATTTACCTGTAAACCGATTTCAGCGCCCTTTTTGGCTTCAGTTACCGGCACATGATCGATCTGCATTGAAGTGATGGCCTGCGTAAAGTCCGTAGTATGGCCTTTGATCTTTATTACGTCTCCCTGGCTCAACGGGGCTTTTAATTTAATCACCGCTGCCTGCACATGCGGAAAATAATGCGTGACTACTCCCAAAACCCCTGTCAGCTTCTTGGGCTTCTTTGCTGCCGCGGGTTTCTTACGGGAAACTTTCCTCTTTGCTGCTTTTTTTGCCGCAGGCTTTCTTTTTATCGCTTTCCTGCGGGCGACCTTCTTTTTGGCTTTCTTTTTAGGCATAGCCACCTCCTTTATAAGCTTATCTTATCCGCCAAATCCGCAACTACCGGAATACGGGTATATTTTCCCATCAACGCCTGTAAAGTGCCCCAGAGGCATAATATCAGGTAAACAAACAATACCAGCCTGTAAACAAACCAGCCGACATAAGGAATTATACTGAAGATAAAACCGCCGACTAAAAATATAAACAGGACCAGGCCCTGCTTGCCGTGAAAAACCGCAAATTTATTATCCTTCTTTAAAATAAAGGGGAGTATGCAGAGGAAAAACCAGTAAGAAACTACAGCGAAAATCTTGCCCTCATCAACCTCTTTATCTTGAACCTCAGCCATAAACCCTTAGAGACCTCCCTCCTACTTTGCTTTAACCTCGATTAAAGAATCCATCTGGCCGAAAGGATTAAGTTCTTTTTCGGCATTTACCGGATCCTCTGACCATTGCCCGTCTATTACGAACTTATAATGGTAGCGGCCGTTCCTTAGATAAACCTTCTTTTTCCAGGTGCCGTTATCCTGATGCATGCGCGCTGAATCATCCGTCTTCCAGCCGTTAAAATCTCCGGCAACGTATACCGCCCTGGCTTCCGGAGCGCGTACGGTAAAGACGACTTCCGCCAGCTTAGGCAGGTGTTCTTTGACAATCTCTCTCATCCTGGTTTCTAAAGACATCCCGGGAGGCGTCCTTTCGCTTGAAATAATCTCGCGCGCAAGGCTGTAATAATCCTTAGCGCCCCGGCAGTACTTATCGTGAGCCAGGATATGCGTACCTTCGCTTTGAGCTTCTTTTAACTTCACGTTGACATGGACCATCGTAGAAAACATACGGTTGCTGAAGGTCGCCCGTATGCGATCTAATATTTTGAAGGAATGCCTGAGCCGCGAATCGAAGTTCGTCACCAATACCTTATATTCCATCTTGTGCTCAAGCCTGTCCCTGACTAAATTGATGATCTCAATCAGCTGGCTTAAGCCCTCAAGCGAAAACCTGCTTGCTTCTACAGGCACGATAATCTCTCCGGCAGCGCGCAAAGCGTTAATAGTCAGGATGCCTAAATTAGGCGGACAGTCTATGATGATGTAGTCGTATCTGCTTTGGAAACTATTCAGCGTATCCCAAAGCCGCGACTCTCTGCCGATTTCACCGGCCAATTCCTGCTCTAATGTGCTTAGGATTATCGAGGAAGGCGCTAAATCAAAATTCTCGTTTACATTTTTGATGATATCCTGCAATTTCGCTTTTTTATTAGCGAGCTTAGAGAGGACATTATAGATGCTAAGGTCGGATTTGATATTCAGGCCTAAGGTAGCGTGCGACTGGGGGTCTAAATCGATTAAAAGAACCTTCCGGTTGTTTGCGGCCAAAGAGGCGGCCAAATTAATGGAGCTGGTTGTCTTTCCGCATCCACCTTTCTGGTTAGTGACGGAAATGATGCGCATACTTTCTCCTCCTTCGATTCGCTTCGCTCACTCAGGATGCTTCGAATCGAAGCTCCAGCGAAGTCGAAGCATTTCACTTGATGAATCTGATGTTATCTACGAAAACAACCCCTCTTTTATCCTTTGCGTTCCACTCTTCTATAACAAAGGAAAGCTGGCGCATATGCGACCAGTCGCTGATACCTTTAAACCTGAAAAGCTCTATCCTGAATTCTTCCCATTTTGAGGGTATATCCTGCAGGTAGGTTTCTGATTTTTCCTTGTATTGATTTACGAACTCAACGCGCAGGTTGACCGTATCGCTATAACGCACTTTTTTCACCGAAAACGCCAATGCCTTATATTTAGAAATGTCCAACTGGTTTAACGGGATGTTGTAACACTCTTTGCGCGCCGGGTCAAAGTGGAAATTAATCTTTACCGCATCAGGGGCAAGCACCAGCGCGATTTCGGCGTTTTTGGGGTTACGGTTTAAAGCCGCAGGCAAAATTAACGCCAGCAAAAGAATAACTGCAAGCGAAGAAGCTCCGATAAAAAGGTTTCTGAAGAGCCTGGTATATTCTTTGCCTTTTTTCTTGCGTTTAGAAGATGCGTCAAGATAGATCTTGGCGAGATGCTCGTAGATATCTTTCTTGTCCATTATTGCCCTGAAAAATATTATATTTGGGGATTACTTAAAGCATACTTATAACACAAAACCGCTTGCCTGTCAAGTAGTTAAAGGTTCTTTTAAATACGCGGGAGGGCCCTTTTCTATTAATTTATAGAAGTTGTTCAAATGCATGCGGAAAAGTTTGTCAAACGCCCCCGAAGGGTCTTCGCCGTACCACCAGAACCAATCGCTTCCTTCACAGATATATATTTGCTTATTTGCTAATTTTATCTTTTCCTCTGACAACTGACAACTGACAACTGACAACTCTTTCCTTGCCTCCAAGAGCCACTCCCAGGCCTTTGCCTTAGCCGGATTATTCATCCATTTGTCAAAGTTAGCGAAAATCCAAGAGCCGGTTGCCAAATGTTTGATTTGTGATTTAGGGGGGTGAGTTTTTATATATTCACTGACTGTAGCAGCCTTTACTATCTTTGATTCCGAGAGCTCCTCATAAAGCAGACCCAGGAAATCGTGGCCATCATAGTCGTAATACTCCCAGGCATTTTCTCCGTCCATAGCAATAGTTACGAGGATATCGTTTTTCCTGAAATGCCTGGCCGTTAACTCAAGATGTTTCATAAAATCTCTG
>Ga0136653_10001552_pt1 | contig 12467 bp, 9 predicted proteins | sample LakKivw275mmetaG_FD_94866 | JGI IMG/M metagenome (GOLD analysis project Ga0136653, IMG submission 94866) | Anoxic lake water microbial communities from Lake Kivu, Rwanda to study Microbial Dark Matter (Phase II) - Lake Kivu water 275m metaG... | ecosystem: Environmental > Aquatic > Freshwater >... | reverse complement strand
GGAGATCGGCATGTTCGAGGAGACGATCCGCCTCCTGGCGACGAGCACCGAGGAAGATATCCTGGCGGCCGTGGACCGACTCAACCGCGACCCGAGGTTCCATGGCGTCCTCGTCCAGTTGCCTCTCCCGAAATGGATCAACTCCGAGAAGGTCATCAGCTCGATTTTGGTCGAGAAGGACGTCGACGGCTCCCACCCGGTCAACGTCGGCAAGCTCCTTCGGGGCGAGCCCTGTGCGATCCCCTGCACGCCCTACGGAGTTGTCCAGATGCTGAGCCGGAGCGGCTACGGCCCGGAGGGTAAACACGTCGTCATCTGCGGCAGGAGCAACCTTGTCGGGAAGCCCCTGGCCGCCCTCCTCGTTCAGAAGAAGAAGGGTGCTAACGCAACCGTCACCATCTGTCATACCGGCACAAAGGACTTGTCCTTCTTCACGAAGCAGGCCGATATCCTCGTCGCGGCCATGGGGGCGCCCCGGGTCATTAACGCCGAGATGATCCGCGAAGGCTGTGTCGTTATCGACGTCGGCGTTAATCGGGTTCCCGATCCCTCCTCGCCCAAAGGCTTCCGCCTGGTCGGAGATTGCGATTTCGACGGCCTGCTGGCAAAAGCCGAGGCCATCACGCCCGTCCCCGGTGGCGTCGGCCCCATGACTGTGACCATGCTCCTCATGAACACGGTCGAGGCCGCAGAACGCCAAGCGAAATTAGGTTCAAATCAAGGAGGTCATCTGTGAAAGTTTCTCTAGGGCTTAAAAGAACTCGAAGCTTGTGGCTCTTTGCCGCGGTTTTCCTTTTCATCGCGTCCTCGGCATCCTCTCAACAGGGAACGGCTCTTTTTCTTCAGGAAATGACCTGGACGGATGTCAAGGAATATCTCGGGTCCTCCGATATGGTCATCATTCCCCTTGGGTCCACGGAGCAGCACGGTCCCCATCTTCCCCTGGGAACGGATTACTTCCTGGCCATGGGAGTCCTGGAGAAGATATCGGCCAAAACCGGCGTTGTCGTCGCCCCGGTCCTTCTCGCCGGCTACAGCGAATACCATTCCGGGTTCCCTGGAACACTCAGCATCAAGCCGGATACGATGGTCCAGGTCCTCTTTGAGAGCGCACAAATGCTGCTGAAATACGGTTTCCGCCGTTTGATGTTTTTTAATTCCCACGGAGGAAACAACATCGTCCAGCAAAAAATTATTCATAGAATTAACCAGGAGACCGAGGCCGTGGCTGCGGCTATTGGGTACGGCGGCCCCATCCAGGTCGAGGATGAGGAGTTTTTTGACTGGCATGCCGGAATCGAAGAAACTTCGGACATGCTCTACCTGAAGCCGGAGCTGGTCAGGATGGAGCGGGCTGAAAAGCCCGTTATCCGTTTTACTCCAAAAATGCAGGAGCTTTTGGCCCTCTCAAAGAATAGCCCGGAGCTGGCGGGAATTTGGGCATCTCTTTTTGCCACTCCGACCGAGACGGGGAAAGGCGGAGCCAGCCGCGATCTCTCGTCCAACGGAGTCTGGTGCTTGAGCGATCCGAAACAGGCCACAAGAGAGAGAGGCGAGAAGGATGTCCAGGGCCAGGTGGAGCGCGCCGTCAAGTTTATCGAAGCCTGGAAGCAGGCTAAAAATTAGAGAGTCTCACTCCGTCTGCGGCAGCCAGAGATAATAAAAGCCCGTTTTCAGGGAGGCCAGCGTGGATTCCAAGACTTTCGTATCGAGGGGGGAGAAATCGCCGAGTCGGCCGGCGTAGATATTGGTCTTGGTCTTCGGATAGTAGGTGTATGAGACGAGCTTTGCGGCCGGGAGGGAAGCGAGGGAGAGGGCTTTGCGGAAGGCGTCGTCGAAATACCCGATGGCGTCGATGAGTTCAAGCTTGAGGGCTTGGGGGGCCGTGTAGACCCGGCCGTCTGCGATCGTCCGGAGTTTTTCGGAAGGAATCCGGTCCTTCCTGTTTTTGGATACGACGTCCAAAAAACTCCCATAGTATTCGTCGATAATCGCCTGGAAAATCTTCTTTTCCTCTTCCGTCATGTCCCGGAATGGCCCTCCGGAATCCTTGGCAGCGCCGGACTTGATGACGTTGACTTTGAGGCCGATCTTCGACATCAACTCCTCGATGTTGGGGAAGACGGAAATGACTCCGATGCTTCCTGTCAGGGTCGAGGGATGGGCCATGATGACATCGCAGGCCGAGGCGATATAATAGCCTCCGGAGGCCGCGACACCCATCATCAAGCCGATGACAGGCCGGTGTGTCCGTTCCTTAAACCGAAGGACTTCATGATAGATAATGTCGCTCGCGGTGACCTCCCCGCCCGGCGTGTCGAGCCTTAAAATGACCGCCCTGACCCAGGGGTCCTGGGCAGCTTTCTCGAGGCGCGAGAAAACCCGGGAGACGGCGTTCTTTTCCCGGGAGAAGAGGCCCGCGTCCAGCGTCGACGATATCATCCCTTCGACGTCGATGATAAGGACCTTCTCCCTCGCCGGGCTCGGGGCGAGGAGGATTTCCTCGAGGTTCTCCTGGCCTAACAGGTCCAGGTGGAAATGGGGGGAGCATGCCGATAGGGCGGCTAGGATTATGGGTAAAACAAAAATGACCTTTTTCATGGGGCCATTATACCACATGCCGCAGAGGATAAATCGGGGACCGAGAGGGCGTCAGCCGATCCTCAGACCGTCACGCTGTCCTTTCAGTTATCGCGGTTTGATGAGGATTTGGGTTGTATAGAATGAGCTTCCCGTTTTAGCCTTGACGACGCCAACCCCCCCCAGTTCGTAGTCGCCCTCAAGATTGGCCCTATGCTCATTGCTCTGGATCCAACTATCGACAGCTTCTTTGGCGTTCCCGGACAAGGCGATAAGCTCGGCGGCCGCTCTCCAGGGGATCGTCTGCCCGATGAGAGCAATGCGGTCGTAGAAGCCATCGTGCCCGAAAGGGACTTTGCCGTCGGCCATGTCCTGACTGTGGCTCCGGGCGATCGCATCGATCGTTTCGTTCCGTGTCAGCTCCGATTTACCGGCACTGAGGCGGTAGTCGTTAACCAGCTTGAAAAGCTCTTTTTCCACGTCTTCTGGCGGGCTGTCGTTTGAGGGGCCAAACGGATTGTCGCAAGCCGTGAGCCAGAAGAGGACCGCAAGGATGACCGGGAAGAGAAACAATCGTCCGTACTTCTGCATCTTTATCCATTTAAGGATGTTCCCATGGAAGGGGAGATGTCAAGACCTCGGCCCCAAAAAATTGGCGGGGGGGGGGTGCGAAAAGCGCCGCCCCAGGCATCGTTGACATGGACGCCCGGCGGACGTATATTTTCGGCGTGGTCAAGAGGCGGGCTTTTGTTGCATCGCTCTTTTCCTTTATTCCTATCCTCGTTTCGTTCACCGGAATCGGCAGTCAGGACGATGTCTATTATGAGAAAGAACGGAAAGCCATGGTCGACGAGCAACTCCGGCCCCGGGACATCACCGACCCAAAAGTCCTCGACGTCATGGGAAAGATTCCCCGGCATCTCTTCATCGACCTTCCTTTTCGACAAGAAGCCTATGAGGATTATCCTTTGCCGATCGCCGAAGGGCAGACAATCTCGCAACCCTACATCGTCGCCCTGATGACGCAGTGTCTCAAGCTCAAGGGAGATGAGAAAGTTCTCGAAATCGGAACCGGATCGGGATACCAGGCCGCGGTCTTGGCCCAGCTTGTTGAGCGGGTCTATACGATCGAGATCAACGCCGCCCTCGCTAAAAGAGCCGGAGACCTCCTGAGCGAGCTCGGCTGCGCGCGCGTCGAAGTCAAATGCGGAGATGGTTTTTTTGGCTGGCCGGAAAAGGCCCCCTTTGACGCCATCATCGTGACCTGTGCCGCCCGAAAAGTCCCGGAGCCCCTTTTTGCCCAGCTCAGGGAGGGCGGCCGGATGGTCATTCCGGTCGATGAAAGAGGGGGCGTCCAGATGCTGTTGGCCGTTCGAAAGGTCAGGGGCAGAATGGAAACCGAAGACGTCACGCTTGTCCGCTTCGTGCCGATGACTGGGGAGAACCGAAAAATTATAAAATAGGGTTTTTGAAAAATTGGAATCATTCATGACGTCGTCGAAAGCTTCTCAAATGGATTTTGAAAAGACGTTAAAAAAATACAAAGACATTATTGATTCGGGAATAGGAACTCTTTTTGATGAAAGAATTTTCAACTCTAGGGATTTCATAAAGGCCAGCTACTCTTATCTTAAGGACTTCGTCCTGAGGGGAGGAAAGCGGCTCAGGCCCGTCCTGACAATCATGGCTTATAAAGCCGTGTGCGATCAAGATGAGAAAAAGGTCTTTTTGCCCGCCATCGGGATTGAATTGTTCCACAACTCTTCTCTGATTCATGATGACATCATGGACGAGGACAGCGAGAGAAGAGGGGTGCTGAGCGTCCATAAATATTTCGATAGCCTATTTCTGAAAGATTTTGGGGAAAAAGAATATGAAGGTCGGATATTTCGAAAGATGTCCGAGAGATTCGGCGTTTCGCTGGCCATCTTACAAGGGGATATTCTCTATGCTTTGACTGAAGATTGTTTCATCCATTCGCCTTTTGACGCGGCAAAGATCAGGGAAGCATTGGACGTCGTTCATCAAACGTATAGACAGATCTGTGAAGGCCAGATGCTGGATATCCTTTCCGAGCTGAAAAGAGATTTGACGGAGAATGATTATTTGCGGACGATCGAGGCAAAAACAGCCCATCTGTTCAGGGCTGCCATTCAGGTTGGGGCCATTTTCGGCAGCGCAACCGCGCGGTCGTTAAACGCCCTCTCTCGATATGCCATGAGCGTCGGAACGGCATTTCAAATGCAGGACGATCTCATCGATATCCGCCCGGGACTTAAGGGACATATTTTCGGTTCTGATATCCGGAGAGGCAAATGCACGTTGCTCATGATCAAAGCGTTTGAAACAGCGACTCCCGAACAAAAACAAATCCTTTTTCGCGCTTTAGGAAACGACAAAGCCGATCGAGGGACGATCGAAGCGGCGGTTGAGGTCCTTTATGCCACGGGAGCTGTGGATTATGTCAAAAGGCTTGCCGGGCAAAAGCTTCGCAAAGGACAATCCTGTCTGAAAAACGCAGGCCTGTCGGAAAAAGCGGGTGCTTTTTTCAATGGCCTTGTCGATTTTATCGCGGAAGACCTTTAATCCTCAATAATAACTGGCGATCCCCAGTGGAGTGCCGCCGATCATATCCGAGCTGTAGAATTCTTTCGAGGGTTGGAACTGTGATCGGGGCAAATTCAAAAAGATTTGACGAAGGCGAGGAAATTTAATAAATTAAAGTCCAGACGGCTAATGTCCGTTCCGAACCAGACCTGAATGCGGCCGTCGTTAAAACGCTTTCATTTGGGACGATCCTGGAATCCAGCGCCAAGATCGGGGAATGGTATGAGATTCTCGTTGACGACGAAAGCGGGAATAAAATCTCTGCTTATATCAGCGCCAACGTCGTTAACGTCATCGGCGGGGACGCCAGGCCTGCCCAGCCCGTCGAAAAGCCAGCAGTTGCTGCACCCGTTTATCAGCAGCCGGCGGGATACGCTGCGCCAAAAGCCTATTTCGGAGGCGGATTCAGAGTGCTCGGGGGGCTGACCAGCTCGAACGTCTCCTATGATAAGAGTCGGCTTGAGGAGGAGGGCGGCGAGGACATCGACCAATATATCAAGTCTCGTGTGGGTCCTATGGGTGGCATCGGCTTCGAGACCGGCTCGCGATTCAGCCTGGAATTCAACGTCATGTATATGCCTAAGGGCGTAAAATTTAAAGGCGATGTATCCGATGGATTCGGCGGCACAGTCAATTTCGATATGACCATGTCCATCGATGAGATCAGCGTTCCCGTCTTCTTTAAGATGAAGATCCTGCCTGGTTCGACACTCTTCATTTTCGGGGGCGGCGAGATTGGCTATGTCTTATCGAGCAAACTCAAATACACGTTATCCAACGGAGATTCCGAGTCGGGCGAAACAGACCTTCTCAATGTTGGAGGCGAGGCCACGATCAACCGGATCGATTACGGCCTGGTCTTTGGCGCGGGATACGAGCTCAACATGGGAAGCATGAATCTGACCATTGAAGGCCGCTCCTACATGGGGCTGGCAAACTTGGATAAGAAGGCTGAGGCCTCCGAAGGTATGGGGGTTACGAGCAGCGATTATCTCCACACCAAGGCTCTGGTCGTCCTGGCCGGGATCAAGTTCTAAGGTCCGTCTACGCGTTCATCTATGTTCCGGTCCTGGCCGTCATAGCCTCGGCCGGATTCTGCTACGGCATTAACAGGTTCTTCAAGCTCCGGCGGGGCAGCCGCGCTTGGTAGTTCAGATCTTCGGAGGGTTAGAAAGCGAAGAAAATGCCGCCCGAATATACTGTTCCTTGGCCGGCTAATGCGTTGACGAAGATTCCGGCCCCCGCAGCCAGCCTGTAATGAAACTCGATCCCGAGGGTGGGGGAGACGATCGATGAGGGCACGTCGAGCCCCAGCTCCCGGATCTCGTCGATCGTTTGCTCGTATCTTCCCGAAAAAGGGAAGTCGCCGAGCGGGGTCTGGAGGGCTATCGTCTGATCCAACGTGATCTTCCCTTGGAATGGAAGCCGCATCAAACCGGCTTCGAGCGAAAGATCAAGGCGGCGGGTCTAAAGCGGCGTCCATCGTCCAAAGAGCAATATGGCGAGCCCGTTGAGGCGGACCCTGCCCAAGCCTTGTCCTTGTACGGTCACGAGCCGGAATCCTGGGATCTCCAGGGATTCCTCGACTGATAAGACATAGGGCAGGCGAAAAACAAAACAATCGCCTCTCACTCCGGCCGAGAAACGGCTTTGCCCGAAACGATACGACAACGCTAGCGAGAAGACGTGGCCGGATGAGGAGATGTCCAAGTTCGATAGGAATGGAGAGAGGAAGACATCGGGAATCGCGGAGCCGGCCAATTTGTTGAATTCGTTCCGGATCAAGTCCTCGCATTCCTTCTCGACGATCGTCTGGAACGGCGAGAGGGTCCAGCCACCGTAGGACGCTTGAATTTCGAACGAACGGATTTGTCCGAAGGCCGCATGGGAGAGAAGGATAATCGCGATCGCGATCCCTCGAACCTTCATCGCTCAATTATATCATAAGGCGGCGCCAGCCGGCTTCCGGGCATACGGTCAGGCCTGTCGGGGCCGAAATATCGTTCGGACTCGATCTCGTTTTTTTGAGTATCGGATCAATCTTGAGCCGAGTGAGCGCATGGGAATCTCTTGAGGAAATGGACAAAACGGTTGTCTGTCCTCAATCTCACGTGTTAAGATTCTGGGGAAGGAGACCTTAAAGACGCCGGTCGAAGATCTATTAATCTTTCGGGGATTCGCTACGTGAATCCCCGTTCATTGGAAGGAGGAGTTCGCCTATGAATGAGATCCCTGAGTCAGAAAGATTATGGACAGTCCGCTTGAGAGAACATATCAGCAGGATAGGGGAGGCGTCCAACCCCAATCGTCTTCTATGGCCAATGATATGGGCGCTTCTCTTCATGTTTTTGATGGGGCGTGCCTCTTTCGCTCAGGATACCGATCAGAAAGAATGGATCCGTCGCCAACTCGAGTTTACGCGGGCCAACTATACAAAACATGACTACCTCATTCCCATGCGGGACGGCGTCAGGCTTTTCACTACCGTTTATGTGCCCAAAGATGCCAGCCAGGCCTATCCGATCATGATGCAGCGGACGCCCTATTCGATTTCTCCTTATGGAATTGATAATTACCGGGCCGTGCTGGGCCCATCCGAGGGATTCGAAAAAGAGGGCTTCATCTTTGTCTATCAGGATGTGCGCGGTCGATATATGTCCGAAGGGGAGTTCATCGATCTCCCCTATCATAAACCGCGCCTTGCGGGCCCCACGGACACGGATGAGAGCACGGATACCTATGACACGATCGATTGGCTCATCAAACATGTTCCCAATAACAACGGGAACGTGGGCATTTCGGGGATCTCCTATTCGGGCTTTTTTGCCGCTTTTGGAATGATCGATGCGCACCCGGCTCTCAAGGCCGCGTCGCCCCAGGCCCCGGTGGGGGACTCTGCGGACGGCGATGATGTCTTCCACAACGGCGCCTTTTTCCTGGCGGCCAACTTCGGCTTCTACACGTTTTTCAAACCTCGCCCAGCCGGGCCTTCGCGCCCGGAGAGGGGCCCCCGTTTCAATTACGGGACGCCGGATGCTTATGATTTCTATTTGCGCGTGGGCCCGCTCTCCAACAGCAACGAGAAATACCTGAGGAATGAGAACTCCTATTGGAACGATATCCTCGAGCATCCCAACTACGACGAGTTCTGGCAGTGCCGCGCTCTAGCTCCTCATATGGGAAACATCAAGCCAGCAGTCTTGTTTGTGGGCGGTTGGTTCGACGCTGAGGATCTTGCTGGTCCGCTGAAGCTCTTCCGCGCCCTGGAGACAAACGGGCCATCCGCTCCCAACACTTTGGTCATGGGTCCTTGGCTGCACGGAGGGTGGGCCGACATGGACGGCGATAAGCTCGGCAACCTGGACTTCGGCTCCAAGACGGGCGAGTTTTTCCGCGACAACATCGAACTGCCCTTTTTCCTTTACCACCTGAAAGGCAAAGGCGACGGACTGAAGACATCCAAGGAAGGAACGATCCCTAAGGCCTGGCTTTTTGAAACAGGAACGAATCGATGGCGGCGCTTTGACGTCTGGCCTCCGAAGGAGGCCCGGGAAAAGACCCTGTATCTTGGCCCCGGGGGAAAGCTTTCTTTCGAACCGGCTCCGGATGTCGGCAGCGGATTTGATGAATATATCAGCGATCCGGAAAAACCCGTGCCGGTTATTGGGCATATTGGTGAGGGCATGCCGGGCGATTATATGACTGAGGATCAAAGATTCGCCTCCCGGCGTCCCGATGTCCTGGTCTATGAAACGGAGTCCCTAGACCATGACATCACGATCGCCGGGCCGATTACGGTAATGCTCAAGGTTTCCACTTCTGGCACGGATTCGGACTTCGATGTCAAGTTGATCGATGTCTATCCAAATGATTATCCGGATCCGGATCCGAATCCAGCCGGAATCCATCGGGCCGGATATCAGCAACTGGTCCGCGGGGAGCCATTCAGGGGCAAGTTCCGAAACAGCCTGGAAAAGCCGGAACCCTTCCTCCCGGGCAAGCCGGAGAAAATCGAGTTTGTGATGCCGGATGTCTGCCATACCTTCCGCCCCGGCCATCGAATCATGGTCCAGATCCAGAGTTCTTGGTTTCCCCTGACGGATAGGAATCCCCAAAAATTTTTAGACATTCCGAAGGCCAAGGCGTCGGACTTCGAGAAGGCGGTCGAGCGCGTTTATCTCGGAGGAAAAGAAGGCTCACGAATCCGGGTGTTGGCGCTTGAGGAGCGTTAGTATTCCCTGCGGGTTGCTTCGGGGGACCGCTCATTGAGGGATCCAAGGGGGTTCCCCCTCTAAGCCGACGGGTAAAGTCTGTTGAAATCCAGTTCGGGACGGACGTCCCCTGGCGAGCAACGTTCTTAACGGCGGATGTGAAGATGCTTTACATCCGATCTCTTTAGACGCCTTCACGTACCAGGCGATCGATGGGCTTAGACTGGCACATATATTGCAAAGATCTCTGATAAAAAGGAGGTGTCGTTTCATGAAAAATAAGAACTCGGAAATCTGGAAGGTGATGCCGGCGATTTTGTCCCTCGTTTTTTTTGCCGCGGGCGCGACGGCCCAGGCCCAAGGGACGGATATCGTTATCGGCAAAACGGTTCCTTTCTCTTCAAAGGTTCTCAACAGGGACGTAACGGTTCAAGTCTCTTTGCCTGAAGGCTATGAATCCGGCACGGCGCGTTACGGCGTTCTCTATGATCTGAACGGTTTTCTTTTTGCCTACGACCGCGGAACCGCCGAGCTCCTGGCTCGTATCCAGGAGATGCCGAACCTGATCGTCGTCGGAGTGCCTCCCCTGCAGAACGGATATGTCCCCACGCCCTTTGAGGATCGCAAGGAGAATCTCGAAGGAGCGGATCTATCCATCCGTTTTCTCAAGGAAGAGCTGATCCCGTTCGTTGAGAATAACTATCGGACGAACGCCTTCCGGATCCTATACGGTCACTCGGTGGGCGGCCTATTCACTATGTATACCCTGTTCAACGTTCCCAATCTTTTTACGGCCTATATCGCCGGCAGCCCTTGGTTCCAGACCAATGACCAGTATTGGCTGAAGAACATTGAAAAGATGGCCAAGGAAAGGACCTTCGACGGTAAATTCCTCTTTATGACGGTCGGGAAGGGAGAGGCTCAACTGACGATTGACACTTATAAAGAACTCGAGAAATGGATGAACGGCAATCCGCTGTCCGGTTTGACTTGGAAGAGCGCCTGGCTGGAGGGCGATCATGGTTCGATGGTCGGCCGGAATACCTATGACGGATTGGAGTTTATCTTCAGCGGATGGAAGATTCCCGACGCCATGATGAGAGATGCCGACGTGGACGCGATCGACGGCTATCTCAAAACGAACTTGGCCAAGTGGGCGAAATACGGATTTAACGCGTCCGCCGCCCTTCCGGAACAAAGGCTTAACGCCCTGGGATACAATATGCTCAACCGGAAAGAGTATGACAAGGCCGTTAGGATTTTCTTATATAATATCAAGCTTTTTCCGAAATCCTTCAATGCCCTTGACAGCCTCGCGGAAGCCTATTTGACGATGGGGGACAAGGCAAACGCCATCAAGTTCTATAAATCGGCCGTTGAGATGAATCCGGGCGACAGCGATTATGCCAAGCGGATACTTTTGAATTCAAAAACGAAGTTGAAAGAACTGGGAGTGGAAAAATAAAGTTAACGATTTGAGATTTCGATAAAGCGTTTGACATCGTACTCGGCATTTGCCATGATGTTCGAGGACAATGGCGAGAGCGGAACTTCTCTCACTGTCCTTCCTATCTAACATTCCGAGAAGCCCTTTGGGGCGGGGAGTGTCGATAGGTTCCATCTTCCGGGACGTGGGGCGTCGATTCTGAGGGTTTCGGGAGGGATCATCGGTTGCGCGAAAGCATTTTGTCTTCAAAGCAACCTGAATCAGGATAGGGCGCCGTTAAACCGGCGCGCGATGGGAGGGCAGAATGAAACGCTATCTGTGGTTTGCATTTTTGTTTATCCCCGCAAGCATCATATTGGCTCAGACCAGCCCCGTCGTTTCCTCTAAGGTTTGGCAGGCTTTAGAGAACGAGATCAACGGGGACAACTCCTTCGACCTCCTCCGGCACCTGACGCTTTACCATGCGCCGAACGGCAGCAATGACGATTTCGAGGCCCAAGCGAAATGGGTGGCGGAAAGGGCGCGCGAATGCGGACTGGTTGACGTCAAGGTCTTCTGGGTCGGCGGCACGGACCGTCCCTGGAATGTCCGCTGGGGCGAGGCCTGGATTGTCGAGCCCGAGACTGAAAGGATCAAGCTGGGCGACACCCTGGAGTCGCCTTTGCGCGTCGCAACCAACAGCCGCAGCGCGGATATCAGTGCCGAATTGGTCGACGTGGGCGCAGGGACGCTGGAGGCCGATTATCAGGGCAAGGATGTGAAGGACAGAATCGTGCTGGCGAGCGGCAGAGCGGGCGCCGTCCATGCGCTGGCGGTGTGGAAGTTCGGCGCCGCGGGCGTCATATCCTATGCGCCGCAGCGTCCCTACTTTCCGGACCAGCTGGCTCTCTCCGGTTTGCCCGACAAATCTGATGACGGCCAGGAAGCCCGCTTTGCGTTCATCCTGACCCAGCGAGAAGGCGAAGGTCTGCGGGCAAGGCTGGCCGCGCTCACCCGAAACGGGAAAACGATGCGCGCGCGGGTGAAAATCGATACCTATTTCAACGAGCCGCGTCAAGGTATCACGGAAGGCTGGATCCGGGGAACCCATCCGAAGAATGACGACATTGTCCTCACTGCCCACATGCAGGAAGAGAGGACCTCGGCGAATGACGATAGGTCGGGCGTAGCTAATTTGCTTGAGATCGCACGCGCCCTAAACAAGCTCATGGCCGAGGGGAAACTGGAAAGGCCCCGACGTAACATTCGCTTCTGGTGGGTGGATGAGATCGGCGCCGAGTACCGCTACTTTGCAGATCATCCTGACGCCGCTCAAACCATGCTGGCCAATTTGAACCAGGACATGGTGGGAGCCAAGCAGAGCGATGGCTTCCGCGTCCAGTTCATGAGCAGGACCCCTTTTTCTCGGCCGAGCTTTCTCAACGACCTTGTGGAGAGCGTGCTCAACGCCGTGGCCTTGGGAAATACGGCCATGCCGCTGCGGCGGGGCGCCGACAGCAGCGCATTTTCACGGCCCATGTTTGCCTTGAAGGGAACGCGCGAGCCATTCCGGGCTATGCCGGTTCCTTTCTACGACTCGACCGACCACTTGGTCTTCAACGACGGCCGCATAGGCGTGGCGG
>Ga0136653_10001550_pt1 | contig 12475 bp, 10 predicted proteins | sample LakKivw275mmetaG_FD_94866 | JGI IMG/M metagenome (GOLD analysis project Ga0136653, IMG submission 94866) | Anoxic lake water microbial communities from Lake Kivu, Rwanda to study Microbial Dark Matter (Phase II) - Lake Kivu water 275m metaG... | ecosystem: Environmental > Aquatic > Freshwater >... | reverse complement strand
GGATCGAACATCGGCACTTCATTATAGCCGAAAACTCTTCTCAGGTGAACTCCCGCCCCTTCCAGAACAGGATTGCCATACAATATGTGCTTTATTTTTCTATGCATTAACCTTTCTCCTTTTTAGGCGATATTTCTTTTCTGCCATCCTGATTGATTGTGTCAACCATATTTTTCCCATAAATGCACTACGGTACTATTACTATACCATTACGGTATCAATACGGTAATTAACCGTAATGCTACCGTAATAGTACCGTAATGGTCAAGTAATGCAAAGATGGATGGTGCTTACTTTCTGAAAGTAATTACAAAGTGACACCCCAAATTACAGAGAGTGACAGTGGGACAAATTGAGTTATTGCTTTATGGGATGGCGAGTTAGATTGGACTGGCTTTAGACTTGTCCAACCGGTGGTTTGGACTTGTTTGGACTGTTTTGTGTCAGTTATGCTGCAAATTAGGACAAGGGTTGGACTCTATTTGGAAAGCACCACATTTTGGGAGAAAGGGATCAGATCAGTAAAAGCGTAACTGAAGTGCAATTGTGCCGATCAGAGATGCGTCCGAGTTCCAATCCGAGTCTAAAATAAGAACCGGAAAGTCTAAATTGAAGGGTTGCAGGATGACCTGCTCCCTTTTACTATCTATCTGAACTTTCTTAAGGGTAACCCCGTCACTGGTTCGGACAGCAGCTACCTGGTTATTAGCCAGTTCCCAGATAGGATTGGCTTTGATCACCACTATGTCTGCATGTTGGATCAGGGGTTCCATACTTTTACCGTTTACCTGAAAGACGATGTAGTCATTAGGATTGCCTTTCAGATAAGTTCTGGGGATATTGATCTGACCACTCATTCCATACTGGTCTATGATCTCAATAGGCTCCCCAGCGGCAATATCTCCTACTATAGGTAAAGTGATGTACTGGTTGATGTCTATTTAAGATTCATCATGTTTACCCTTATTTTGTCTGATAATCTCCGGTTGGACTGATTTTAGCTTATTACCTTTGATAAACTCCTCAAACTCATCCTTTATGTACATAGCTCCTATTCCGGTTAATAACCAGTTGATGTTTACCCTATCCTTAGATAAGCTAACCAGAAACTCCGGGTCGGGATATCTCTCATTTTGCTTGTACCTGATTAAAGATGCACGGGAAATCTGATATTTTTCAGCAAACTCGTAATCCTTTACAGCCATTGTCTTAATCAGGAATTCCAGGCGGTCACCAATCGTTCTTTTACTCATGTTACGCTCCATATGGCAACATCATTCTTGACAGTATCTATTTGGCAAGAAAAATATGCCCAGATACCGAATAACATCACTTGATTGTGGTGTCAATGATAATATGTAAAGTGTGAACTTACTTGGCTTTGGGTCTGGTTACGGCTAATGCTAAAATAGTTGCCTAAGTTGGCAGAAAGGACTTCCCAAGCTTTGCGAGAGTGGTAAGTAGCACCCCCAATACTATATAAAGGGAGGTGCTTATGACAAGTACCATAAAATGCCTGGTTCGGAAAGTAGGATTAGGCAGTTTTCGGAGTGTCCAACCGCAAATTTGGCAAAAATGGGTTGGACAAGCAGGGGATGAAGGCTCTCTGCGACTTCCATCCGGTCAGTCTGTCCAAGCGGTAACCGAGAAATTGCAGTTTTTGCTGATTTATGGTGAGACTGAATGTCCAAGTGGTTCACAATATCTAAAGGAATTGAAGATGGACGACAGTGTCAGATTTATCTGGCTACCCATAGACCGGGTAGCCTCACTTATGAACTTATCGGTTAAAACGATCAGGCGGATGATCAAGGCTAATCAACTAACAGCCCTTATCCACCAGATACCCACTATGAAGGGTAAGTCTAGTAAAACCTTCATCCTGGCTGATGGCCAGCTTGTCCAACTGGAATATTGGAGATTTAGGCAGACTCTAATGCAGCCCGATCTCTGGTATGAGGAGGACATCATTATAGGTGAACACTCCGATGAGGATGACAGCAATAGGTTCAGGAGTGTCTTTCTGGTCTACCTGGATAATGACCTGCCTCAGAAGACCAATAAGGAACAGGTCAAGAAGGTAATTCGCAAGCATAACCGCAACAGTGAAAGGGGGCATCGTGTATCGTTACGCAACCTATCCTGACCCTAAGTTCCTGGAGTTGTATAACCAGAAATTGAAGGAACTGCAAGAACTGATCAAGAGCCAGGGTCTATCCTTGCAGGTAGCCCCGGGTGGTAAGTGTGAGTTGACTGATAGGAAGTTCTTGCTCAAGAAAGGCATCCTGAACGAGTCAGATCTGCCTGATCAGGACAGACTACAGAGTTATAGAGCTGAATACAACCAAGCCTATAACGAAGCGGAAAGAGAAAGATTGGCTAATCTGCATAAAGAAAATGGAACTGACTTCTCTAATATGGGTGAGGTAATCGAGATCGTACCTACTCCCAGTCCCAATGATATAACTATTACACCCTATCCGGCTGATTTCTCGGATCTGGCTCCTACTGAAGTAGAGAAACTGAGTTGTAAGAGAGATGCCCAACTGTATGCCAGGTTCTGCACAGAAGCACTGGAACGTCTCAGCAACACTAAGTCCCGAACAGTGGAGTGGCAGAGGATTACCGAGGACTATAATCATAAGCGAATGGTGCCTGAGCTCTATAAGCTGAAAGGGGAGCGTAAAGAACGAGCCTTACGCATCTGGGTTGATGAGTATATCAGTAGTAAGTATAATATGTATGCCCTGATCAATAAGAACAAGCATGCTAACCGGGGTAGGAAGGTTACCTTCTTTGAACAGAACTTCCTGCTTAATAAGCTGCTCAATCCCAACCAGGTCAAGATTGGTTCTGCTATCACCCAAATCAAGAGCATGGCTAACCTCAAGCTCTGTGAGTCACCCAGTGATGAACGCACCTTAAGACGCTGGTGCCAGGACTGGGCAGATAACCACCCGGCAGAGTGGGCACAAGCCAGAAAGGGCAGTAAGTATGTCTCGGAACGGATCATCAAGTCCATTATCAGGGATGATAGTCTGCTCAAGGTGGGAGATGTCTGGGTAGCGGATGGACATGTCTTAGCCTTCGATATTATGAACCCCATGACCGGTAAAGCCCAGAGGATGACCATGATCATGGTGATGGACTGGGCAAGCAGGTATCCGGTGGGAGCATCACTTGCCTTCACCGAGGACAGCCAGCATATCCTGGCAGCTTTTAGGAATGGGTTCCTAAATGCCTCCATCCTGACCAGGAACAACCCAACTGGTGATGAAGATACTCCAATACTAGGTGATGGTTATGATACCAATCATCTTGATAATGAAACCGATAATGAGCATCAACGTGAGTATCCTGCCTATCATCCTGACTTCCCATTGGCTGTCCTGCCTAAGTATGTCTACCTGGATAATGGCAGGGCTTTCAAGTCCAAGCTATTCAATGAACGCTGGGAGGACCATGACCTATCCACTGAACTTTGTGGGATCTTCCCAAGATTGAATATCGGTGTAACCTTTGCCGAGAGTTATAATGCCAAAGCCAAGATCATCGAGCGGTTCTTCAAGACCTTCCAGGAGCAGTTTGAACGCTTTATAGAGTCATTTAGAGGATCATCTATACCAGATAAACCAGCCAACCTGATGCGAAATGAGGTCTGGGCAAAGAAGATGTTCGAAGGTAAGCCACCCACCATAGAAGAGACCATGCAACTCATAGCCTTCTATGTCAGGCATATGTATGGTGAGACACCTCATAGTGCTCTCGAGCACCGAACTCCTTATCAGGTGTTCAGTAATGCGGTTGTCCAACCGGACAGGCAGATCGAAGCCCAGCATCTCAACTTCTTGATGCTGGCTATTGAACGCAAGAGCATCCGCAGTGAGGGGATCAGGCTTAACCACCTGCTCTACTGGCATGAAAAGCTGATCGACTATATCGGAAAAGCCTGCATCATCCGCTTTGACTTCAAGGATGCCAGATGGATCATGGTCTATACCATAGAAGACAAGTTCATCTGCCAGGCAGAACTGAGACGAGCCCAACATCCCTTTATCAAGCTGGATATGGATAATCCCATCGCTCATAAATATCTGGAAACAGAGAACAAACATATTAAGAAGATGAAAAAGAACACAGAGCAAAGTACCAAGAAGATCATCCTCAATAGCCAGGAAGCTGTAGACAGGCAGATCGCCAGTCTAAATAAGATTGCCAGTCAGCGACAGGAAATAGACCAGAATGAACCACAAGATCGGCTGTTCTTTACTCCTCCCATGATCTCGCCACCTCCTAAGAGCAGTCGCCAGGTTATGGAGGAACTGCAGCAACAGGTCATGGATAGCATACCCGAGCGAGAAGAGCCAGAGGGAGATACAGAACTCACCGATATAGCAGGGCATGAGGTAGAAGAGGTAGAAATAACGGCAAACCAGCCTGATAAAGATGCAACTGAACCAACTACAGCAGATACTGAGAATAATGAGCCCCAAGAGGACAATCTAACGCCGGAAGGCTCATTAACTGAAACCCACACCTTTGAAGAGATGCTGCATTTTATAGGGATCAAATAGGAGATAAGTATGAAACAGGGAGTATTAGTCAAAACCCAGAATGTAATAGCTGCCGATAAATGCATCGAGTACTTACTTAAGCGACCTAAGCTTGAGATGGTTGGACTGGGGTTGCTGTATGGCAGACCGGGACTAGGTAAGACCACTTATGCCAACCGTATAGCTTTCAGTCGAGGTTATGTCTATCTGAGGTTGGAAGCCACCTCCACACCCAAATCCTTTGCCACTAAACTGCTCTTGACCTTATACAAGCGCTTCGGCATGGGAGAGTATATACCCTATGGTACAGCCAATGATCTGTTCCTGATGTGCCTGGCATTAATTGAAGACCATAAAGATACCATTATAGTAATAGATGAGATAGACTATGCCTTCCGGCACCCTCAACTTCTGGGAGCGATCAGAGATATTGTGGATGAGACTACTGCCATCGTTATCTTGATAGGCATGCAGAATGCCAAGGATAGGCTTAACCAGATCAATGAGTATTACTTCGACAGGTGTAACTTCTTCTATGAGTTCCAGGATGTGTCCAAAAAAGACATCGCCCAGTTATGTAATGAGATCCTGGAGATCAAGTTCAGCCCGGATGTGATTGACTATATCCACTTCCACTCCTGCGGTAACCTCAGGAAAGCCATGAAACTGATCCACTCGGTAGAGGAGATCGGCATCATCAGGAAACTAGCCCAGGTTACTCAAGCAGACTTGAAAGGATAGCAGATGACAGACAATGAGCTAATCATCAACTTCGTGAACCAGTATGGCAAGCCATTCGATGCCAACACAATTGCTAAGTTCACCAGCATAGACATAATCGTAATCACAGAACAGCTACCTACACTAATAGAAAACCAGACCATTAAACAGATCGAGGATAATCCACCCATATATGTTAAAGCCAACCGATTCCATGCCAGGATCGGCTATCAGCATTACAAAGACTGGACCTTCAATTTGGTTGATGCCCACATGTTGCTGGATATCCTGGAACGAGGTAGGTACAAGTCCATCCGGGAGATAGCCCAAGCCATCGGCAAATCCAGGAAATGGGTATATAATTACCTGGAAGCCTTAGCCTCCATAGAAGTAGTAGATCTAAGGAACTTCACCTATGTGGTCATCTCCAAGCAGAAGGTTCCAAAGCTTGGGAGAAAAATGAGCAAAGGAATTCTACTGACTCTGATCAAACTGAATAAATTGGGTTTAGAGAGGATTATCTGAACACCCATATTTACTCCAGTGTGATCTATTATCAGTGATAATGGATTTCGATGCAATTTCTATAAACGAGTCTTATTATTGTTCACAGTTACCCTAAAAATTATCTTGACTCTGATATAAGTTTATAATAAGTAACAATTAAGGGTCTGGTAATCAGGAGGAAATATGGCTGTATATTCTCCATTAAATAAAAGTGTTGATTTACAACAGTATCAAAGCATTGTTGAGTTGATTAGAGAAAGGAATTCGAATCTCCTCACTTGTATGGATCTTGGAGTTGACATTGAAAACAGTGCTTTACTCAATTGGTTAAGTTCTGCTCAACCATCACAATCAGTCCCTGATTTCATAGATAAGCAATATCCCAAACTAATCGAATCATATTTTTTAAAGCTTAGAAATGCGTGCTTTACATACTGTCTTAAAAAAACTAATGACTTCGAAAAATCCGAAGATATTTCCCAAGATGCTATTTTACAACTCCTCAAAGCCAGACAACCTATTAAAGATGCAAGGTTATGGTTAAGACAAGTATCTTGCAATATTTTAGCTAAGCAGTATAAACATAATCAAGATCATAAGAAAATGCTGCAAACTTTGGAATATGAGGTTAGAATTATATCTGAGCTATTAGCTGGTAATGATATTGATTTGAGTAGTCAAATCTTTCAAAAAGTAGAAAACACTCTCTACGAATCTTCAGAATATAGAGAACTTATTGAAATACAGAAATATCCGACTTTAACTCAATATGCCCATGCAAAAGGCATCTCTTACGATAAAGCAAGGCAATTCAGCAAAGAAATTAAAAAGAACTTCAAAGCAAAGTGCCTGAAGTATTACGGATGGGAAGATTCACCTGAGATACTTAGCTTTAATCAACTCAAATCAATCCAGCGTTATCTGAACCAATTAATTAAATGTCCTCAACTGGACAAAAAACCATCGATTAGGAAGAACTCATCTTTAATGAAACAGTCTGATATCAGACAAACCCTCGTGGGATTCGATCAAATAGATGACTGGGGCATTCATATTATTGGTAGTAATAAGTACCGCATACATATCTTTTGTAATCCTGGCAAAATTGAGCCTTTATGTGTTTCAGTAATAATCACGATAAAGGAAAATAATCGAATAGTAACTGAGTCCTGTAAAGTTAATAGGTTAGCAGCAATTCTAACTATCCCACCCAATGTTACAATACCTAAAAACAAAGGAAAATCAGCCCTGACATTCGAACAAATCAAAACAATTTTATCCGAATAACAAAATAAATCCCAAAATCGCTCCCCCAAACCACTCCTTTTTGACACTTATATAGTAGAAGAATTTAAAAGGAGTGAAAAAATGAAGAATCGTTTCATTGTCATTGTCTTATCCCTGATGTTTAGTGTTGGGTTATTCTGTTCAGAACTTCCTTACAAAGCTATCGATCCCAACACAATTCCAGTTTTTGTAGGTAGTATAAATGACCCAAGTGTCAAGATCGTGTATGAAGATCCTGAGGGTGAGTATATCTTTATTGAGATCAATGGTATTCTATATGTATATTATCTATGAACGAATTGCCGTAAAATCAGTAAGATTCAAATTTGAATAGTAGAATACTCTCGATAACAAAATCAAGCAACTATAAGGAGCAAAAATGAAATCAATCTATCTTTTACTGTTGTTACTTGTATTAGCAGCCTCGCTTACTTCACAAGTAACTCAGTTTGGCCAGCCAGAATTTTTTGGTCCCTACTATACACCCAATACATCCGGTTCTGTCTGGACAATCGTACCTATGAATGGCAGCTTAAATAGTCAATATCAAAGAATTCGAATATCAACTGGTGCAACGTGGATTAATACCATCCCGACATATAGCTTGGTATCACAAGATGGTGGATGGTACTACTATCAAATCAATGTCTCAAGGTCTGTGAATAACACTATCTATAATCGTGAATCTCAATTTTCTATAGTTTTGCAAAACATAGAAGATGGAGTATGGTACAACGTCCCCGGGGTATTCATTAACGACTATCTTTTTCAATACGGCATGTCTCAATCTAATTCTACAATACAGAACTGGATTAACAATGCAGCAGATAACTCTGTAATCTCGATACCCCAGAATACTTACTACGGGAGTATAAACATATCATCAAGAGTAGGTCTTGTTTTGCAAGGAGATAATTCAAATAACAACAGACCAAGCTTCATTGGTACTGGATATCAGACTGTTATAAATATCTCGAATTCATCAAACATAAGTATAAGAAACTTGAAAATTAGTAATGGTTCTGGCCTTGATGGAGGTGGATTTGTCATAAGCAACAGCACAGGTATTTTGATAGACAATTGCCATGTTTACAATAATGTTGCTCGAGCCTATTATTCGGGTGGTGCTTTGCCAGGTGATTCACATGGTGGTGCTGCAAAAGCAATCAACTCCTCATTATATTTCTATGACACAGTATTGTATGGAAATAATGCAAGCATAGGTTGTACTGTATATTTATCCGGAGGCAATATCTCTTTTGAAAAATGTTCTCTAGACCAGTTAGCCAGTAATCCTGCATCATACAGTGTTTATGGGGATAATGGGTTTACTCATACTTACTTAAACAGCATAATAAAGTCTCCGTATGATACTAATGGGACATATAACTTATGTTGTCTGTATAATACTAACTTACAATTATGGCAGTTTTCTGGTTATGGAAAGTTCATTGCCGACCCAATGTTTGTTTATCCGGCGACCAATGATTATTCCCTCCAAAAAGGATCGCCATGTATAGGTACTGGTTATAACGATCTGTACTGGGACCCACAAGGTTCATCATGGAACCAGGATTGGTTAACAGTCCACGACGAAACCCAGGATATTGGCGCAATTCCTTACGATTATGACAGATACTGCACATATTCGTTCACTAATGATGGACAGGGCAATTGGAAATGCTTTCCAGTCATTGATGACTATACAACTATCAATATTGGTGGGACAAATTATAGGACTGATAATATGCGAGCATTTTTCAGACAATATGACGGACTACAATCTCAAATGACACAGGTTGATTTTAGGTGGTTTGATGCTACGCATCCTTTAGATACATATCATTATTACCCAAATGCACCAATAACATGGCATTATATGGAAGGTGACATTGGCTATTTGGCTGTATTTAACCAAAACAGTGTAATGCCCGCAAATAATGAAAAGTACCATGGTTATCACATTCCCTATGATTCACCTGTAAGCGTTCCTTATCCGAATACGGAGCATTGGATAGGATATTTTATTCCGGAAACCCAAGTTGCTCAGGTAGCTTTTGGAACATTTCTTGACGAACTATATTATATTCAGCATAAAAACTGGACAATGGTCAGGGTAAAACCTAAAAGAGGTTCATCCTGGATTGTAACATTAGGCAGTGGTCAGAGAAGTCCGACACTATCTTATGGGGACATGGTGATTGTAAAAAAATTTGGAGCTGATCTGCCTACTTATCCCGAAATTGATGAATTCGTTTGGTACAGGTATGGTGCAGCCCAACAATTCACTAAGGAAGATCCAACTTACTTTAGCTTTAATAAAGAACCTGAATATACGGCAATATTCGTACAAATGGATTCACTTTCTACTGCACAAGAGATAGCTGTTGTATCTGATGGTGTTTGTTATGGAGCTGCCGTTGTTGAGAACGACTTAGTGATGATCCCAGCCTTTATCAGTTCATTGCCAGATGGAAGTGAACTGCAGTTAGTAACTTGGGATGGGGCAAAGGCAGCATCCAATCCGATTAGTTTCAATAGATATGATACTAATTCTGACCAGTTTGTGACCTGCAACAACTTAATAAAACAAGATTGTGATTTCTATTATATTTCAACCGGAAACAACAATAACAGTGCCCCTGAAATATCATCAATATCGATTTCTAACTACCCAAATCCCTTTACTCCATCAACTACAATAAACTACTCCATACCAAAAGAAGGGAATGTTATAATAAACATTTATAACATTAAGGGACAGATTGTAAAAACACTTGTTAGCGAATCATTGAAATCCGGGACGTACAGCATTGTCTGGAATGGTGATGACCAAAACGGTAAAAAGGTATCTGCGGGTTTGTACTTTACCCGAATACAAGCCCAAGGAAAGGCCTTGACAAATAAGATGGTGAAGTTAAGATAACGTCAAGCCAATGTTTGGGGGCGGTGTTAAAACACCGCTCCCAGCTTTTATAAGGACTTTATGAAGCGAATTCTCACCCTTTTGCTATGCCTGATGCCAATGCTTATCAATGGTATTATAAGGCATGTGGCTCTGGATGGAACCCAGCAATACACTGTAATACAAAATGCTATTAATGATGCTATCAGCGGAGATGTGGTTTTAGTACATCCAGGCAGGTATTACGAGAATCTCAATTTATCAGATAAAACGGGCATTGCTTTAGCATCTTTGGAATATACAACTAATGACACCACTTATATTAGTTCAACCATTATTGATGGCAGTAGTAATGCCAATTCTACCATATTATGTTTGCAGAACACAGTGAGTTGCACGATAAGGGGGCTATCTATTACTGGGGGAAGCGGATATGATTATTTTAACGGAACATCTCCTTATCAGATTTTTGGTGGTGGGATATTTATCTACTACAATTGCAGTATGAGTTTAATAAATCTGAGTATATATGGTAACAAAACTTCCTGTGGCGGAGGGATATGTATTTTATCCCCTTGCACAGTCAATATGTCCAACGTCAACTTATTTAACAACATAGCAAGATATAGAGGTGGCGGTCTGAGTATTGGTAGTGATACAAACGGCGGTCTAAATCTCATCTTTGATCAAAGCAACCGTTGCAGCATATACAATAATTTTGCCCAATGGGGTATGGACATTGACTGGGCATATATTCATGGTGGTTCAATATCAGTATACCTAAAAAAATTTACAGTTCCACTATGGGAAAGATATTATGCTGATTTTTATGATTCTTATTATCCACCCAGCCCTTACACAATATTTGATATTCAGGAGTCTTACCTTCAGGAAATTGATGCTGACCTTTATGTAAGCCCTGATGGCAGCGATTTTAATGATGGATTAAGCTCTGCGACAGCTTTAAAAACTCCATCTCTTGCCATGCAAAGGATAGCTTCCAATCCTTCAAATCCACGCATTGTCAATCTTATGGCAGGAGAACATCACAACATCATGCGGGGAGAGTATCTTACCATTGCTATTAAGGACTATACAATATTAAAAGGATTATCCCAGAGTCAGACACGTCTTTATGCCGAAGACCTTATACAGGGAACAGGAGTGGTAACTATGGGTATAGAGCGATATGGAATGGCGCTCAAGGATATTTCCATAACTGCTGATAACTGCTCTGCCGTATTTTCCTGGGGAATACATGGCGGGCTTTTTGAGAACATAACTATTGAGAATTCGTCTACAGACAGATGGACTTTCAGTGCTGGGTACATTACAAGTAAGTTTAAGCTGAAGAATATCACAATTAGGAATAGTACTGCAGCTTATCATGATTATGGTTTCCACTTGACCGGTTCAGTAATTGAGATGGATAATATCACCATGACAGATTGTGGAGTATTTTCCAATCCGGGATTTATGTCCAGAGGTCCGGGAGGATTAGAAATTGGAATTGCAGACACCTTGATAATCCGAAATAGCAAGTTTGTGAATAATACACTATACTCGGAAGACGGATTTGCCAATTTCAGGGCATATACGGACCCTACCCAGTTTAGTCCTTATGTTCTAGTAGATAATTGCTTGTTTGCCCATAACCATGCCTATGATGGGGTCCGGGATGTTCAGATATCATCCATGGGAGAAATCAATATCATCAACAGCACCTTTGCCAATAACACCACATCCTACACAGATAACCTGCTTGTTTGGGCTGACTCTACCTACATCATCAACAGCCTGTTCGCGAATAACAATGCATTGTACGAAATCAGAGCGGATAATACTACTTTAATAGAGAATTGCCTCTTTAGTAGAACCAACAATATCTGGCGCACTTATGATAATCAACCTCCTTTGACCTGGGGTCAGAATAATCTAGTGGGCGTCAATCCGTTATTCTCTGGCAGTGACCCTACCCAGCCTTCATACTATTATCTTTTTTCTGATGAAGTTAATGGGTTTTCACCTGCTATAAATGCAGGCACTTTAAATTACAACATTTTACCTCCAGGGTACTTGATACCCGAATATGATGCATTTGGAAATAACCGGATATATGGAGGTTCAATAGACATTGGTTGTTTTGAATCACCAGGATACACATATAATTGCGATCCAGTAGTCGTTCCATCTGACAGATTAGAACTAAATAATTACCCAAATCCCTTTAATGAATCGACTAAAATTAAATACACTTTACCAATGGATGGAGAAGTTAAGCTATATATATATAATGTTAAGGGTCAGTTTATTAAAAAGCTAGTGTCTAACTCTCAATCAAAAGGAGAATACCAAGTCAATTGGAATGGTAAAGATCAAAACGGAAAGCAAGTGTCTGCTGGAATATATTTTTGCCGATTAGAAACACTCGGTAAGGCGATAACTGGTAAAATGTTGTTATTGAAATAGTTGCATTTCACATTCATTTTAAAAAACATAATTT